>Ga0123341_1006889_pt1 | contig 10324 bp, 17 predicted proteins | sample Turbeapinknodule_FD_89959 | JGI IMG/M metagenome (GOLD analysis project Ga0123341, IMG submission 89959) | Root nodule microbial communities of legume samples collected from Mexico - Turtle bean Mexico pink nodule | ecosystem: Host-associated > Plants > Roots > Nodule | place: Mexico: Nepantla...
ACATACCTTTGTGCATAAGGAAGGAGCTACAAAAGCTGAATTTGTTAAGAAAATGCATGAGAGGGTTAAAGAACAAATACAACAACAAACTGAGAAATATATAAAACATAACAATAAGGGGAAAAGAGAAATAATCTTTGAGGAAGGAGACCTAGTTTGGCTTTATCTTAGGAAGGATAGATTTCCAACTAAGAGAAAGTCTAAACTTAGTCCCCGAGGTGATGGACCTTTCCAAGTCCTCAAGAAAATCAATAAAAATGCATATAAACTTGATTTTACCTGCGGAATATGGAGTACATGATACATTTAATGTCATTGATTTGACTCCTTTTGTAGGTAATAATGAAGAAGAAGAAGCATTGAATTTGAGGACAAATCCTTTTCAAGAGGGAGGAGATGATGGAAGAGGCCCAAACGTCACCTCAAATGCAAGCCCACCAAAGTGTAGAATTGGGCCAACCACTAGAGCCATGGCAAAGAAGCTTAAAAAAGATTGGGATACTGCTACTGATGACAGAGAAACCTTCTTATACATGTTCAAAATGCCATAGATTCTAGTGTAGAGTAGAATTTAAATTCTTGTAAAAAATTAGCATAGGAAATTTCATTTGTAATTTTTGTTAAAATGAAAATTGCTACCTAAATACCAACCTATGTTAAAATTAGGGTTTCATAAAACTCGTAATTTAACCTAGGCTAGTCCTATGCAAGCCCATTAGGAATGCACGTTCTAATTCATTGAACATGCTTTCCATGTGCTTGATTTAGGCGCCAATTTCAAAGTAGCTTAGTTTGAATTTCCTTCCTATTTTTTTTATTCAAACCGGCCCTCACTTGCTATATAAGGAGTGACTTGGTTCATGTTTTCACAAGATTAATCTAATAGTGAATTGCTGTCAATTTTGTGCCGATCTCACTACTTCTCCTACCTCTCTAGGATAGACAATTGATCTTCAAACTTTCATTCTACCAAAGTCAGATGGCCTCACCACTCACATTTCATACCTAACCTGCACCTCCAAGGCAACCACTATCTCCTAGGAGAGCCTTGACCGTGAGCATCCATTGAGCTTCCACAAATTCCACCAACAATTCTCCAAAGGACTAAGGCACTCTTCCATCAGGAAAGGGTTGGTACTTAAGCGATCCAAGTGATCCCCCTTCCTTTCTTGGGAATCTACCTACATTACTCAACCTATATTTCTTATAGTAATAACTTTTAACACATAACTTTAACATGTCTTCTCATTCTTCAAGTCCAAATGAAAGTGATCGAAAATCTACCAAAAATCTTTTAAAACAATTAGCTAGAGACTTTCAAGCACTTTCATATAGACAACTGCAACATGAGACCCTACTAAAATAAAGGCATGCTCATTTTGCTAAAATAGAAGAAAAGTTACAACTTGTTAAAGAAAAGGGTGAATACAGCACAAAATCAAAAAGATCTTCAAAAACATCTAGCTCTAGGTTGAGTGATTCATATGATGAAAAAAGTCTAAGAATGCATGATCAACCTCAACCTAGGAGAGTTAGAAAGGAAAGAAAAGAAATTCCAAGGGAAGTTAGGGTAAAGCTACCTCATTTCTATGGAAAAGAAAATGTAGAAACATATTTAGATTGGGAGAAGAAGGTAGAACATTTGTTTGCTTGCAACCATGTGAGTGAAGAGAGAAAAGTACCCTTAGCCACCCTAAGTTTTCAAGGTAATGTAATGTATTGGTGGACTGCCATTGAAAGAGATAGGCGTCTTCATAAGGACCCTCCCATAGAGTATTGAAATTATCTTAGGGGAGCCTTAAGACGTCGCCATATTCCCTCCTATTATAATAGGGAGTTGATGGACAAGCTCCAAAGACTTCATCAAAAAAATCTAAGTGTATAAGAATATTGGAAAAAGATGGTGTTATATATAATAAGGGTAAGGATTAATGAAGAAAACCATACCACTATATCTAGGTTTTAAAATGGTCTCAAATTTGAGATAAAAAACAAAGTTGAACTTTTATCTTATAAAGATTTAAATGACTTGATTCAACTTAACATTAAAGTTGAAAAACAAATTTTGAGAAAACAATCAAGCCAAAAATAAAGTTCATACTCTGTATCTTATGACAAGGAAGAGTTTTAAAGAGGGGAAAAACATATAAAAGAAACATATTTATAACTTTCCCAAAACCTATCCAAATACGAGCATATCTCACACACTCAAGCTAGAGAAATTCAGTGTTTTAAATGTCTTGGTAAGGGTCATTTAGCATCTCAATGTCCCAATGAAAGAACTATGATCTTAAGGGATAAAGATGAAAATAGTATCCAAGAAGAAGAAACTAGTGAGAGTGAAGAAAATGTAAAAATAGAAATCAAAATTCAAGAGAAAGTCCTTAGGGACCAATATGAGGTGTGGGAGAAGAATGTTCCTTCCCACAAGGTCATTCAGAAAGAAGAAAAATTTAAAAATAAAAGTGAAAATATACTTCTATCTGAACAACCTTCAGACCTCCTTTATTGTAAAGGAACACTTGAATGCACTGCCACACTTGCTGAAAGTTTATGAGCTACCTTTTCAAGTGAAAAAGCTTTTAAAAGAATTTGATGATATATTCCCTAAGGAAGGCCCATTGGACTTCCACCTTTTAGGGTTATAGAACATCAAATAGATTTAGTTCTAGATGCTAGTCTACCAAATAGACCAGCTTATAGAACTAATCATGACGAGACTAAGGAGATAGAATCACAATTTCAGGAATTGTTGGAGAAGGGCTGGGTTTGAAAGAGTCTAAGTCCTTGTGTTGTACTTGTTTTGTTGGTGCCAAAGAAAGATGGCAAATGGAGAATATGTTCTGATTGTAGAGCCATCAATAATGTCACCATCAAATACATGCATCCAATTCCTAGACTTGATAATATGCTTGATGAATTGCATGGGTCCACTATATTTTTTCAAGATTGATCTTAAAAGTGGATATCACCAAATAAGAATCAAAGAGGCTGATGAGTTGAAAACTACTTTTAAGACCAAATTTGAACTATATGAGTGGTTAGTGATACCTTTTGGACTCACTAATGCACCTAGCACTTTCATGAGGCTTATGAATCATGTCCTTAAGAATTGCATTTGTAAATATGTAGTAGTTTATTTTGACTATATGCTAAGATATCACCAACAAGTGAAGGTCGAGTTATCTGTAGGCATCTATAATGATAAAATTTTATGCTATGTACTACCTAAGATCATTAAAAAAACTCCATGCACAATGATAAAATTTTATGTGATGTAGTGCCTAAGATTACCTTTACACATGAAAAAAATAAATATATTTTTTATCCTTTAACATCTCCTTGGATGTTAGATGGTCAAATAAGATTAAAACTTAAAATAAAAACTGAGAAATAACTAGCTCTTCTATAACAAAAGGTAGTGTCTAAAGACTAATAACAAAAATTTAGAACAAGGGAGGAAAAACTTAGAAAAGAAAATTACGTACTCCTCTCTAAATAAATCTTGTGAAAAGTTGCCAATAACAATAGAAAAACAAGAGGAATGGCAACTTAATAAGATTGATTTTTATACAACTGCTGAAACTAACTCATTTGATTTGTTTGATGACTTCAATAGATGGACATTTGATCCTGGAGGGTGAGCATAGTTGTCAAAGTAGGAATAAGGCTGTTGTTCGAGATCAACCTTGTAGATCTGAGGACAGATCCTTTCAAGAAGGAGGGGATGATGGAAACCGTCCAGCCTCACACAACCATATAATAAGGAGGATGAAGACCTAGATGTTGTTTATTGATTTAATTGCAAATATGGGTCTAATTGGGCTTTTGTTTATTTTTTTAGGCCCAATCAAGGGAACAACTCTAGGTTGAAGGAATGTACAAACATATTCAAGAAGACCTCCAACTCATCAGAACATAAAAACTACTAGAAAAGGCCCAAGTTCAAGCCCAAGTGCAAGCCCAACAACTAGAAGATCAGGGCCCACAACTAGGTCTATGGTAAAGGAGATACAAGAGGACTGGGATGTTGCTACTGATGGCAGAGAAACATTTCTCTACATGTTTGAAAAAGCCTAGACCCTAGTTTAAATAGTGTAGAGAAGATTTTATTTTCTTGTCAAATTTAGACTAGGAAATTTTATTTGTAATTTTTCCTTAGATGAAATTTGGCACCTAAAAACCAACCTAGGTTAAATTAGGGTTTCTAAAACACCTAATTTAACCAAGGTCGGTTATGATTAAGCCATGGAGAAGGGTACACATTTTCCACATGTTTCATATGATACATGTGCTAAACGTTTTCCATCACATGTTAAATATGCTTCATGTGCTCCATGTGCTAAGTTCAAATTAGGCGCCAATTTTAAATTCATTTTCATTTGAATTTTCCTCCAATTCTCTTGTTCAAATCCAGCCCTCACTTGCTATATAATAAGGTGCTTGGGTTATGTAAATTGAATATTAATGAAGAGTGAATTGTTGCCAAAATTGTGCCAATTTCACTCATTGTCTCCTACCTCCCTAGGATAGACACCTAGTCTTCATTTTTCACCTATTCCAAGTGAGATGGCCTCACCACTCACTCTCAACACCTAGCATGCACCTCTAAGGAAACCAAAACTCTACGTGAGCTCCTTGTTCATCTTCCTTCATTGATGCTTCAGCCATTCCTCCAAAGCAAACGCAAATCGGATGAAGGCATACTCCATCATATATGCCTATAACATTTCTGGTAATTTCTCTGCCCATAATCCTTCGCACTTCCTAATCTTCTTTTTAGCTGTCCAAGAATAATTTTGTTTACTACTTCTGCTTGTACATTTGTTTGTGGATGCTCAACTGAAGTTGTTGTGGATTTAATTCCTAAATCTGCATAGAGTTCCATAAGCCTTTTATCAGTGAATTGTCGGCCATTGCCAGCTATAATAGTGTGCAGGATTCCAAATTTACAAATTATATTTTTCCACACAAATGTTTGAACATGTTGGGCAATTATTTTTGTCAAAGTAATCAACAACGACAATCATGAATTTGGTTTGTCCTCATCCAACTGGAAATGGACAAAGTATATCCATTACCAAGTTAGGAAATGGCCATGGAGAAATGATTCCTAGTAACTCTTGCATTGGTATATGATTAAGACTTCCAAATTCTTGACATTTTTTGCATGCCTTGACATATTGATTGCAATCTTTTCGGACCGATGGCCAATTGTATCCAGCCCGACTAATCTTTGTCGCCATTGTTCGGGCTCCATAGTGTAGTCCATAAATCCCTTCATGAAGTTCTTTGGTCACATATTCGACTTGTTCTTGTGAAAAACATTTTAACAAAGGTGTTGAAAACCCTCTTTTGTACAACTGATTACCTATTACAACAAAAATGGCTCCTTTCTTTGCTATTTTAGAATCTACTTCAATGCCTTGTTCTTGATTTTTTTATCACTTCTATGTATGCTTTGATCCAATCATCTTTTGTTGTTGTAACATTGAAGCATTATTCTAAACCAACTGTAGGATTGTTAAGAGTTTGTTGTATGACTGAATTATGTTGAATCTGTTGTTGTTGACTTGCCTACTTGGATAATGAATTTGCCTTTGAGTTTAGTTCTCTCGGTATGTATTTTATCTCGGCCTTACCAAAGCATTGCATAATAGTTAGGACTTTATGATAGTATTTCATTAGCAATGGATCTCTTACCTGATATTCTCCTTGGATGTGACCTACTATGAGTTGAGAATCTCTTTTGCATATGACATTATCAACTCCCATGTCTCTGGGCAAAAGTAGTCCTACAATTAAAGCGTCATATTCAGCTTGATTGTTGGAAGTTTTGAATTCAAGCCTCAATGCCATCTCTATTTGGAAAATTTATGGTTCTTCAAGTACTATCCCTACTCCGCTTACCTTCTTATTCGATGAACCATCTACATGTAAAGTCCACACCTCCAGTTGTGTTATTGTTGGCAGTTGAATAATGAAATTTGCAAGAGATTGCGCCTTAATTGCTCCTCTCGGTTCATATTTGATTCCAAACTCTGAAAGTTCCACAGACCATGCTACCATTCTGCCTGCTAGTTCTGGTTTTCTTAAATTTTTAGATATTGGATAATCAGTTCTCACGATTACCTGATGATTATGAAAATATGGCCGAAGACGTCTTGTCGTGTACACAAGTGTTAAGGCTATTTTTTCGATCAGGGGGTATCTGGTTTAGGCATTTTGGAGGGATCTACTTACAAAGTATATTGGTTTTTGCTTTGGGTTCTCTTGGATCAAGGTTGTTCCTATAGCTTCATGTGAAGTTGCTAAGTAGACTATGATAGGTTAAGCTAACAGAGGTTTGATCAGAATGGGTGGTTCGGCTATCACACTCTTTATTTGGGAAAATGCTCGTTCACATTGTTCATTCCACTCAAAAGTTTTAGCTTTTTTCAACAATTTTACTATTGGTTTTGTTCTCTCAGCTAGGATTGTTAAAAATCTTGCTAATGCATTTAACTTTCCCACTAGTCTTTGTATCTCCTTCAAATTTGTTGGACTTCTCATCTTCATTATTGCTTCACATTTGTCAGGATTTGCTTTAATTCCTGTGTTGGTTAGCATAAAACCTCAAAATTTTCCTCCCCTTACACCAAAAACACACTTATCAGGATTCAAGTGTATGTTATACTTCCTTATTCGTGCAAAAACTTCTTCAAGATCTTTTACATGTCGTTGTACTTCACATGACTTAACAATCATGTCATCAACATAAACTTCCATGTTCTTTCCAATTTGTTCCCTAAACACCTTGTCCATCAATCTTTGATATGTGGCCCCAACATTTTTTAAACCAAAAGGCATAACTTTGTAACAATAGTTAGTCGTATCAGTTGTAAAAGCTGTCTTCGAGATATCTGGTTCATACATTTGTATTTGATTGTACCCCGAATAGGCATCGAGAAAACTCATCATCTCCTAGTCAGATGCTCCATCAACTAATCGGTCAATACTTGGTAGTGGATATGAGTCTTTCATACATGCTTTATTCAAATCAGTGTAGTCAATGCACATTCTCCATTTACCATTTGGTTTCTTAACAAGTACCACATTGGCTAACCATGTTGTATATTGAGCTTCTTGAATGAAACCAGCTTGCAATAACTTATCGGTTTCTTCAATTGTTGCCTTTCGTCTTTCTTCCCCCAATTTTCTTCGTTTTTGTGCCATCGGTTTTGCTCCTTGACAAACAAATAGCTTATGAGAAATTACACCAGGATCGGTCCTTGGAATGTCAGCTGCCTTCCATGCAAACAAATCTTTATTTCTCCGCAACACCGCAATCAATTTACTCAACAATTCTTCAGGCATACTTCCACTTATATATTTACACTGTTTCTCATCTTCTCCCAGTATAATAGATGTTGTTTCTTCTTTCGGTTTTAACCTCTCATCATTCATTCTTGGATCCAAATCCACCAAGGCCACCATATTCCTTTTATCTTCTTTATCCGTTTTTGAAGTCATTTTTAACCCAACTGCATAACACTCCCGAGCATCTCTCTGATTAACATAAATGGTTGCTATTTCACCCTTCTCAGTTGGGAATTTTATGGCTAAGTGCGGTGTTGATACTATAACTCCCAACTTGTTTAAGGAAGATCTTCCCAACAAGGCATTATATGATTTTGGAGCATCCACTACCAAATACGTGATTTTGATTTTCTTTGTTGCATTTCATCTTCCAAACGTTCTTACTAAATCAATGTATCCTTTTGTATCCACCCTTTCACCCGAGAAGCCAATAATTTGTTCTTGAAAGGGCGCCATATTTCTCTCTTTCAAGTGTAACTTCCTAAAAGTATCCCAAAACAAAATATCCACTGAACTTCCTTGATCTACAAGAGTCTTCATAACTGTGTACTCTGCTATCTCCACCATTATTACCATTGGATCATGATGATCAGGATCAATCTCCTGAAAATCTTCATTTGTAAAAAGCATTGGTGGCAAAGTTCTCTTCTTAAAAACATGATTAACTGTTTTGACGCTCCTCCAATATTGTTTCTTGCCGACGATGACTCCTTTCCATAAAACCCTCCCGAGATTGTGTTGATAAAACCTCTCACAGGTCTTCCCAGACTTCTCTCTCTACTTCTTCTTATTGATTGTGCATTCTGATAACTTCTTTCATTTCTTGCTTCCGATCTACCTTCTCTTCTTTCATCTCTTCTTTCTATTCTTCTATTGTCTTTTCTCTCAAATCTCTTTATCCTCCCCTCTCCCAACTCTCCTCCTTTCGGTTCTCTTTCAGAACTTTGCCTTGTTAGTGTATTTCCACTTCTGACAAAACGTCTCAACTGTCCAGCTTGAATCAACTCTTTTATCCTATCCTTCAGACCGATACATTCTTCTGTATGATGACCATGCTTTTTATGATACTCACAGTGCTTGTTATGATCTGTTCTCTGATGTGTTCTTGCTTTTCTTGGTGTCTGTATGATTTCTGCTGCCATTGCCTCCTGTAAGATTCTTGTTCTTTTGGTGTTCAATGGTGTATATTGTTGGAACTTACGACTTTGAAACTCCTATTTTGCTCTTTTGGCAAAATGTGTGCCTTCTCTCTCACCTATTTTTTTATCACCTCCATCTGTTCTCGCTTTGATGCTCGTTGCCTTAGTTCATCAAGGTTGGTTGTTGGTTTTTTTACAGAAGTTATCGGCAAATGGATTTGGCTTCAATGTTGTTATCATGTGATGCATTGTGACTTCTGGACTAAGATTTCGAATGTCCAAAGCCACCTTTCCAAAACGTTCCATGAACATCCTCAACGACTCCCCCTTTTCTTGTCTTATGTTCACCAATGCAATCGACGTCAAATGACGAGGTCGACTAGTCGCAAACTGAGCTCCAAACTTTTTTACCAATGTGTCAAAACAATCAATACACAATGGTGGTAATCGTGTAAACCAACTCAGAGCTGCTCCATTCAATGTGGTTGGAAACACTCGGCACATTACAACATCATTCCATGTATACAAACTAATCTGAGTTGTATAAACTGCAATATGTTCATCAGGATTTGTACTTCCATCATACTTGTCTATGGTTAATTTTTTCCAATTATTAGGCAATGGGGTTTCCACTATCACATCATAAAATGGATGCTTCCTAGATGACATTATGGTAAAAGTTCCAGATGTTTCGGGTAACCTTTTCCTTGTGGTTTGAAAACTTTCATCATTATGAACTCTTTCATTTGCTGGCACTCTTCGTTGAACAGTTTTAAATGATGAGTTCAAAACTGTCTCTTCATGCAACTTTCTTTTCATATGCGCATTTTCTGCTCTTAACATACTTAACTCTTCTTCATTATTTTTCTATAACATTTCAAATTTCTTTTGTAATTGCATTAACATTGCCATTGACATCATATTTTATTATCTCCCTGTTCTCCACATTGCTCCTCTCTTCTACTCATATCTGCTTCAACTTCTTAATTATCTCTCGACCCCACAGTGGGCGCCAAAATGTTCTTACAAAAGGGCTGAGGACTCTTAATTAAGCTGATGACACAATCTTTACGGGTTGATCTCTCGAATTGGGCTTTCGGGTTTGGGTTCTCGGCTTCTTCTCTCACAGACGTTGCTCTCCAGGTTGGGCTTTCGGCTTCTCCTCTCACAGATGTTGCTCTCCAGGTTGGGCTATCGGCTTCTCCTCTCACAGATGGGTGTGTGTACCTACCTGCAAGGCGCTTTGATGCCAAAGTCAGAAATAGTTTATGCATTCATCAGATAAGATTCACTCTTACTTACTTCTTGGGTTGATCCTCTATTTATAAGGCTCTCTTATTGGGTTTATAACTTATTTGGGCATTTCTTTTTGCACCACTTATTATTTTAAACACACCCATTAATTTGGGCCCTATTGAATTGGGCCCTGCTACAGTGATTATATATATATATATATATATATATATATATATATATATTTTATCATTTATATATATAGTTCTCGACATAATCTTTCAATGTTCTCTTTCGGTCATACCTCTCGGTCTTAGCAGTACAGTTTTAACAACAACATATAACATAAATACAAGTAATATATAAACTTTACACATTTTATGTTGTTTAAAATATTATCATAATAAGTCAAATTTATTTTATATATATATATATATTATATAATATAAAATTAATATAAAACTTGATTTCTATACAATATTTATTATGACTAAAATTCGTCATAGTAAGTCAATTTATATGATTGTTATAGATATATCTCTCATAGTACATCATATTTTTCATAACTATTGTAGATATAATAGCAATAATAT
>Ga0123341_1006893_pt1 | contig 10321 bp, 3 predicted proteins | sample Turbeapinknodule_FD_89959 | JGI IMG/M metagenome (GOLD analysis project Ga0123341, IMG submission 89959) | Root nodule microbial communities of legume samples collected from Mexico - Turtle bean Mexico pink nodule | ecosystem: Host-associated > Plants > Roots > Nodule | place: Mexico: Nepantla...
ATAACAATGATGAAAAATAACATGATTTTACCGTGATATACCAAAATAAAAATAAACATTGTTTATACATCTTAATATATTTGAAAATATTTAATTTTAACAAGTATTTAAATCATCAAATAAATGTTATGTAAACCAATGAAAGAGTAAGTTATGAATTTAGTTTTAAAATTTAGAGTTTTAAAGGAGTTCAAACTGAATCAATTTACACTTTGCTTACATATGAGTTTGTATTATTCACATAGACGGAAAAATCCAAATGAAGGTGGTTTATTTCCACTAATTTGAGTTTAAATGCAACGATGAAATGTGGAAGGATGATTTTGAGGGCACCTTTCTCTTGCGAGAAAAAGGTCAAAGGAAACCAATTGTACAAGGACAATTTTACGTATAACCTTACTTTTTCGATTTATGTACTATACATTTTCACGTGCTTTGATTCTTTTGACCTATGAAGCTTGTGTAAGGCATGATAGAGATTCCTTCTACATGGCAGGGAATCCTTGACTAAACGTTGACGGTAATCTTACAAGAGTTTTGAAATTGCATTATAAACTCTTCCAAAATCTCATTTGGTTCACAATGAAAGTTGCAATGTTTGGTTATTACTTCTTTCTAATGAGCACGTTCTTTGTTCATGTGTGTTTGTGGTGTGGATATTGATTGGTGAGAACGTACATTTGGTGGTGGTTTTTTCATTAGTTTGTTTGTTGTTGAATGTATTTATTCGTGATTTGTATGAGTTATGTTTAGTCTTGTGTGGTTGCTTAGCTTTGTTGGAGTGTGAAGTTATTCATTATGAATTGATTATTCTACTTGTGTTGCAACTTCCATAATAAACTATCCCAATATAACCCATTATCATGTGTGTTATGGGCGTCCATAATGATTATCCCTTTGTTCATAGTTTAACAACTTACTATGTTCACATGGGTTGGTTATGAAAATGATATGTTGAATTGATTTGGTTCATATAAAGTTCTTGATATAGATTAAGAGTCTTGAATTAGTGTGATTTTTATTAAATAGAATGAAGAAATCTGTTGCATAGTTGCCATGTGATGGCATAATCAATTATAGTGTTGTGGAAATCGATTATATTTTTTTTCAGCTGCAACTTTTTAAAATGAAATATATCTTAGTAAAGAATATAAATTTTCAATTGAAATTGTATTGGAGGGTGTAATACAATTATTTATATTAGAGTTAGAAATAAATTATATTTGTGAAATACATATTTATATTGATATGAAATAATTTTCATATGTAATTAGAAAATTATTAAATATTATATTTGTTAATACAATATTTAGATTAAAATGAAAAAAATTGGTTTGAGTTTATTTAATTACAAATTTGTTATTATTATAGGTGTAACTTTGTAGTAAATGATGTGTAATATTTGAAATTAAGATTTAATTGGTGTGTAAAAAAATGTGTATTTGTGAACTGCATTTTGACATGGCATGTGGAAGAGATTTTTCACATTTAGAGAAGGAAGACATGAATAACAATGATGTAGGTGTGGACTTTAATTTAATTTCACAATTACAACAATAATTAGAAAAGTTTATGGAAGTAGTAATATTTACACTCATTTACATTGTTGCTTAATTAAATATGTTATGTATGTTAAGTAGTACGAAAAATACCATTATCTGGACCAGAAAAAGTGCATCATAAGCAGGAGTTGATATACTTAGAGCATATAAAAAATGTCATGATATTGTTTGAATGAAACCAAATTTCTAGAAGGACATGATGTTCCTCTCTATTTTCTCACACCAAAAGATGCTTTAACCAACACGATAAGTCAAGATTACATAAACTATGAACAACAAGATCAATTGTTGGTTGTCTGGTTTCTAACATTCATGCATAGGTCTATCCTCACCAAAATGGTAGGTTTTATCTTTTTCTTCTCAAATCCGAACAAAGCTACGCACAACTTCTCGTTCAAGAGCCAAGATCAAGAAACTGAAAATCCAACTGCGCACACAAAAAAAAACACAATACCAACTATCTTTTTGACATCAAGAAAATAATAGATACATTAGTTGCCATAGGTTCTCCTATCGCTCTCCTATCTCAACTAATGAACAAATTGAAGTCATCTTCGATGGGTTATCAAAAGAATATGACAGTTTCTTCACTTCTATTTTGACACGGATTGATCCTTACACAATGGAGGAAACTGAATCCTTTTTGTACTTAAGAAAAGTATTTGGAAAAATACAAAGTTGTTAAAAATAGGAGTATCAATCTTGTTTTTTGACCTCATTCATCTAGCATAAATAAGCGTAATACATTTTTTGGTTCTTTCAACAAGAATAATAACTCTCCATACAAGAATCATTTTCCCAACAAAAATGCAAAGTCTTTCGACTCTAAGAATTCAAACAGATTTTTATGGAATATCGCTTCATCTTGGTATAATAGAGAATCATCTTGCTCCTTCCCTAATTATTTGAGAAGGTTCTTTAGCCATTTGGCTGCTTCTAAGAGAGCTATGTATTTGGCTTTAGTGGTTAAGAGAAAAGTGTATCAATATGGAAGGAACTTGCACTTGAAGAGGAGACTCTTAGGAATTCAAGTGTGAGTTTGAGTTCCACATTGAATAGAAATGAGAGAGTTGAGCAACATATAAAAGATAGACCCACAAATTCATTGTCTCAAAATTTTGGGTTAAAGATGGAGTCAGGTTTTTTATATAGGTAGACTCATGACTCATCGAATCCAAATCTCCCCAATTACGTATTGACTCTTCCCGATATCGTCAATAAAAAAAGTCAACAATTGATATTGTTTGTGAAAAATGTTATATGAGTAAGAGACTCATGGTAGAACATTTGGATTTCAAGGTGGAATTTGAACTTTGTGGTAAGGACTCACACTTGAGGGGGTGATTGTTATAAATTCAAGTGATGAGTTGGGAGTCACCCACATTAGGTGGAGATAAGTGAATTTGGTTGAAGGTGGTATCTTATCTCTTATATGGTTTGCTAAAGCAACATTAGTGTTGAATCTCTCAAGTATATCTCCCTTAAAGAACCCAACAATATCCAATTCTCCAATACTATTTACAAAGGGTTTCACTATATAAAATAAATTATAAGTATAATTTTACAATAAATACATAAATCTTCTTTAACCTTTCTAAGTACACTACAATTGGAGAATGCACAAAATAACTTTAGACAATAAATTTAAATTAAACATGAGTACACAAAACATTTCTGGACAAACTATACAAGCCTTGTTATACTTGAAAATGGTCTTTTGGTTTCAATTTGTGGAGAAAAAATGAGCTTGTAAAAATGTAGAAGGAAAAGAAGGGTAGAGTTTTATTTGGTTTTTGAGAGTTGTACCTTATGTATAATTGTTTACAAAGAATAATCTTCCATTGTAAGAATGTTTAATATGGCATATATAATATGAAATATAAATTCTACATTTTGGCCACTGCCAGTAGAGTACTTAGATCTGAAATCTAAAGTGATTAGGGCATTATTAGAATACTGTGTGAAAAAAAATATATAAACTAAAAGTAATAGAACTGCGTTTGCCGGGAGTCGAACCCGGGTCTATTGCTTGGAAGGCAATTATCCTAACCGTTGGACTACAAACGCTTTGATGAAAGACCAAACTTTAACATTCTACATCTAATAATTAGGATTGATCTAATATATGAAATTATGATGTATATTCTATAGCTATACCATTATTTATTAAAATTTTATTAATAATAATGAGATAATTATTATTTAAAGTAATATGTGTTTATATGAATAAAGTACTAGTAAAAATACTAAATTAATATATACTGTTATAAACTAAATTTTAATCCAATTAATTTGTTCATTTAAACATGAACAAATGATAAAAAATAACATGAACTTACCCTATCAAATAAGCTTGTTTTGAGTTTCAAATAACATGTGTTTATTCTATGAACTATGATATCCTTGATATATACGCCTAATTTTTTAATTTTATTTTATTTTAGAAGCATTTACAAATTTCCCTTAAAAACCTTAAGCCAATATTAGAACTTTTATTCTATTCATGTTTAAAACATTTTGGAACTGTAACACAATAAATTTATCTCCATTAGTTTAGTATTTAGAGAAGAACACTGTTTTTAGCTCTCCTCTTACATTATAAAGATTTAACACTTTATCATTTTAAAATTTTAATTACTAAATTACCTTCAAAATCTTATTTTATTATTAGTACTTATAAAAGTATAATAATATATTATTTGTATTTCTCTTTTTTTTTAGTTTGAATTATCTTTTTGCAATTTTGAAACTAAAAATTAACATATTCATGGATGATAATGAAAAATGAGCTTAATTGAAATTTTTGTATGTAATCATATGCATATTTTAGTGTCTCATATCTCAAATTGTGTCAATGTTGTTGTGATAGAAAAAAAAATGTAAGGACAGAGAAAAATAAGATTAGAGATGATGCAGTGAAGTTTGTGAGTGAATATTAGCAACGAACCGACGCGATAGAAAGAAGAAAGAAGAAAGAAAGGCATTGGAGCGAGCAGGGATCTGATCCGATCTGAGTGAATCAGAAATCCATCGTCCTCGTTCTCCAGAAATTCCGAATCTTTGTGTTTGTTCATCAATCAGCAATGTCCTCTTTCCTCCACCAGAGAAGTCTCCAGAACCCCTTCTCCAACCCATTCCCCATTTCAGCTCCATCTTCAGCCAATTCCAAGAGACCCTTCTCCTCCATTCTGGGCCCCACCACCCTCCTTGCCCTTCTCTCTCTTGTGGTCATAGTGGGTGTCTTCTGCCCCTGGGTCGGCATGCCCCAAGCTTTCTCCTTTACTTCAACTTCAACCTCTGCTTCCAAATGGGATCACTACACACTTCAACAAGCTCTCTCCTTCGTCGCCAGAAATGGCTCCCTCATCGTCTGCATTGTCAGCCAACCCTACTTGCCCTTCCTCAACAACTGGTTGATTAGTATAACCATGCAGAATCGCCAGGACATGGTCCTTGTCATTGCCGAGGACTACGCCTCTCTCCACCGGGTCAATGATCTTTGGCCTGGCCACGCTGTTCTCATCCCTCCCGTGCTTGATGCTGAAGCTGCCCATAAGTTTGGCTCTCAGGTTTTTTTTTTTCTCACTGCATTTAACTAGATTCCTTTATGCAGTAATAAGAATAGGAAAATGTTAGGAGTTACACTCTGAATAGAATCACTACATGATGTGTTAGTTAAGGTTTGAGACCCTTCCATCTAATGGACTAGTCTTTTGATTTGGAGTCTCCCACTGCTCTTGTGCTTAATTTATAACAACAACTGGAGCTTTCATTGAGAGTGGGGTTGTATAAAAGTCTACTTATAGGTTAGATTAAGGTGCAAACCTAGAACTGATAGGTGAGTCTGGAGGACTCAGGCTTAAACTCCATTTTCATAAGACAGAATCAAAACCTATTCTAATGAGATTTGTTGAGTCTATCATGTCACTTAAAATTATGCACTCTCTATTCTCACGTTTAAGATGTCTAGTCCTCGCATACATTTGACATGTTCTCTCTTTCTTCGGGGTGTTGGAGTTCTCGCATCGTTATAGATATGATCAAATTATAATATATATATATATATATATATATATATATATATATATATAAAAGTAAGATGCAGACTGCACTGATCTCCACTCTGGATGAGAGATTATATGGTGAAAGTCTCCATGAAAAATCTTGGGTATACATACATCCTAATTAAAAGTGCTTGCTTTGTAAGCATTTGTTTAGAAGTTGTTTGTATAATCAAAGAGTAAGTAAGTCTGTGTGGATCAACTTTTCAATAAACATATCCAAGATAAGAAAATAAAAAGGTAAATGAATTAAAAAAAATTTTAAGTTAAAATTAGTTTTCACTCAACTTAAAATAAGTTTTTAGTGTTTCTAAGTGAAAAAGCTTCTATATAGTAATTTATACATAAGTTAATTTAAACTTATGGGAGAAGCTTAATTCATTTTGTCTTCCTGTTTTCTTTTTCTCTAAGTACTTATTAAGAAGTTTATTTAATCAGGGTGTTGTAAGTTGTTTTCATAAGTTAATCTTGAAGAGCTTATTGGCACTGCCTGAAAATAGTGTATTAAAAATGTATCATTTACTTTATAGGCTTTTCTAAATTTCACATAAGTTGTAAATAAGTTCTTCCAACACAACTTCTAGGCAATGTGCTTGACCTATGATAAGAACTTGATTTTATTTATTATTTTTGTGTCGTGCTGTGTTTTCAGATCTGTGATTGTTTGTTTCACTGTCTAGGGTTTCTTCAACTTTACAGCCAGGAGACCTAGCCATCTGCTGAAGATTTTGGAGCTTGGATATAGTGTGATGTACAATGATGTTGATATGGTTTGGCTGGCTGATCCATTTCCTTATCTTCTAGGGAATCATGATGTGTACTTTACTGATGATATGACTGCAGTGAGTGTTCTCTTATAATTTTCCTTCTGTCCTTGATTTTAATTATTTTATTGTAATAACAAAGAGTTACATCAATTTTGGTAACTTGTTGTTTAGGTTTAAGCAAGCAATGTATATAATTCATATTGGAAATCATTTTGTGCTGTGGTTTTTATAGGTTCACTATGTTTAATTTGATGAGATATGATGCATGGCTTATGTTTTACAAGATTGTCAGATATTGGATTAATGCAATAAGTGAAGGTTGATCCAAGATTGACAGACATAAAGGATTTATACATGGTTTTTGAAGTGAAGGTTGAGATTATTATTATTACTAGATATTTCATCAAGAATACACTTCAAAAACCAAATTGGTTTTTCTTATTATTCATAAATGGTTAGCAATTCCATATACTGCCAATGTTTTTAAATTTTAATACAAGACTTGGTTAGAATTGGGTTGATCATGCTATACCCTCCTTCACGTCATCGTCATTGCCTTGTGAATAGTGTATAGATAGAGTGATAATGTTCGTTATGATTGATAATTTGAATATAAACATTGTTATATGTAGTCTGTTTTCGGATCCCCATTTTTAGTGAATATATGAATCAAATTTGTAGAGAACATAATGATATCCATGATAGTACTTAAAATGGATATCAAGAAATTCAATGATATAAAAATCCTCCTTGTCTGATCCATTGGGAGTTTTCTTGTCTCTTAAAGACTAAAAGAGGTAATCATAAATGTAATCAAATAATGTCAAAGGAGATTCCATTGTGATCCATTTGGGTATCCTTTGGTGCTTCCACATGATTCCAGTAAATTGTCTCTTATTCTTTATCATTTTCCATGTCTGAATATGTGCTGCAATTTTAGTGTTACTCCATTTTGTTTTTGTATTATTGACTTCATCTTTTAATTTCTTTCTGAGATCAGATCAAACCATTGAACCATTCTCACGATTTACCACCACCAGGTAAAAAAGGCCGTCCTTACATTTGTAGTTGCATGATTTTCCTCCGCCCTACAGATGCAGCAAAGCTAGTTTTGAAAAAGTGGATTGAGGAACTTCAGATTCAACCTTGGTCTAAAACTGTGAAATCTAATGATCAGCCTGCTTTTAACTGGGCTTTAATGAAGATTGCTAAAGAGGTTTGTTGTATTTTCTTTTCTAGTATATATAGCTCATGTAGACAAATTATACAGATATATGTTAGGAACTTGTTTGGATAGTCAATCAGGATTCAGGATCTTTTGTTTCTAATAAAGTCGCATAGGCTTAAGGCCAATCAGTAGTAAGTGTAGTTTGTTTCTGAGTTCTGATACATTAGCAAAGTGATGCTATTATAAACTTAAGGGGAAAGTCTGTCCAAGGGCTACTTCTATTTTCTATTCATGACCGTGATTTAAAATTCCCTAGATCTAAAACTTAAATAAGTATGGCCCAATGAGGCTTCGGTCTCCTTCCAATATGAGGTCTGGTGGAGGCTTAGAAAATGCTGCTTTATTTTTCATTTGTTGGATTATTTGTGGCATATTACTATTAAAATAAAATATAAAAATGCACTAGTTAATTATTCTGTAATTTACTATAAAAATGTCGATTTCATTTTGGTTGTTGATTGTTCTCCCTGGTTTGTCAGGCATTATAGAGTAAATCATATCTTAAAAGTGACTTTGACTTTTAAGGCTTATGTTTCACACTCCTCCATGAATTCACTGTAAGGTCCTTTTCCAATGAACACTAACTTCCTGATAAATTCCCACCATATTATGTATGCCCCTATGGATATTTTTGCTTACATTAGAAAGAAAAGATGTGCAATTCACTGTCAACCTCCTCCTCCTAAGGAAAAAGCATAAAATAGGAAAATGTCTTTAGTTCTCGATCATAATAAAATGGATATTTTGTTTTTGAAAGTGAAAATATATATCCATCATAAATAAGAAACTTTTGTGTGAATGTGAGGGGAGGGATTATGCTGTGATACATTGTGAATAATAGATCGAGCCCAAAATTCTTTTACGATTGAAGTGCTAAAACTAACAGCACAAGTACACTGTCACTGGAAAAAGAGCTTGCACTTCTCATCTTCGTCATTTGGTCTCCAAATGTTCTCCTTCAAAGGTTCTTTTGTTCTAAAGCTTGATCTCTAGTCTGATATATAACCATTTTAAATCATGGGTTTATTTCCCAACTAGAAGGAGTTTGTGGGTTTATTTTATTTTTTAGAACATTTAAAATGCATACATATCGTATATATTGTTCTTTTCATGATTACTTTTTCTATTGCAGGTTGATTTGTATCTGCTTCCACAGGCAGCATTCCCTACAGGCGGATTATATTTCAAGAACAAAACATGGGTCAAGGAAACTAAAGGAAATCATGTTATCATTCACAATAACTATATCGTTGGTTTTGAGAAGAAAATAAAGCGGTTTCGTGACTATGGCTTATGGTTGGTGGATGATCATGCACACGAGTCCCCTCTAGGTGCGTTATGATCCTTGGTAGATGACACAACTTTCTTTAGCTTTGATCCAAGCACTTAGATTCAGAAAAATCCATGCTCTGCCAAGTTGTTCATCCTACTTGCTTAGTGGGTGTTTACTTGAAATTACAACCGTTGCTGTCAACATGCAACACTGAGTAAATGATGGGTTGGGAAAAATTGTCTTTTGGTTTCAATTTTGTGGAGAAAAAAAGGAGCTTGTAAAATGTAGAAGGAAGAGAAGGGTAGAGTTTTATTTGGTTTTTGAGAGTTGTACCTGATGTATAATTGTTTACAAAGAATATTATTCTTATTGTAAGAATGTTTAATTTGGCATATATAATATGAAATATAAATTCTACATTTTGGCCGCTACAAGTAGAAATAACAATTGGCAATTGGATTGTTTGTAATTTGGATATGAAATCTAAAGTGATTAGGGCACTGTTAGAATAGTGTGTGAATAAAACTGAAAAACAAAATCATATATTACAAAATTATTGCGTTTGCCGGGAGTCGAACCCGGGTCTATTGCTTGGAAGGCAATTATCCTAACCGTTGGACTACAAACGCTTTGATGTAAGTCAAAACTTTAACATTTTATATGTAAGTGAATCACTTTTAACTATAATTCATATTTATCTAATACATGGATTTATGAAATTATGACTTATATTCTATAAGTATACAATTATTTATTATTGAAAGTAATGTGTGTTTATATGAATAATGTACTAGTAAAATACTAAATTAATATATACTGTTATAAAATAAAATTTAATCCAATTAATTTGTTCACAATAAAAGTTGCAAAGTTTGGTTCTTGCTTCTCTTTTTGGTGAGGACACTCTTTGTTCAAGTGTATTTTTAGTGTGTAGTTGATTGGTGAGAACGTACATTTGGTAGTGGTTGTTTCAATGGTTTGTTTGTTGCTAAATGTATTTGTTCATGGTTTGAATGAATCGTTTTTAGTCGTATGACTGTTTGACTTCATTAGAATGTCTTGAAACAGCTATGATTTCTGAATTAGTGTGAAGATCAGCGAGGTAAAAATCACTTTATTAAATGCACGCACTAATAACATGAAGTTGTTGGATTGTGAATAATCTGAAATGGTTGAGATGTTTGAATGCCATCTTGGTTGTGTTGGTGTAGAAGGGATAATTGATGTAGACACCAATACAATCAACATAATTCATTCCCTTCTTCAATTTGAAAATAAACAAATAAGATGTCACTTTTAAAAGTTGTCTTACAATTTAAATATATTGTAATTAGAGTGTATTTATACTTATCCAAACATCATACCATGTTTGAAATTATATAATTCGTATACAAATATGAGATATAAAGTTAAAACCATGAATATAAATA
>Ga0123341_1006894_pt1 | contig 10321 bp, 5 predicted proteins | sample Turbeapinknodule_FD_89959 | JGI IMG/M metagenome (GOLD analysis project Ga0123341, IMG submission 89959) | Root nodule microbial communities of legume samples collected from Mexico - Turtle bean Mexico pink nodule | ecosystem: Host-associated > Plants > Roots > Nodule | place: Mexico: Nepantla...
CATCTTGTTATTATTTTTTGAGTTGTCTGACTTCCAAATAAATGAATAAAAAATAAGTTGAAGAAAATATAGTTATCAATAAAATTACTATAAAACTGATCTTAGTTACCAACATTCTCTCTTATTCATCACAAGCAAACACCATTACCATTATTACCACCAAATGAAGTAGAATACATTATACTCTTCATCATTTAAGATAGGTATTATTAGAATTAAAAAATATGGAGGTATAAAGGAAGTTACTAGGGTGAAGAGATAATTTATCATTTAAAATAAGGATAATGATATATTGACAACCTACTTTTTAATACAACCACATTATAACCCTCAATACTATTATTTTAATATTTTTCTCATATCATTTAATTACAAATTTACCTTTTATTATATATATTTATATCTAAATCACATAAAAATTTATCAAAAATAGTTATATATCATTTCTCTTTAAAACAAGTTCTGTTTAATAAAAACAACAACATGATGGAACATTGAGTAAAAGTACTCTTTTCACTTTTCTCTGTCTATCAATAGTGATACAATAATTCATAATTACCTTTGACTGTTAAAACGTGCGTCTCTATCACAACAAAGACAAAGACCACGAAATTCATCGAGTATTGTACGGCACAAGCTCATGTTCGCTTATCCTTAATGCAATTATCATCATCAATGATTCAATGGCCATGGTTCAAGCCACTTAGTGCACAACAGCTTCCTCTTATCTCTCTTTTCTCTATCTCTGTGCACCCTCTTGCATGCAAAGGTCTTCTTCACTCTCTTCAAACATTTTCACCACACTGACATGAAAATGTCACTCTTTCACACTTAAGTGGCATCTACTCCCACTGTGTCCCAAGATGGGTCTTCTTAGACTCCCATTTCTTTCTGTACTCTGTTGCCTTTTACCATTGCTGTGTTCCATTACCAAATGTGGTGGTTCTGATGTTTATGTGAAGTTCTTGAAGTTCCCCCATGCATTCTCTCACTCTAATTCAGCAACATTTGCTTTCCAAGTTCTTAACACTTCTAGTGGGGGCACTTGCTCAAACTGCACCCTCAGATGCAAGGTTTGTGTGTGTTAATTTGGCAAGTCGTTTACTTCTAAGGGCACCTTAATTTCCCCAGAAACTCAATCATTTTGTTGTAGTGAAATGTTAATTATATTACTTAGTGTAGTTCTTTATTATCAAAGAACGTGGGCATGTTTTTATACAAGACAGAGAACGAAAAAGAAGTTAAATCACCAAATTTATCAATTTCCTGATTCAAGAGCTTTCTTTTTTGTGGGATGACAGGGGAAACATAGTACAGCTTACGTGTGCATTAAATTTCTTAAATCCTTTTCGGGAGCAATTATTGCATGATCTTCAACTGACACATGTCTATGGTCTTGACCAATCTTCACTTGAAGCACAGTTTTATTAACTGTTCGTTCCTAACAAATCTAAAAACGGCCATTTGTGACGTGATTATTGGACGGGACCATAAACATGTGAGGCACCATATGATACAATCATTTCAAGGTTAAGGGGGTAGATTCACATGCAGATTATCAAGTTGTAGTTAACTACTCTGTTTGTATGTTGCAACTAGAACTAAAATGCTGGTTCATGGTGTTAATTCTGTTTTATATTCTTTTTCCGTTTTGCATTTTTGTGAGGGGGATGTTATAAACTATTCTGATTGTTCTAAAATACCATGTTGCAGCTCGATGATGAGATCACAAGAGTATGTAAAAATGGAAAAGCTACATACAGAAGCTTGAGGGATGGAAATCATACTTTTGAAGTCTGCACCAGACATGAAGGACTTGGCTGTGCCACCTATAACTGGACTGTTGGTTAAGAAACGATACTTTTCCTTATGCTTGTTATTAGTTAACTATCCCTTATGGGATTTGGACCCTTTTAATTCCTGATGATGTGTGGTCAATGAATCATGTCACCTGTCTTGGGAGTGAAAGAACCTAAGTCCAGAGAACTTTGACCAAATAATGTAGCATAAAATAGGAGAACAAAAATGTTTCAAGCTTAACAGTTTATACCACAAATATGACTAGCAAAACCTCTTTTCCCATTTTGAGTTGGATAGCTCATGCATCTCATTATCTTAACTTCCTTTTGCTTGCATCTTTGTAACATGGAAAAAAAGTTTACAAAATCGTGGAAAGGAGGGAAAGTAGAAATATTCTTGAACTTTTTGCCTGACAGATTAACATAAATTTGTTCTTCATTGAAATACCATTTTAATATATCACTGTGTTATTTTATTTCAGATACAACTCCCCCAACGGCACATGTTTCTGCCTCAACATCTTTTACAAGTTCCTTAAATGTATCCGTAAACATATCTTTCACAGAACCCTGTATAGGTGGAGGAGGTTTTGGATGCAAGTCCGTAAATGGATGCAATGTAAGTAGGTTGCTTATATTTCTGAAGTTAAGATATTGTTTTTACTGTGCATCTTATGCCTCCCCCTCCTTGCTTCATCACTTCTCTGTAGCTTGTTTCCATTGAATGCCATATTTTTCCAAGAAATTGATGTAAAAAAAATATGGCATTTTTCTACCAGTTTAATCAATGAGAATTTCTCCCAAGCTTTCTCTGTTGTGGTTATGGAAAATGCAAAAATCCATATTAGTTAGCCAGGAGGAACAATAAAAATGAGGGGGTGAGGGTTCTTGAAAAAAAATAATGATATGTTCATACAATACTGCCTCAGTCTTTAACATACTGCTTTATTATTTCTCTACAGCTTCTTGTCTATGGTGCTGGCCAGGTCATACCATCTTCCTTTAGAATTTTACAGCCAAATCTCACTTATTCTCTTCTCGTTAGTCTCTCACCTACAGTTCAACATGGCCGGGCAATCCTTGTAATGGATAAGAACTTCTGCACTGACCTTGCTGGCAACAGCTTTATGAGAATGCCAAATTCTAGTGTTATAATACATTTTGGTAAGTGATATTTTATTATGTCATACCCTAGTATATATCTTCAGCAATGCATGATGTATCATTTGTTTGATTACTTCATGGATAAAAGTTCATGTGCATTTGGTGCTTGTGGCCTCAGGAATACTGTACTGTCTTTTTATTATACAGGTGCTTGATTTTAATCCAATAGAATTGAACATTATCAGTATTGTAGATTGTTGTACTGCTGTTAGAGGCTAGGATATGCATTCGAAATATAAAAAAACTTGACTAAAGAACAAATTTCATCAGTTTTTAATGTTCAAAACTTGACTTACTCTATGGGAACCGTGAACACAGACAGGAGAAAAGTTTATGTCAACATCAGGACTCGTGTACCAGAAGAACTACTTCAACTTAACAGTGAAACAAGAACAGTACAGGCAACTAATGAGTTTGACAGGCTAAAGATATATTTGTACTTTTCAGCTCCAGTTCTGAATTCATCCACAGAGATTTTGAATTCTATCAACATTAGTCAGGGTTCACTTCTTCCACATAATTCAAAAAGCCTTGGAGATCGTAGATTTGGATTCCTGGTCAGTTGATTTGTTCATATGATAATGTTTAAGTGTGTATGTTATGCTTATTCTAAGTGCTTCTCCTCTGCTTACACTTTCTTTTGGCCAACTCTTATTTCAGGTTGCTAATATATCCTCTACTGCTATAATATCAATTGACTTCAATTCAGAGTCTATAATAACCAGACAAGGGACTCAAGTTTCTCCAATTGCACCAATTACTTTCCTTTATGGTACATGCTACCCACCAACCACTAGGAAAACACAATCTAGATTTATATAATAATATCAACATGTATTGTTTTCACACACCTTTGTCTTGAGAATCTTGAGATTCCAATGCTCTTTGCTAACATAGCCATGTATGGAATTCAGATACCACGAGGCCTGCTGTGATGTTGAGTACATACAGCATGAGGACAAGAGAACACAATCTCCAAATATTAATTAAATTTGTGAAGCCTGTTTTTGGCTTCAACTCCTCTTGCATATCAATTTCAGGGGGTTTACTAAAAAGGCAAGTATTTTGTAGATGTTCATTTTCTTAGATGTTGTATAGTATGAAACCATAATAGTGATTCAATGATGTTTGCAAATATCTCTCTCTCTGCATGAATTAATTTAAAATGATCAGTTCATTGACATTGAATTATGAGAAAGCCAAATGTCCATTGACAGACATCTTTTCTCTTGAAACTTTTGTTTTCTGTCTAGTTTCCACGAAATAAGAAGGGACACATACATGGTTGAGTTACTTGCAGAAGATGGTCTAGTCTTTGTTAGTGTGCCTGAGAATGTAACACGAGATGTTGCTGGAAACAAAAATCTAGCTTCCAATTTTCTACAAGTGAGGCGCTGTAAGATTTTTTTATTTTTGCTTATTCATTTTTTTTTGGTGATAGTGTTGTTATTAGAGCTGATAATATTATATTTTGTCCATCTTGTTTGCATCTATTTCATCCATGGTTGTTAACTTATTCATGATTTTGCAATCATGCAGACTCTATGCCTCTCATTTCCTCCGTGGTTTCTGCATTTGCAACTGCTTCTTTTGTGCTGACATCAATTGCCGCGGGTTTTCTTACTATCTCAACTGCAAGCCTTCAATCTATTGGTACATTTACAAGATCATCGTCTTTCTTGGTCTTCGATCCAGCAAGGAATCTTCTTGTGAGAACTCAACTTGAATCCTGCTGACTAGTTACAAGTTTATATCTTGTTATTTAAATTTGGAATCAGTAACATACTTCATAGCAGAGGAAATCTCGAACATCAACCTTGATAAAGTATCAAATGGAGGGAGATAGACTTTATAAACAAGGAAAAATAAAAACAAAACAATGGATGGAGTAACTAATTCCACTCACTTTCTTCCTTGTCAAGTTGTCACAAACAAAATATAGATTGTAAATTTTGCATTCAAGGGTAGAGTAGAGACCATTGCTTCTTGTTAGAATTTGAGAAGTTTCTTCATATCTGATGGGTTTTTTTGTTATCATTTATTGTCTTTTTACATTAAAGTAATTTGTTTCACATAACATATGAGAAAATGAATAGTTTAGTACTATGTAGAGTAAATGTGAGCACTTTCTGTAAGGCTACAATGGCAACTCTTAGGGTTCATTCTGTATAAAGTGAATTTTTTATGATTGTGAAGCATCCTCTTCTGATAATATATCATATCTTTATTTTTTCCAAATTTATTATCCTCCACTGTTAACACTTTAACACTTCTTCTCAACTAACATGAAATTATTTTTCTTTTAACATCTTGAACTTTTAGTTTTCTTTCAACTTTGAAAAGTTTCTGTAAATTACAGAAAGTTCTTATATTTTTATAGTGATTATGGAGAGAATACCACATTGATAGGCTAAATTTTAATCATGCAGAGAATTTTGAGCCATATTCAGGTGTTTGCACTATCTAGATGGTTAGCAGTTAAGTTGCCGGTCGAGTTTTATGAATTTGCCAAACATTTACAATGGACCATACCTTATTTTACAGTTCCATGGGAAAGTGAAACCATGAACCTATTCATGGTAGGTTCTAATCCCTTTGGAGCCTCTAAGGTCATCACCAAGGCCCCAGCAACAATCCCAAACAAGTTGTTAGTTAAGAGTTTGAATTTGGCTGCTTCAGTGTATGGATCACCACTTACTTCTTCAGAGTACCAGCAATATTTTGAGGTTAGAATAAGTTGACATGTCTATCAATGGCGCAGAGAAAGTTAATTTCTTATCTATGTTGATGAAAAAGCCGTCAATTCTTAATTCATAATGCACACTTGCAGAGCGAAAATATGAAACCAGAAGCTGAATATATTTTGGATTCACAACCATCCTCTGGGTAAGTTATATGATTCAATACATTATAATATCTCAGGAAATTAGTTTTTTCATTTACAGAAAAGGTAATAATTAGCATACAAGGAATACTAGCAAAACACTGATCTCACATATTACAAGTCAAATTTTATGAAATAAAAAGTGAACATTTTGTCTCGTTATGAACTTGATACAGTTTTTTTCTGCACTATAACTATAAGAAGAGGCATTCCATGAGATAAATCAAAAGGCACACTCTGTTTACAGATTATAATTCATTTATTTGTCAAGTATTCAAAGTTCAAACGCTTCAACTGTATATTCTTACTTATAATCGCTTATAAGATTAATTTCTTTTTTTCTAATAGATGGACAGAATTTTACAGAGGCATGTTTTGGTTAGCTGTGATTTGTGGTGGTTTAATGGTTCTACATATTTTTCTCCTCATTGTCCTGAAATTTGGGAAGAGAAATTCTGAGAAGCATAGAATACATGGAGCACTAAAGTTCCCAAGATTTGAGATATTTCTTATCTTTCTTGCACTACCTAATATTTGCAAGTCCTCTGCTGTCCTAATTCAAGGTAACCATAATGATAATGTTATTATTTGTCACCTAACCATTTTTTGTGACCAGTAAGTAAAGCAAAAAACAAAGCAATGACAGATAAATGATATTAGACATATGAAGTGCATACTAGTTGTTTCAAACTATCAGTGAGGTCAATCACATTATAGAGTGCTTTATGAAGTATGGATTGGTATTTCTTCTAATTAGTGGTGTCCCTGGGGGCTACTGTGCCTTGTTTTTTTCTACAGATAGATATAGTCATAAGTATCTGGTCCTTATCTAAACCACACCTGATAGAGCTTATTCGGGAAAAACTCTGCTTTCTTATTATAACAACCACCATGCAAGCAGCAGTGATCAGGTTGTCCCTATTATACACGTCATTCTAAACCCTAAAACAACATTGCAGAAAGGGGAATTTTTTAAGAAAAATGAAAGGTGTGATGCAAAATTGAGAAGAAAAAATACAGAATTCTTGACAAAAAAAAGTATGTCTATTGTCTTCTATATGCAAAGGAAGATTCCTTTCTTTGTTTTGAAAAAATCTAAACTGATAACTGAAGAGTTTATAGTTCCTGTTTTCCTTTGGTTGCATGCTACCTATACTACATAACTTCCATCTTAGGAGTTGAACACATATATTCCAATCATTATTTCTCCTGGTCTAAATAATAGCTCTTGGCAATGTATACTCGTTTGTTCTATTGAAAGTTATGAGGAGGATAATAGAAAAATTAGAAATAGATAACAGCAATAGATCATTTCACTTACAAATGATTTCAGTCTTCACTGCAAGGCCATTTCTTCAGAAGTCCAAAACCTCTATTACACCATTATTAGGTTTAATTTTTCTCTTTTGCATTATGGCTTTAGGGGGATCTCCTTCTGGAATTGCAGTTGGCACTCTACTGTTCGTTTTTGTGTGCATTGTGCTTCTAGCTTTGTTCTTGTTCCTCTCCATTGGAATCACATTTGGAAAGTTGCTTCAATACAAGGAAGTTCATCAAGAAGGTTTGACATTTCACTGGTATCAAGAGCTTGTGAGAGTAACTCTGGGGCCAGGTAAAAGAGGTCAATGGACGTGGAAAGAACAACCAAGATCTGTTTATCTAACCATCTTTGGCCCAATGTTTGAAGACTTAAGAGGCCCTCCAAAGTACATGCTTTCACAGATATCTGGTGGCACAGGCAATCCTCCAAGCCAAAGAGACCGCATCATTGCCTCTGATGATGAAACAGAAGATGCAGAAGCACCTTTTATACAAAAGTTGTTTGGAATTCTTAGGATATATTACGTGTTTCTTGAATCCATAAGGCGTGTCTCACTGGGGATTTTGTCAGGTCTCTTTGTTTCAACTCAGTCTTCTAAGACTCCTGTGATTATTATGTTGTCTATGACTTCTTTTCAGCTATTCTTCATGTTGCTAAAGAAACCTTTTATAAAGAAAAGGGTTCAGCTAGTGGAGATTATCTCACTCGCCTGTGAAGTTACTTTATTTGCTACTTGTTTTCTCCTTTTGAAGAAGGATTTTTCTGTGAGAGCTGAGACTAAGACTGGGATTTTTATGCTTGTGCTGTTCCTAGTGGGGTATTGTGCACAGATCATTAATGAATGGTATGCTTTATATGTGCAAACAAAGATGCTGGACCCTGAGGAAAAATCACTCTTGACAGGTTTAAAAAATGCCTCGATTGGTTTTCTTTTGTATTTCATCCCTCAAAAGTGCATCAAAGACTTGGTAAAGAGGTTTCCAGAAAATGGCAATGGGAATGAAGAGTCTAGAGACACTGCTTCAGGTGGTGACAGGTCAAGACTCTCAAGTAGTAGAAGCTCTGGTACACCTGATGGAGCATGGTTGAAACAGCTAAGGGAATTTGCAAAGTCTAGCATTAGTAGGGAAAGAAGTGGTGTAAATGATCCTTCTACTAGTGGCACTACTGGATGGAGTGGGTTCTGGGGAAACAAAAGGAGTGGGAGCTCATCTTCTGAGTACAAATCAAAATCAAGTTCATTGTACAAAGATTTGGAAGCCATTTTTTCTTCCAAGTGAAATTAAGTCATACAGAAAATAGCTATTTGTATCTTACTATAATAATTCTACATGGATTGGTCCCCGATTCCTGTCAACTTGTTTATCGTGTCAGATGGTGCACAATTCTGTGTGTTAATTGTTTTTGCATATTTTGAAGGTTGATATCGTTCCACAGTTCAAACCAGAAAAGTTTTATCGTATGTTACTAGTTGGATTTCGATCTTCTTAACCTTTAATAATATAAATTAAGGATTTGATTCTATTAAAGAGAAAAAGACATGAATTTAGAGTCCACTACTTTGTCCATATTGTTGATGCAACACTAAAGAGAGAATTCTACACAGAAAGAAAGACATGAAGGAAAAGAATAACCACACTTCATTGATCATAACAACTTGCTTTAATACACTTCTCACAAATCCCACCAACTAGTTTATTGGGTTACTTATAATTGCTACCCACTATTAACTGTAATTTAAAACATCACAAAACTATTTTACTCTCAACACATATCCTTAATTCAGATTTGCTAAAGAAAAAACACCCAATTCGTCTCTCAAACCTTGACATTTATGTTCAACAGTTTTTGTGAATATATCCGCCATCTGGTTTTCAGTATTGCAGTATTAGCTGCAAATTTTCCCTGTTCACTTGATCCCTTAAAAAATGAAATTGGCCTTCCGCAAGCTACTGGACTTTATAATTTTGAAAGAATTGGTGGAAATGTAAGTCCAAATTATAATATATAAATATGATGCAATCATTACTTTGGTTTTAAGAGGTTGAGTTAAACATGAATTCATATATTAAGATGGTATGAGAGTCATTCAGAACCTATCCCGTAGATAAAATCTCTCCAAGCTATGCAACAAAAGAGTTGTTTGTTTACAAGGTTCAACTTAAGCACTTAAAGGTTTTTCAACACAACTATCATGCAAGTGAGTTCATTAGTTATATTTTGGAACCTTAGTATTTTCTGCATATAAGTGCTTCCTTATATAGGCGTCTATAGAGGACCGTGGAAGGTTGCAGGCTTCAGAGCATCGTAAGAGTTTCTTTAGAGATTCATGACATTTTGCTGAAAATCTTTGCTATGTAGTACAACGAGATGTATAAACCATACTTTTTAACTCTGAGATGTCTTGTTTCAGTGACAATACTAAATTGAGCTTAGGAACATTGAAGAATGGTACTAAAATCTTCTTTAGAAAACATCCTTAATCAATTTGTAGAGATTAGACAATTTGACATAGCATATATAGGTCTAATACTAGGGATGACATTGTAGAGATTAGACAATATGACATCGCATATATTGGTATAATGCTAGGGATGACATTGTAAATTGTAAGGTGAGCCATTATAAAAAAAAAGTGTGGGGAGGGCTAGACAATGAGCTTATTAAGCCGCAAAGGTTAGTTACCTATAACTCGCAATCCACATTAATTTTTTTTAATTTTTTGTTGTGTAATATTGTTTAGATGTTGAATATGTCTAACTATTTCATAATATCACTAAAAGAAATTATCAATTTACTTAGGAATTTGTATTCATGGGTACTTATTGAAGGATTTGAAAATTAAAAAAAAAAAGCGTAAATAAAAATCTGTTGGAAATTAAGTGTGAAATATTATTCGTCAGTAATATCGGTTAGAAATTGAACGTTAATATTATCTATCGATAATTTTTAGTAAATTCTACAATATTAATAATAATAATAATAAATAATAATAGTAATAATGTGTAATATTGTTTAGATGTTGAATATGTCTAACTATTTTCATAATATCACTAAAAGAAATTATCAATTTACTTACGAATTTGTATTTATGGTACTTATTGAAGGATTTGAAAATTAAAAAAAAAAAAAAAAAAATAAAAATATATAAAA
>Ga0123341_1006895_pt1 | contig 10321 bp, 4 predicted proteins | sample Turbeapinknodule_FD_89959 | JGI IMG/M metagenome (GOLD analysis project Ga0123341, IMG submission 89959) | Root nodule microbial communities of legume samples collected from Mexico - Turtle bean Mexico pink nodule | ecosystem: Host-associated > Plants > Roots > Nodule | place: Mexico: Nepantla...
ACCACCTACAAAGGGGCTGGCCGAACCTCCCCATGTCCATACTCTACATGCACCTTCAAGGTCACCACACCTCCTAGGAGGACCTTGTCCATCTCCTCCATTAAGCTTCCGCACCATCTTCCAGAAACATCCAAGAAGAGCTCATAGGAAATCCATCAATTTTTCTAATAAAGAGATTTCAGTTTCAATTCCAATTATCAATTAATTCCCAACAGGATTAAATAGGTTCGAGCTAGGTTAGAGGTGGGTCCTTAATTCACCAACAATAATTTGTTGTCTATTTTTAATATCTTTTCACTATAATTGTTTACTATTTTTACTTTTGTAGGTTTGACATTCCAGTCTCTTTCAAGATTAAAATGTTATCCAATAATGTTTTGGATATTTAATTTATTTGTTTATAAAATTATATGCATTTTACACTTTGATTTTCATAGGTTAATGCTTGATGAAATAAGTGAACACTTTGATTGATTGTAGTTAAAACTAGGTATACGTTAAGCATGCCGATTTAAACCCATACCCACAATAATCAACATTAAAAAAAGTCCTCCAATATAGCTTGCATCTTAAACATGCTTTAATAATAATAGATCGCACTTGCCTTGCAAACCTCGCAGTTATACTAGGCCACCCACTTTGCAAACAAAGATAATTAAAAATAATTTTAATATACTTCAAACACACTTTTAAGTGTTCCTTAATCTAAACTAAATTCAAATACAAATTGTAAATTCAAATACAAAGCGCATTAAACATTAAATTACATAATAAAATATAAAATAGTTCCAAAACAAGACATAACAATATGACATTTAAATAGAAATGAGTTAAATTAACAATACTAGAATATACAAACACAAACGAGAGAAAGGGAACTTGATTGTGTGTGGCTTCAAGGATTGAAGCAAGCAGATATGTTTTCAGTTTCAAAATTGAATTCACAAAACACATGTTGGAGAGTGAGTTGGATTCTCAAATCAAGGCATAACTCAAAAATACCTCTTTTGAGATGTGGAGGTGGAGGTGGCAATGACAATGACAATGGAATGTGGAAGTTGGATGCGAATTGAAGTGGAATAAGGAGCGCCATTTTGAACTTTTTCTTGGTGAAAATCACTTTTAACAACTTGACATTGAAAGCCTAAATGTGTTGGGTTGTAGTACTGGACTTCTTTTACATTGTATGTGGGTAACTACTTCATAGGTAAAACACGTTTAGTCCACGGGTAACGCGGATCAGGTTTTAAAAATTCACATTCAATTTTTAGCTTAAAAATACAAACCAACACACACGGGTCGAGGGTTATACAATTAATCCACAATGTTTTTCCCAATTAGCTAACTCTAATTAATCCATTATAAATAGGTCAACTCAATCTATTTTGATACTGTAACAAATATATCAAACAAGCTAGAGAAACAAAATATGTTTTAATGAATCAACCCATTAACTCGTGATGGGTTAAGTTGAGTTAAAATATTTGTAGCTCATCAAGAAGTGAGATGGGTTGAGTTTACTCCTTTCTTGCTTAATTCGTGGTGAGTTAACTCGTTTAAGTCGAGTTAACACACTTTGACACCTTTAATTAAGAATACCTAATTAAGTAGATGGAATTATCAAATTAAAAATATCCTCAATGTATAAAACTAAAATAACTTATTGTTTAAAGGAGAATACATAATTAAAATAGTAGAAAAGGAAATTCATATAAAACAATGTGTCAAGAAAACCACATCCTTAATTTCAAGATAATTAACTATAGAAAATATATATTAAAAAAAAACAAACATCAATACCTTCATATTGGTTCAGTTCAAATAGAAGTAAAATATTTATTTAAACAAGGAATATGTATCGGTATGGACGAGGCCGACCCCTAGTCTCCCCGCTCGAGACCCACCTGGCTGTCTGAGACCTAGTCAACCTGACCGAGACTAAGGGAGGTGTTGGTTGAGACCTGAGAGACTTGGTCGAGACGACGAGACCGACGACCTACCTGACCGAGGCCTTAGAAGACCTAGCCGAGACGACCAAGACCAGGGAAATCTGGCCGATGGCCGACCCATACCAGGGGGAACTCGACCGACGGCCGACCCCTATTACCGTTAACGCTCAAACCAAGATCAGTAAAGTTAATCCATCATTAAGAATTAGGTAATACAATCCTAATCGGTATCCACTCCGATAAGCGGGCCCAACAAGGTAGGCCCATTAGAATAATATAAATAGCATGCATCCCAAGGAGTAAGGTATGTCATTTATTACTGTTCACTTACTTGAGAGCTGACCACCCGCTTTACTGACTTGAGCGTCGGAGTGCCTTCACAGGTACCCCCACCATCTGGTGTTCACCCGAGACCGAGTGCCGAAGGAGAAGCAAGAGGTCGAGGAGAATCCCAGCTCATCACCCAGTCACCTGACCGACCGAAGGAAGGAGAAGAAGACTTCTATAGTTCTCTAGGTCCCATTTCCCTAGTAGGAACAGAATAAATACACTTGTCTTTGTGATATTAAGAGATTACAGGTTAAAACAAGACGAAATGTTAGTGGTATTTGAAACAAATCTTCATGAAGGTCCAATATATGTAAATGTGAGACGGAAGAAAATGGCACTTAAAATTTGAATATTAAATGCCATGATGAATCACATCATGAACCTAAGATATAAATGGGGAAGCACACTCATTAAATAAACAATGTTCTACAATAATTCTCCAATTTCATATATCTAAAAAGTGAATTAAAAAGAGAGATGTAAGTAATTTATAGCCTCACTTGGCTAAAGCTTACAGGAGTCATAGGAGGAAAACTCAAATATCTTATAATCATATTTAGGGTCAATATTAATCTTATGTTTTTCATGTTTGTATCACATCTTTTCTGCTTATGTCACACTTGTCATGTTTCATTATCTCTTTTTCTTTTGATTTGGCCAAAAAATGTAAAACTTTAATTAGGCTTGAATGATTCTTAATTGGACCCCAATTTTATGTAAAACTCAAAATTACAAAGAAATTAAATCCTACAAATTATGATTCCAAGCTCCTTCTCACTCTTTTTAAATCCTTATGCATTCTTCTTCATTTTTATTATTCTTTAATCATGCAGTCATGACATGCAAAATTAACACAAAAATTAACTTGTTATAAAATCTTAACTATAGAAAAAAAAAACTAGCCTTTTAGGTCACTCTTATCTTTCCTTCCATTTTAGCTTCAATAAATTGAAGTAAACCACCTTTACTTTGTGAATTTTGTTCACCTCTCATTCCTCTTACATAATACATGATTGAATATATACAAAGCATAAATTTCAAGAAGACTTTAAGGGCTCTCTTCCTATTTCTTTTTCAAATTTGATCTATAATCTAGCTAAGAAAAATATGAGATCACCATCTTAAGCTTTACATTAGTTAATTTATTTCTCATTTCTCAACATTTGACTTAATTTTCATGTGGAAAAATCATGCAAGGCTTATGATTTGTGGGTTTTAGGGAAATTTAAGGTTTTAACTTGATCCGTAAATATTTGATAGTTATGATTTGACTTTTTTAGGTGATCAAGCAATTTTTGCTTCTTTCTCTTCTTTAACCCCAAGATTTTTTCAAGGGGCAAGGAAAATCAAGGTAAGGTGATAAGACTGTTGGAACGTTTCTTTTAAGTGAGGACCAATTATTTTAGGTTCCAAGGGAAAAATCCATGCTCAATGGCTTGACCATGCTTTGTTAGGATTGTAATATGTTTCTTACATAAATTGTTAGGGAATTAATTCAACAAAATCCCTTAGAATGTCTACCATACAAACACAAACGATAATAGAGAAATAACACCTTCTTCTTATCGATAAAAGGTAAACAATAAAAGAGGAAGAAGAAAGAATCACATACAAAAACTTAACATGATTTGATTAAAGTATTAACTAATTTTAACCTACATCCACAAAAGAATTCACTGTAACGTTGAGATTACAACTTAACAATTTCTGTCTTAGCAAATTCTTACTTAGATACAACTCAAAGTTCGCTTTTACTGAAAGTACAAGGTCCTATTTATAGAGAAAATACTATTATAACTGACACACGTGAAATGCGCCTAAGACTAGTGATACAATCCAATTAGACAAGAAGATAATCAAGGACACAACAAACACTTCACAATTAAGCCAGTCATCTCAGCATCCAAGACAAGGCCCCACCAAACTTCAGAAGGAACTCAGTAGAAAAAGAATTGGACATAGGTTAGAGCATCAAATGTTCTTTCTTCTGGTCTTTTTAAAAGACAAGTTTATGTAAATAAATTGGGCTCACTTTGGGGTCCAAATAAAATAATAAGCTAAAGTAGGGTTCACTTAGCATAAATTGGGATGTACTTAGCATAAATTGGGCTTGTGCAAAGCCCACATTTCATGAGAAGTGGTTCTAGGTTTAGGGTTTCCTTGACCTACCTTCTAGAGGATTTCTCATAAATGACACCCCTACCCCTCTATCTTGTTCTTCAAGACACTCTCTCCTATAAATAGAGTGTCTTGCCTCATGTATTTCACATTGAATTTGAATAGAAAAGAAACTCTGCTTGAGTGTTTAGTCAGCTATGTTCTCCTAAAGTTCTTGGGTCTTATCTTGAATGTAGTTGATGTGAGTTGATTTTAGGATTGCACATTTTATGGGTTGCACTTTTGTTTATGATTTTTTGATTAACAATTATGGTGAGAAACCCAAAGAAGATTCCCACTAGACACGAACTTAACCAAGTGGTTAAGTAAGTGTGAAGGTTCACTTCTAGAGGGCAAAGAGAAAAACACAAATATAGAGTGATGATGATGAGGTGTGGAAATGAAGAAAAAAAAAAAGAAACAAATATAATAGATGACCAAATTGTAAATAGGAGAAAAAATATAAAATGGAATGGAAAGAAAAACACAAAGGTGAAGAGATTAAGATATGCTTATGGAAAAATGAATCATGCCACTTGGAGGGGGATGAGACTCCAAGATAAGTGGTGAAGAGGCTCCACTTGAAGTGCACAAACACCCAAGATAAGACCCAAAAATTCTAGAGTACTCAGACTCCCTAAACACTCTTACAGAGTTTCTTTTCTATTCAATATTTAATGTCCAAATACATGAGGCAAGACACTCTATCTATAGGAGAGAGTGTCTTAGAGAACAAGATAAAGGGGTAGGGGTGTCATTTGTGAGAAACCTTCTAGAAGGTAGGTTAAAGAAACTCTAAACCTAGAAGCACTTTCTCAAATTACTAAGCACACCCTACTCAAATTACTAAGCACACCCTACTATAGTTTATTATTTTATTTGGAGCCTCAAAGTGAGCTCAATTTATTTACATAAACTTGTCTCTTAAAAAGACCAGAAGAAAGAACATTTGATGCTCTGGCCTATGTCCACTTCTTCTTCTGCTGAGGTTCTTCTAAAGTTTGGTGGGGCCTTGTCTTGGATGCTAAGATAACTGACTGAATTGAGAAGTGTTTGTTGTGTCCTTAGTCATCTGTTTGTCGAGATGGTTTGTATCAGTAGTGCACCTCGAGTGGCGACTCTTAACCACTCATCTTTCATCTTGGAAGCTCTCATCCTTCCAAGTGGCGTGATCCATCTTTCTCTCATCTTTCTCTTTTTCTTTCTTCCATTACGCCTTCCATAATTCCATTTCCATTTGCTTATTTGTTCTTCATTTTTATTCGGTCATCATCTTGCTTCCTTCCATCTTATGTTATTTTAATTTTCGCACCTCATCATTATCGTCACCTTATATTGTGTTTTTCATTTTTCCCTCTAGAAGTGAACCTTCACACTTACTTAACCATTTGGTTAAGTTTGTGTCCAGTGGGAATCTTCTTTGGGTTTCTCACAATATTCTGCTTAAAACAAAACTCATAAACAAAGTGCCACCATAAAATATGCAATCTTAAAAATGAAATCAAATCAACTAATGAAGAAGACATATGAATAATGTTTCTCGTTTCATAATAGATCAGCCACTAAACAATTTCATTAAACAGTCCAGGTATCAGTAGACGTTAAGAGACTAAACGATCTATTGAGATAATTTAACAATGTCATACGATCTAGCAACCTTAAAGACAAAATTTTACTAGACTATTCTTCAAAAATCTTCACCATGGTTTAAAATCAATACTTTGAGCAGAAGTTGTTATCTACCATTAATCATATTACAGGCTAATACTCAATCAACTGAATCAAATCCAAGCAATGAAAGAAATTTTTTCTTGTCAGAACCTTTGTAATCATGTTAGAGGGATTATGTTATGTTGAGACCTTCATCACCTTCATAGATCCTCATGCAATCTTCTCTCTTAGAAAATGCAGCTTCACATCAATGTGCTTAGTTCTTTCATGGTAGACTTGGTTCATAGACAATAGTATTCCTCTGTTACTATCACAATAGACTGTGACAATTTGTTCTTGAACCCTTAGCTCCTTGCCTATACCCTTCAACCATAAAGCTTCATTCAAAGCTTATATCATGGCAATGTACTGAGCTTTAGTGGTTGACAAAGTGACCTTCTGTAGACTAGCCTTCCAACTAATAGTAGTACCACAAGCAGTGAAAAAATAGTATGTGAGAGACTTTATATCGTCCAAACGTTCAACATAGTCCAAGTCAACAAAAGCTTCTAAGGGAATATTTCTAGCAGACCGTCTGGTTCCACCATAAATCAAGACTCTTACAAGTGATCCTTTTAAATAATGAACAATCCATTTAAGAGCTTCTAATGTGCTCTCCCAGGATTAGACATGAACCTACTAACAATGCTCATAACATAAGTTATTTTAGGGTGCATGTAGACCGTAACATACATAATAGAACCAACAATATTACCATATGGAAGACCATCCATATAATGTTGTTCCTCACCCATCTTAGGAGTTTATTCAACATTCAACTTGTAATGAGATGCAAGTTATGTGGAGACAAGTTTTAAGTTTGTCATCTCAAACTTATCAAGAATTGTTTTGAGATAGGTCTTCTGAGACAAGTACAAACCCTTTAAACTCAATCCACAATATCCTCCCAGCAGCTCCAAGATCTTTCATCTCAAACTCATTGTTCAACTCATTTTTAACATTTTGCACCTCAGGTTTAATATTTCTTGCTATCAGAATGTCATTTATATACAACAACAATGCAACGAACTAACCTTCTGTTAGAAACTTGAAGTTGACACAAATTTCATACTTGTTACGTTCAAAACCAATGTTTCTAATGAACTCATCAAAGCTCATGTTCCATTTCCTTGGGGATTATTTTAGACCATACAAATATTTTTAATTTACAAACATAATCCTCCTTGCCTCCTACCTTAAATCCTTTTAGTTGTTTCATGTAGATGGTCTTCTCTAAGTCTCCATATAGGAGTTCAATCTCAACGTTCATTTGTTCCAAGTCAAGGTTAAGGTCAGCAATCATGGCTAAAAGCATCATAATGGATTTTTGCTTTACTATAGGAGAAAACACATCATAACCAACTCTTTCTCTTTAAGTAAAGCCTCTAACCACCAATATTGCCCTGAATTTTCGTTGACTAGTTTTTGAATTACCATATTTACGTTTGAAAATCCATTTGCAACTGACCAACCTAGAACCCACAAGTCTACAAACAAGAGTCTGAGTATTTTTTAAATGAAGATGAATGATATTGCGAAAGTATGAAACTACTAGGAGGAGTATATAAATTTTTATAGCAAGAAGACAACTCTAGAGAGAACTTCGAACAATTAGAAGTGGCTCAAAATATGGAGAACATTTCATTACTCAAATCAAAGTTGAAAATCATGTACAAGATGTTGACCAAGAAGTTTTGATGAATCCAATCTGTCATGAAGAATTGAAGTTGTGTGTCTGTTTAGCTAGATTTTGTTGTATATTTTTGCATTACATTATGGTCTAAGTCATTTCATAAGCTATCTTCTTGAAAAGTTTTGTTTTCTAAATCTGTTGTATCTTTTTAATCAGTTCATTCATGTTTTAATCAGTTAAAATTACTTCTATTATAGTCTGCTGACTGTAGTAAGTATTTTTAACAAATTGATTTATCGTATCAACAAGTTGAAAATACTTAAAGTTTTTAAAGATTTAAAATACTTTGTGTTCTATTTCTTATTTTCTATTAAGTAAAATCAACATGTTATTTTGATCAAAGAACCGATTTAAAATATGTTGATTTCTTCTGTTAAAAGAAAACAATAAATTATTTTGAAAAATAAATTAAATATTTTTAATAGATTTTTGTCATATTAACCAATCCAATTTAATTTGATACAACTGTTTTCATTAAGTGATCAAACCGTTTTGGGATCAGGCTAAATCAGCTTAACTTGGGTCCAGGCTAACTCGTCTCAACTTGGGCTTGACCGACTCAGCTTTATCTCAACCTAACCAATGTTATTCAATATGGGCAGCTTGGGCTGACTCAGCTGAACTTGGGATCGAATCGACTCGGCTCTACTTAGGCTTGGGCTCACTGATGAGCACATTTTTTTTTTCACACATAGAACATTTAATCTTAGCTTTCTTTGACTTTAATTAAGAATAACTTCACTCTTTTAATTGGAATTTACCCAATTGAACTCAATTGGACCTTAACTAAGATTATTAATTAAATTAATATTCTTAAGTCTATTAACCTACTTATCTTACTTTTGAAGATATCTTGAATATTAGATGACTATTTTCAATGATTCCAATGCTTTTGGAAAGCTAAAATTTTGATATTGATAAAGGAATAAAGTACTTTGAATACTGAAAAGCTAAGATGATGTATGCAATAAATTGTCTTATTTTCAAGGCCCATTGGACAATTTGTTCACATTCTTCTGATATGGATCGACGCCAACAAATTTTGTTGTTTTGGACCAGATTAGTCAAATTCTAAATCACTTTTCTAAAATAGATTTGGAAATAAATATTTGAAAGAAAAGTGGAAACAAAATTTGAGAAAAAGAACTGGAGAATAAAATCTACAACATCTCATAAACAAAATCTAAAAAATTTGTGAAAAAGAATATTGGAAACAAAATTTGCATATGAAATTTGCAAGGAAAAGAAGCTTATAAGAAGACACAACAAACTCCACACTACAACAGACTTGAGACCTAGCTGCACTATTTTCCTTAGTCTTCTATTTTCTTCTTTGGAAGGATAAATCTTTATGACTTGATTACCTTGTGATTTTACATCGAATTCCGAGACTTTGTACAATTTAGTTTTGTTCTTCAATTTCTGTAACAAATTGGGCTAAACGGTCTGGAATTTTTTAATTCTAATTTCTCCTTAGGAATTGCTTTTGAATGCTTCTTGATAATCCAATGTTGTTCTTTAATTGAAATTCTTGTTTAGTTTGCCTTATTCTGGATAATCTCTTATTTTCTTAATTTAAGAAATAAAAGACAAATTATCACATCTATACACTTGGACGCGGGTGAGGAACTTAATGAATTTATCACTGCCAAAATTTTTAATTTTAACTTTAACGGAGGAACGGAGGTTTATTAAGAGAGGTTGCAATGACCTCCCATAAAACACATGTATTACAGAGGTTTTCTAAACCCCGATGTTGGCGGTTTTTACAAAACCGCAGTGAAGCTTTATTACAAAATTGTGATTTTTACATACATCACTTTATTTTATTTTTTTCGTGTTTTATACAGTTTGTGATTTTGGAGTAGCCCTAAAAAACAGTCATCTCTCATATGCATCTGCCAATAATCTCTACTTTTTTAATTCGTAGAAAATTGCAAAAAATCTCTCTATCTCCTTTGCAAGAGAGCTCTTCTTCGTTAGAAGTAGGTTACAATCTCCTTCATTTGCATCCAATTTAACTTGAAACTCAATCTTCTCATCTTCAAATATTTTCTTTTATTTCACATTCAGATTCTCAGGTCAAGGATATAAGAATTAATGGCTTAAATAAGAAGGGGGGTGAATTGTTTGATCTAAGATTTTCGTAAAAGATGATTAAAATGAAGTTCTTTAAAGAATCATAGAAAGGATTATCAGAGAAGCCAAGAGATTAAAGCAATTAAATTTGTTTTCAGAAAATCATCCGGTTGATATTTTGATATAACTGGTTGTTTATAGCATTAAAGACAAATATCAAACAATTTGTAAAACAAGAATATCAACCAATTGAAAAAACGTTTTAACCGGATGTTTATAACAGCAGAAGAAATATCAAACAATTTGTGTATGTGTGTGTGTGTGTGTGTGTGTGTGTGTGAGAGAGAGAGAGAGAGAGAGAGAGAGAGAGAGAGAGAGAGAGAGAGAGAGAGAGAGAGAGAGA
>Ga0123341_1006897_pt1 | contig 10318 bp, 7 predicted proteins | sample Turbeapinknodule_FD_89959 | JGI IMG/M metagenome (GOLD analysis project Ga0123341, IMG submission 89959) | Root nodule microbial communities of legume samples collected from Mexico - Turtle bean Mexico pink nodule | ecosystem: Host-associated > Plants > Roots > Nodule | place: Mexico: Nepantla...
ACGCCGGCCGGCGTACCCATCAGGCGGATGAAGCCCTCGATGAGATCGTCTACGTAGCAGAAGGAGCGCGTTTGCGTGCCGTTGCCGAAGATGGTGATCGGCTCGTTTCGGAGCGCTTGGACGATGAAATTGGAGACGACGCGGCCGTCATTGGTCTGCATGCGCGGCCCGTAAGTATTGAATATCCGCGCTACCCGGATTTCCACGCCATACTGACGATGATAGTCGAAGAACAAGGTTTCGGCACACCGCTTGCCTTCGTCATAACATGCCCGCGGGCCAATCGGATTGACGCTGCCTCGATAGTCCTCGGGTTGAGGGTGAACTGCCGGATCACCATAAACTTCGCTGGTGGAGGCCTGGAAGATCTTCGCCTTGGTGCGTTTGGCAAGGCCAAGCATATTGATGGCCCCGTGCACGTTGGTCTTCACCGTTTGCACGGGGTCGTGCTGATAGTGGACCGGAGATGCCGGGCAGGCGAGGTTGTAGATCTCGTCGACCTCTACATAAAGCGGGAAGGTAATGTCGTGGCGAAGAATCTCAAAGCGTGGGTCGTCGAGAAGGTGCAGCACATTGTCGCGCGAACCGGTGTAGTAATTGTCCACGCAGAGGACGTCATTGCCCTCCCGTAAAAGCCTTTCGCACAGGAATGATCCCAGAAACCCGGTGCCGCCGGTAACCATAATTCTCTTGTGTCCGTGCATTGGTGTGCTCCGTGTTGGTGGTTGCCCGTGGATGTGGTCAGCAGGCTCCCTTGCCCTTTAAGACCGCAGGAATTGTGCTGAGAAGGATGTGCAAGTCGAACCACAAGGACCGGTTGTCGATGTAGAACTCGTCGAGTTGCTGCTGCAGCTCGATATCCGCATTGCTTCGTTCGGATATTTGCCAAAGGCCCGTCAGCCCCGGCGTGACGGAACGGCGCTTGTCTCTAAATTCGCTGTCCATTGCCGAAAGGTGATACTCCGGGAACGGACGCGGTCCGACGATGGCCATCTCGCCCGCAATGATGTTTGCTAACTGCGGGAGCTCGTCGATACTCGAAGAGCGCAGCATATGTCCTATAACCGGAAGGATGCGCGGATCGTCCTTGAGCTTGAAGTGGCTCAACCACTCGGCGCGCATGGTCGGGTGGTCTCGGAATAACGCTTCAAGGCGCTGTTCCGCGTCTTGGTACATCGTCCTCAATTTCAGGACGTGCACCGGCTTGCCGGAGCGTCCTTCCCTGGTGTGTCGGAAGAAGACGGGACCTGGATCGATGGCGTAGATCGCGGCCGCTGCAATCGCGATGAATGGCGCGACCACGATCGTTGCAGGGATGGCGATTGCGAGATCGAGGATCCGGCGAACCAGAACCGAGTTCATCGAACGCCCACCGGTGGTAAGGCGAATGCCTATCTCTCCGCCGACATCCGCAGGCCGCAACCCACTTACCTTTAAGCTCGGCGTGTCCGACAGCAAAATGACTTCGGCGAACCTCCGACGCATTAGCGCCAAGTCGGGCAGAAGCGAGCCGGTGTCGCCCGCAATCACGGCGATGCATGGGCCGTCATCGGGCAATGCATCCAAACAATCGGGGGAAAAGGGCTCCGGCCTGACGCCATACTGCCAGTGGTCCTTAAAATGCGCTATGAGGGCGGGAGCAAGGTTGCGCCCGCCTATGACGACCGCGCGCTCCCCCCAGATTCCAAGTTTCCAGCACAGGCCTCGTGCAAGCCAGTGCACAAGTGTCTGAACAACCAGCCCGAGACCGACGAACACGATAATCGCAAGCGACAGTCGTTCCGTCTCCGGCAGAATAATTGCTCCGAATGCCGTCAGAACACCCACCTTGGCGGCAGCTATTGTGCGCCGCCGCAGAAGTTCGTGGTCTTGCAGCCGATATCCAGGATAGAGGCCGGCCGATGCGTAAAGAACGATCGCAGCCAGTGCTGCGACCGCCAACGCACGCTCCACGACTGTGCCCTCCGAACCACTCGGGAGAAAGGACAGGAGAACAAAATAGACAATCAAATAGCTAACAATGTCGCCGGCGATCAGGAAGGACGACGTAGCAAGCCGAGGAAACCGGCGCCCTAGTGCAACGGGTGTATTCAGCCCTGCCCATACAAAGGCATCGGCGGCCTTGGCTGCGATGGGCGGCACGGATCCTGCCCCAATCGACCGCGATGTCATGTCATTTGATGTAGATGCCTTCGACGGACCCGGTGTCATCGATGACGGCATAAATAAGGACATGACGCTTTACCCCTCTACTGCATTTGTCCCGACGCACCCGACCCAGAAACGGCTTCTTCGATCGGAAACTTCCGAAGTCCCAGTCTCTGGAAAGCCGTCAGTGAGATGAAGGTCGGCACGACGAGCGCATAGCGCCGCCACAGCCGCCGCGGCTCGCACAAAAGACGAAACGCCCATTCGAAGCCGCTTCTTTGAATGAACCTTGGAGCCTGCCGCTTGAGGCCGGCGTGGAAATCGAATGCAGCTCCAACACCGATGAGCATTGATGCTTTCAGACGATCACGCATGCGCGCCATCCAGAGTTCCTGCTTGGGGCTGCTCAGCCCGACCCAGATGATATCGGCGCCCGACCGATTGAGCCGGTCGGCAATTTCCGTTTCCTCCTGCAGCGACAATTTATGAAAAGGTGGTGAGTAGGAGCCGACGATCCGTGCCTGCGGAAATTTTGCCAGAAGGCGTGCCTGCAATTGCTCCAGTGTCTCGGCTGTTGCCCCATAAAGGAAGTGGCGCACGCCCGTTGATCTGCCGGCATCGAAAACGGATAACATCAGATCCGGTCCGTAGACCCTGTCGCTCTCCGAATGACCGGCACGTTTCAATGCCCATACCAGTGGCATGCCATCGGGGGTCACGAGGAATGCCCGGTTATGGATCGACCGGAGCTCGGGATCATCTTGGCAGCGGACGATGCCGTGAGCGTCGCGAACGCAGACATATTCTTTCCTGCCGTCTTCGATCGCTTTTTGAATAAATCCAGTCGCGCTTTTAAGATTGACTGCCGAAACGCGAACACCAAGGACATTCGTCCAACCTAGGGAGCCCTTTGGATGGAGTATTGAAGTTTGGCTGGTGCCTGCTGTTTGTTTTCTCATGACCTGCGCTTTCGCGACTGAAACTGTCATCAGAATATCTCGGCAAGCCGATTGCCTCCATACTTGCTGCTCCAGCTATTGGACGTAGGAGAGACTTCATATTTACGTCTTACGCGCGGATGACGTACAATATTCGAAGTAAGTCTATGTACCCCACGGCCTTGCCATGCTGCTCTTTTTTGATGACCGTTGTCCCGAAATAACGCCGGCGCGGGGCCGCAGAAGATATTCGCAATCAAGCGAACATCACTGGAGTTACAGCGCGAGCAGCAAAGGGGGTGACATGATCAACCCAGCGAGGTGAAGACCCCCCGCTGGAAAGATCTAAGGTCCCCTCTTGAGCAGGCAGAAGGCGTGCGGCTGGTCCTTCAACAAAAAGGACCCAATCCGATGCCGAGCGAGGCTGCCGCTCGCCATCCTGAAGTTCCCTGAACACTCAGTGCAGAGGTGCTGAGATAAGTCGCAACCAGTAAAGTTGCCCGCCGTTATCGGGAAGCCTGCTTTACCCTTGCGCAGGATGCGAGCTGGGCAGGGATTGAAATTTCGCTTTGAAAGCGGGAGCCAGGCTCATCTCCATCACCGTTTCCGCCTTCGGCTCCCCAGCAGCGCGTGCAGCCATGATTGAAGGGTGTTACGAACGCCATGGCTGCGGACTTTATCGCCGCATAACACCGCTCGTGCGGCGCCTTTTGTCACTCGGACGGCACGACTACGCTTCCGTTGTCCGCCCCAGCCTTCTGAAAATCCCCTAGACTGCCGAACCCTCCCGAATGCATGATCTCCGGATATATTCGGAAGCTCTTGTCGTTTAAGTTACCGCTGTAGCGGTTGCGCGCGAACTGCACGTATCCGGGCCCGTGGCCGGGAGCGTTGACATGGGCGACAACGCCGCTGTCACTGTCAACCGACACAACATTCTCCTCGATGCGGTTGGGGCGTGCCCATGACGGACGCCACCCCCTGCCGGTGCCGTCATCAACACGAAAAGCCGCACCTGACCCGTGGGTGATGACGTTTCCCGTCACCAGGTTGCTCCAACCGCCGTTGATACCGATCGCCGCGACATTGCCCGAGAGCGTATTTCCCTCGATACGCACCCCGCTCGCCTTCCCATCCGTATAGATCGCCCAGCTGATAGGGGACGGCCATTCGCTGGTATTCTCATATCCGGGAGGCCAGAACGTCCCATCGGTCCTGTTCATCAGATGACCGGTCCCGGTCACCAAATTGGAGCGGATGGTGCTGTTCAGAGGGTCGGCCTGCTCGCCCATCATCTTGATGGCGCCGCCATCCGCCGTCTGCTGATTGGCGTTATGGATCACGTTGTGCTCGATGACGGCGTTATAGACGGCGTCATTGGAACCCCATATCGAACCGCCGGCGATTCCGAATTGCGCCGTGTTTTCGATCAGATTGTCGGCAATCCTGACATTGTCGGCCGCTTGGAACCATATTCCGGCGGTTTCTATGTAAACTTTTCCGATGTCGTGGATATGGTTTGCAAGAATCCTGGCGCCGTTCGACTTGCCGAACGTGCCATAATTCGTGCCCACGTAAATCCCGTTGCCAGCCACTTCCGAAATCACATTGCCGGCGATCAGCGCATCCTTGCTTTCCGTCACATGGACCCCGACGCCGACATTTTCGATTCTGTTGCCGACAATCTTGACGCCGTCAGCGTGTTCGATCCGTATGGCGCCAAATCCTCTGGTTTCCGTATAAAACTTGCCGCTGCCTTGAGGAGCGCCATCTCTAAACTCGAGCCCAGATACGACCATTCCACTGGCCCCATCCAGCTTGAAGAATGTCGGCAGAATGCCAGCAATGATAACGGAATTAGGCAACGACGGATCGACGGGGATATAGTGAAGCTGGCCTGCGGCAAGGTCGTACCACCACTCTCCCGGAGCATCTAGCAAGGCCTCGGCCCCGGCAAGGAAATAGCGGCTGCCTTCTGCGGTAAAGAAATAGCCTGTGCCTTTGGTATGGACCGTCCGGCCGGCGTCATCAATTGATACAACTGGGAGGGTATCATTGCCCCACTGGCTGCCGGGTTGATACCCTCCAACAATGTTCACGATCAGTCCGCTTGTATCACCCACTGCCGGCAGATCGCCGGCATGGAAACAAAAGCGCGTGTTACCTTCCCACATGTCGATAGCAGGCTCGCACTTGGCGGCAAACAACCATCCCTTGCGGGGATCGCCATCAGCGGGAGCGTTGGGAAATCGAGCCCTGGTTTGGCGTATACCATTGACGAAAAGGTCTCCGAGCCCTTCAGCTGGCGGCAATTTCAGCGGCGCCGTCCAGCGGCCATCGGCCTGCTGAGCCCAGTTGCCCACGCGCGGCCCCCCATGCAAAATCGGCGTGTCATTGCATCTTGCCGTGAGGATTAAGCCCGTATCGCGGCCGTCAAAGACGATCGGCTGAGTAAGGTAGTAATCACCTTTACTCAGCGCGATCGTGTTGGTGCCGCCCTTCGCACGGGCAGCATCACGCGCTCTTTCAATGCTGGCGAAAGGGCCGTCGCCGGCCTGCTGATTTGCTGTGGGATGGAGGCCACTCCACGTGTCTTTGCCATCCGGAGAAACGTAAAATATCGTCCGCCCCCCGCTGCTGCCGCTCAATACCCCGCTTAAAGAAGTCCCATTCAACTGGGCTGGCAAGGTCGCGGAAGCTTCCGCGCAAGTCGCCTCCCTGACGAGCGTCTGCAGGCGCTCTGGCGCTTCTATCTCTGTCTCAACGGGAGCCGGATTGCTGAATTGCGGAAAGAGCATGACAGGCAGAATGCTCAGGATCAGTCCAAAACGCCGTCTCATGATATCTGCAACCCGCTCGTAAGGTCATGCGACGGCGCCTGCAAAGGTGGCGAACGGTTCATCGAAACGACGGGCGCGTACAGCGAAAACATGATGATGGCTGCGGCAAACAAGATGAAGATAGCGTCATTCTGAACGAAAAAAATACTCTCGGTCAGATTCATCACCAGAATCATGATCGTCAGGACATTGAGCCAGAGCCACCCGTACTGCGGATCATGACATTGGAGGCTTGCGCCCTGGCGGATCGCCTGGGGAAGCATCAGACTAAACGGAACCATTCCCATGACCCCAAAGCTCAACAAGATATCGCGGTATCCATTATGCGCGTGGGGCGCCGCCCATCCGAGCATCAACCAGATGTGCGTCGCTTCGGGGTTCGTGACTGTCCAGAAAGCCTGGTAGCCATAACCAAGCATCCATCGATCGGATATTTTGCGGTCAACCAGCTCCCACAATGGCACCCGACCCGTCAAAGTCGCGTCCTTGCCGAGCGCTTCAAGAGCCGGGACCAGGAATTCGTGAAGCGATATCAAAATGCCGAGAGACAGCTGAATGAAAAGCAGGACGATGACGACGCGGCCGATGCTGCTGCTTCTTTGCAAGAGGGTATAAAAGCCGATCAGGCAATAGGCCACTGACGTTGCAATGATCGCGGTCATCGATCCGGAGCTTGCAAGGCAGATGAGAGCCGCGGCCAACAAGGTGAAGGCGGTGCGCCGCAGGCCGAGCGTCCCGTCGATCAGCACGGCCGTCGCCACCAAGATCGTCAGAGACGCGTACCAGCCCAGGACGTTCTTGTGAATGAAGACGCCCCGCATAGCACCATCCGGCATCGTGGCGAGGCTTGGCGACACCACGGAGATAACTACACTGAAAACAATACAGGTGCCCAGAGTTGCAAATAACAGGAACAACAGCTGCCTAGGCGTGAAACGTATCGCCAGAACATAGGAAAGAAGCAGGCAAAACAAAAGGCCGATTGCGCGCCGCAAGCTCGTTGTCGGATCTATTGACCACAGCGTAGACAGAAATGGTGCGGCGACGATCAGGGGAACAATAAAATTTCGCTTTATTGCCAGTATAAACTGCGGAAAATGTCGTACTAGAATAACAATTGTAAATAAATATACCGGAAAGCAAGGAACGCGCAGTATGGATCTGGCAGAATCGCTGAGCGCCCCGTCGGCATCTGCAAGGAAAAGAGGCAGAACGGCGCCTGCCTGAACAAAAAGGGATATCCCGGCACCCCAGCATTCTATAGCCCGCCAACTGATGGTTGGTCCGCTGGCACTTGTGAGGCTATCTACTCTCATTATCCGTCCCGACTGAATTGAACAGACAAGCGACCGTTGATCGCGGCACATCAAAAACAAGTGTCGGCCTTTCCGGCTGCGATACTCTCAAGCAATCATTCAGCCACATCCTCAGTCAACCTCTCCTAGGGAGGTGCGGGCTAAGCCCAATGCACCCTGGCTCCACCCAAAGACGATGTTGCGCCTAAACTATAAGCCGGTATTTACCCAAAAGACGGGTCTTCATCTCCGCCAATTGCCCTTAAGAGCAGATGTTGCGCGTGTCCGTTCACCGCTACCGTGCCGATGAATGTCTTGTGATGCGTGGTGGGTAAACCGCGGTTCCACTGGAATGGGGCAACAATTCTGACAGAGGCTATCTCTGCAGTCGAAGCCTGGAAGGTTAGGATTTCTATGTTTCTGCGTCATAATCCTAGTTCTCTGTGCAACACAACGGGCGCTCACCTCGCTGTGGCATCGTCAGCGGCGATCTCATCGTCTCCGCGCGATATGCTGTCCGGCCGAGGTATTTTGGATATCGCCATCACCGGCGCTGCAAACCGCGAAGGCTGCGTAAAGATCGAGCTCTTAAGCAACTTTGCGCTGCACAGTGCATCGCGGCAACCCGCCTAAGAGCGCGTCATGCAGCGGCCAGCCCTCAGTGTCCTCATCAATAATTACAACTACGCTCGCTTCGTTGGGCGGGCGATAGACAGCGTTCTGAGCCAAGACGCACGCAACGTCGAGATCATCGTCGTCGATGACGGCTCTACCGACCAATCGCGGTCTGTTCTGGAGGCGTATGACGGCCGCGTGAAGGTGATCTTTCAGGAGAATGCAGGACAGGCCGCTGCGATCAATACCGCTGTGGGATCAAGCAAGGGCGAGATCCTCTGTTTTCTGGATGCCGACGACTGGTGGGCGCCGGGCAAGCTGTCGGCGACCTCTGCAGCATTCCGCGCAAACCCTCAAGCATCGCTCGTCTATCACCGACTGCAGCCGACGCTTGTCGATGGCACGCCGACGTCCAAGCCGATCCCCCGAAGCCTGTGTTCGGGCGCTTTGTCGCCGCTGCTGACCAGATCGGCCGGTTGGTGGCCTTTTCCGATGACATCGGCCGTCGCGGTGCGACGTAGCGCATGGGATGCTGCGGGCCGCATTCCCGAACAGTTCCGCATATCGGCCGACGCCTGGCTCGTGGGGATTTATCCGTTTCTGGGGGACGTCATTGCCATGCCGGATCCGCTTGGATTCTATCGCATCCACAACAACAACTGGTATCGCCCGACCGAGGATGCCGCCACGCTCAGGAGGCGGATGACGCACTGGCAGCATACCGTTGAAGCAACGAACCAGTTTCTCTCAGCCCATGAACTGCCGGCAAGACTCCGCCTGACGGATCACTATCCCTATCGCATTGCGTCGGCAAAGCTGCAGGGAGCCGATGCACGCAGCCGGCTCAAGCTCGCCGTTGAAGGCCTGTTCTTCGCCGGCGAACCGAACCTGCTCCGCCGGACGCGCGATAGTTTGCGTGCGGCGCGCGGCCTGACACGGCTCGCCCTCGACGCCCGCTTGTCGGAGGCATCGAAATGAAGGCGCTGCTGTTGGTTTCCGAATTGGAAGACTATACCATCTCCTTCGCCAGCGGCGTTGCACAACACTTGGACGTTGTGCTTGCCGTGCCGCGCCGGCGCTACGCGCATCTCGCCTCTTCCATCGATCCGGCTGTCGACCTGCACCTTCTGGACTGGCCGAGACACCGTTCTCTCTCCAATCCCTGGTTTCTGTACCAGCTTACGCGTCTGATCCGGCGGGAGCAGCCGAATCTCATTCACCTCCTCAGCAATTCTACACTTTGGCTGAACCTCGCCGTGCCCTTCTGGCGCCCGATCCCGCTCGTGACAACCGTTCATGATGTGGAAATCCATCCCGGCGATTCCGATACGCGTACGCTGCCCGTCTGGGCTCCCGAATTGATGGTGAAGCAATCCGGACATCTTGTCGTCCACGGCGAGGGACTGAAGCAGCTGATTCTCGATCGATACGCGAAACCCGCCGATCACGTCCATGTCCTGTCGCATCCTTCCATCCTTCGTTATGCGGAACTCGCCCGGCGACAGAAGATGGCGCCTCGCGATGCCCATGGAACTACGCGCGTCCTGCTCTTCGGACGGATTTTTGCCTATAAGGGCCTGGAACATCTGGTCAGGGCCGAGGCGATGCTCAAGGATGTTCTTCCCAACCTGCGCATCACGGTCGCAGGCCGTGGCGACGATCCGGCGATATTCCAGCCGCTTATGGGCGATCCCGGCCGCTACGATATTCGCAATCGCTTTATCGAAGATGCAGAGGTCGCCCAGCTTTTCCTGGACACCGACATCGTCGTGCTTCCCTACACGGAAGCATCGCAAAGCGGAGTGCTCAACCTTGCCGCCGCGTTTGGCAAACCAATCATCGTTACGGATGTCGGCGAGTTGCGGAGCACCGTTGAGCCCAACGGGTTGGGATTGGTGGTCCCTCCAGGTGATGCCACGGAGCTTGCGGCCGCGATCAGGACGTTAGCGGACAACGGCGTGCTTAGAAATCGCTACGGAGACAGGGCGCTCAAATGGGCCATAGGACCGAATTCGCCTGAACGGGTCGGCGCCCAGGCTGCGGCGGTCTATCGGGAGGTGGTCGGATCATGCTGACGGAGGCCCTCACGGAAACAAATCGAATGGGTGCACGGACCGCGGCTAGCGTCCGCCATTATGTTCCTGGCGGCTGCGAGAACGGCGGCGGCATTGGCAGGCTGGTCGGCTATATAACGGAGACAGCGAAAGAGACCGGCACAAAACATTTCGTCACCGATACCAGAGGGGCTCGATGGTCCAGGCTGACGTCGCCCGCCCGCCTGCTCGGCGCCATCCTGACGATGGCGAAGGATCGGATTGTTGCACCCGAGCGCATTCACCATATCCATATCGCCGGCCGCGGCAGCACGTCGCGAAAACTGATCCTGACGGAGGCTGCCCGCTTGTTCGGGTGCTGCCACATATTGCACTTACACGACTACGATTACGCCGGCGACTTTGCGCAACGCTCGCCCCGTCAAAAG
>Ga0123341_1006898_pt1 | contig 10317 bp, 5 predicted proteins | sample Turbeapinknodule_FD_89959 | JGI IMG/M metagenome (GOLD analysis project Ga0123341, IMG submission 89959) | Root nodule microbial communities of legume samples collected from Mexico - Turtle bean Mexico pink nodule | ecosystem: Host-associated > Plants > Roots > Nodule | place: Mexico: Nepantla...
ATATATATATATATATATATATATACGAGAAAAAATTTCTGCAATAAACATTGACATCCATTCAAAATAAATAAAAAAGAAGTAATTTAATGAAAATTTAAAAATTGTTAAAAAATTATAATATAATTGAACTAAAATTTCATCATTAATTAGAAGTTCAAAGAAAAATTATCAAATGTAAAATGGAAAAATATTACATATATATTTTGCTAGTTTGAGTAAACAACACCTTTAACCAATACTAAACACTAAAAAAAATAAGTTATTAGCTTTCAAATACTTGGATGGACAAAAGCTAAACCCTAAACTCTAACATAAAAATGTTATTTGATTTTATATTTTAAAAAGTAAATTTTAAGTAACTTTATTTTTGAACACTGAAAAATGGAAGAAAAAGAAAAAGTAGAAGATGAGAATGCTAAGAAGCGATATGGGGTAACAGAGCACGTGGGTGAAGCGGTGAGAGAAGGATCGTTCAGAGAACCAAAAAACAGTTCAAACTCATATTTATTGCTTTTATAGTTCATTCGTTGCCATTTATTTGACCTCCCCTTCAATTCAAATCTTCACTTCAAAGCTGAATTCACAACATGCATGGATTTAAAGTTGCAGTGGCAAGTGGAAAATATTCTTAAATAATTATTATATGAATGAAACAATTAATATTAAATATCTTATTTTGGTTTAATATTTAATATTCAGTATTCCTTAGCAGAAGAAGGACACTACCCGTTCAAAAAACAATTGAAAAAGCAAAAACAAATTCCTTAGCCATGCGAGTGGTATGTTCCTGTAGTATCATTCTCCTATTCAAACCTTTCTTTGTTTCTTTTGATATTCTCTTCTCATTACCTCACCACTTCTGCTGTATTTACGGTCATTCTTGTTTCTTCTTTCTTATTCAATTCATCCACATTACTAAGATATATTAATCTACTTAAAAGATCACATACCATTTTATAAAATTGATTTTTTCTTTCAAATTGAGTAATTTTATTTAATATTTTCTGAAATACACAAATTTCTTTTTTATTTTAAAATTCAGCGAAAGTCATGTATATGGAGTTCAACTTTAGTAGAATTTGATATAATTAAATCATCCATTTACATGGTAAATATAATTTTAATTTAACAGCTTTATACTAAAATTGTACATGACAAGTAATTGGTAAATATAATTTTAGTTTAACAGCTTTATACTAAAATTGTATATGACAAGTAGGACTTGTTCAATTTCAAAATAATTTTTTTATTCATTTAAAAATATAAAAAAAATATTTTGAGATTGATCAAGTCATGCATATGAAATAGGATTTCAGTGGAAATTAATATAATTGAAGTTGTAGTTGACAAATACAACTTTAATTTAACAACATTTTACTAAAATCCAACATGACAAGTACGATTTGTCCAATTTCAGAATATTTTTTTTGTCCATTTCGAAAAATATCAAATACAACTACACCATTTACAGAAAAAAGAAAAAAAACTATAAAATATTATATTATAGTGTGAAATATTTATTTCTAACCATTCTGCATTACATATCAATTTTTATATATTTGTATAGCAAAAGGTTATGGGAAACTTGCAAGTAAAATATTTAAAAGAAATGTATGTATTTAGTTTGGGCCTAAGCTAAGAGATGGTAGAATGAGAGTGAAAGTGATAGAAAAGAAAGAGAAGAAAGATGATGGTGAGGTAGTTGAACGTGTTGGGCAGTGGAGGCAGAAGGTTGAATAAGTGTTAAAGGTGGTGGTTCTGTGGCTCTGCACGTAGCACTGCACATGCACTATCCTCTTTTTCCCTGCATTGCAGGTATCAGATTCATCGCATTACAAACAAAAGAAGCAAGCCATGTTCATAAAAATAGAATAAGAGAGATTAAAAATGATTTTTTTTTATTTTGGAGATGCGGGGTATCGATCCCCGTACCTCTCGCATGCTAAGCGAGCGCTCTACCATCTGAGCTACATCCCCAACTTTTGTCTAATATATTTGAGTTTAATATTATATTCGATGAAGTTTAAAATATATAGAAAAAATACATTTATTGGTCCCTGAATCTTTCTTGCTTTAATATTCAAGGGTGGTTATATATTTTAACATAAAATGTATATGGAAATATTTAAAATAAAATGTAAAGTTGAAGCCTTTTTATGTTAACATCTCCTTTTTTTTTTTAATCGTTAATATAGATATGTTTTGATAAACTTATTCAAAGTTACTTTTAAGAAAGAAAAATAAAACTAATTTTTTTTCTGTGTTGAAATTAGCTTATCAATAAAGTTATGTGAAATAAATTTTATAAATAAGTTTACATATTAATTAAATTTAACTTGTGAAAAATTTCTTTTCATTTTTTTTTTCATAACAATCTTAAAACAGATCCTATTATTGTTTTGAAAAGGTCGCTATAATGTTTACTAGTTTCACCATTTTGAAAACACTTAGATTAGTTAAGGAAGTATACTTGTAAATTACATTTCATCCTGGTTTCAAATAATTTGGAGCTTTTGTTATGTGGTAACACATGTATTACAATGTTGGTTAATTTTATTCTATTCAACTATAATTCTTGTTTATAAAACTTTGAATGTTCGACATTATGTGACTTAACATCTCATGTTGACACCTCAAGTAACAACAATCATCTACCATCACACGAAAAAATTATTATTAAAAATAAAAGAAAAAATAAAAAAAAAATATAAAAGAATATGTGAGGATTATACCAAAACTCATATGTTAACAAAAACGGTATATATGTAGACTATACCTATTAATAAAGAATTCTAAAAATAAATTAGAAAGAAGTCCCTTCATGAAAAATATGAGTAAACCTAAACCTGATTTTGTTACCGTAATTAAGACAAGTATTTCATCGATTACGAAGCATCTACGATACATTAGTCCTAGCATTAAATGCATCACAAACTAAGGTAGAATCACATTCAAGCCATACACTAGTAAGTCTCATCCTTTAAGTTTCCTCCATAGCATATATAATTCCATAAAACTCAGCAACCAAAGTAGTTTGAACGTCAAGAAACGCAAAGAACCCACCAATAAAATCTCTTATACTCCCACGAACCTCCACAAGTAGCAAGACCAGGATATCCCCGAGCAGTTCCATTAGTATTAATTTTAACCCAATCTGATGAAGGAAACTCCCATCTTTGTTAACTTTTTGTGTTGTAAAACAGAGTTCTCTGTTCGATTTTATCTTGGCTTATAAATTGTTTTGACTTGTCTAGTGGTGCTTTTAATAAAATTTTGTTACGTCCCATCCTTATTTTGAGTTAACAAATTGAGATAAAAATCTCAAGATGAAATTTATTGTAGAAAACTTTTAATAAATCTGAAGAATTATCACTAAAAAAGTATTCTAGAATTTATTTTGTTTTATATTCTATTTTAGTATCATTCCTAAGAATTCATTTTTTTCCTGTTGTTTTTATAGCTTAATTTCCTTATTTTGAATCTTTAAAATCACTCTTTGCAGTTTGTCATAATTCAAATCTTTTATGTTTAGCATTCTTCATTTTCAATTTTTCTACATTTTGGATTTAGTCTCTTGAGATGGAAATTATCACTTCGTTGTGATCTTTGGAGAAGGTTGACTAACATTGCTAGGTAGCATATTGGAGAATAAAAATATCAAGCTAAGGATGACTCCTCTTTAGAGAACAAACAAGTAAAAGTTCAAAACAAAAGAGTGATAGAGACTTGAGAGGAAGAGTTGACTACAAATATCAAAACATCAAACATTTATTTTTGTAAAATCATATTGTCATAGAACTTTATGTTAAATTTTTTCTTTTTAGTTTTTCGTTCTTTGTGTTTGGGAATATGCCTTTAAACCAATCTCAAAGTTAAACATTATAATAGTAAGCATTTACTCTTGTGGAAATGTGTCAATGGACTCAAAGTGTCACTTGTTTTTTCACTTAGAATTTTCGTCTAGTTCTGTATTACTTGGTTTTATTTATGTACTTGCAAATTTACTTTATTATTTCCTTTCTTAGGTCCCTCTGATAATTAGGTTGGAATGATCTCAAAATTAATATTTGACCTTCCTTTAGTCTTTAGGATTCTGTTGTACACACATATTTGGACAAAATCCTTTTGAATTTTTACTTAGAGATTTTGTGAAAATTCTGATTGGAAAAGACTCGGTATTAAGTGTGTTCATTTGTGAACCACCTTTCTTTCCTGGGAGTCTACCTGGTTAACTTTCAACAACTTTTTGTTTTAGAAACTTCACCAAAAAATAAAAATCATTTGTAAAAATCTTTATCACTAAATTTTAGAATTTTTTGTCAAATAAAACTTTTGAATAAAAAATGAGTGATCATTATCATCATTCTAGTGTGTTTAGAATTAAGAGGGATCATAAGGTAGAGATATTGAGAGATAAACTACAAAATACAAAAAAAAATAAAAAATCATAGAGAAGTTAAGAATCATGTTTGCTCAATACATACAAAGTAAAGAGAAATCAGATAGGAAGAGAGAACATCATAAAGACTCTCATTCTCAAAGAGAAGAAGGTGTGTGTAGTAATCCTTGTTATACTAATTCTTATACTTCATCCCTTAAGCATTATCATAAGCCTAGAAATCTTTTTTATCCCATCGAGCCTCAAGTAGGCCTCCTTTTTTTTTATGAAAATTAAATTTTTGAGGCATATTTAGAATAGGAGAAAAAGGTTGAGAAAATTTTTGAATGTCACAAAGTAAATGAATATAGAATATTATTCATGGCTACTTTAAATTTTCAAGAATATGTCATGTCTTGGTGGAAACAAAGGAAAAATGATATGTTGAATTGGAATTAGTTAGAATCTTCTCCCAGAAGCTTCATCTCCTATAAATAGGAGTGCTTTGTACATGATATTTAACTTTGAATTGAGTAATAAAATTATCTAAACTTTGAGGCACTTCTACTCCTCAAAGTTTATTCTAGAGTTGTCTTTTTGTTAAACAAATTCTATTCTCCTCCTAGTAGTATTGGTTCAATTACACTCTAGAAAGTAGTGTATTCACCTAACCTCACCATCTAACACCTGATTTCGTTTGGATAAATAAAAAGATAAAGAAAAAATTAAAAATTAAAAACACCTCAAGTTTCCCCTCCACACCTTCCTATTCACTTTTTATATCCCCCACAACCTTATTTAGCTTTTTCACTCACACACCTCACTATTGCTTTCGCACCACTCATAGAATTTGTTTGAGTGGTGGTGATACATACATTTAACAATTCTTTAAATTAATATTTTAATTATATTTATTTTATTTTTTATTATAAAATATTATTTTATTATATTTAGGGGATCTGAAATGAAAGTGTTTTAATATTGAGAGTCTCAAATGTTTTTCCTTTTGGAATTGATGGAGCAGTTAACGTAACGAGTAGTACATATGCGGCCCGCGGTTTTGGTTTAATTTAATGAAAAAAGGTTGCATGAAATTGGAGCCTGATAGAGTAAAGAAATGGAGCCCACAAATTCTAGAGGCTTCTTCATGCACCTCCGTCCCTTCTTCCACCTCGTAAACTTGATTTTATTATTATATCCTTCAGTAAATAATATTAAAAAATTAAAGTAAACTTAATTTTACCTTTTTACTTTTATTGTTTTAACACTTTGCCATTCACTCCAGCAGCAGCACAAGCGGCGACACCCATCCCCTCGCTTTCAAAGCACCAACAACATTCACCCCCTTTCCTTCAAAGTACCAGCAAACGTTCACCCACTTCCAGCAGTCCCCACCCTCCCCTTCAAAGTAGCACCACTCACTTTCATTCTAAACTCCAAATCACTCTTCATCTAACACAAACATTCAAAGAGGTTAGTTTCGAATTCTTGGTTGTAGTTATGGGTAGAGGAACTATGTAATCCATAAGTTAAATAATACCTTCCGGATTAGATAATCCGTAATGCATTTGACAACTTTAAAGTGATTTTTAGATTGTGTAATCTGTAAGTCAAATTATAACAGCAAATTGTATTTGGGATTACATAATCCATAAGTCATATTTGAAGTTCTAAAATGACTTCCGGATTATGTAATTCATAGTTCATTTTGTACTGGATTACACAATCCGAAAAAGTGAGTATGTTCGTTCTGGATCCGGTAGACCTCCGGATTAACTAATCCGGACCACTTTAATATTTTCTTACAGATTGGAAAAACATTCCAGATTATAGTGGTGATGAAGTTCATTGCTTTGCATAAATTGTTACGGATTATATAATCCGTTAATCTAGCGGATTAATCAATCCGAAAATAAGTTTTTAAAGCACCAATTGAAGACTTACCTGAGAATCCTAAGAATGATGAGTGGTGAATAACACCACCACAACAACACTGCTGGTACCACCACCACAGCAACACTGCTGACACCACCATCACGGTTACCATTGTCACCACCACCACAAGGACCACTATCACCACCACTACAGCAACAACAAGCACAAAGGACCAAACACCTTCGTTTTCACTCTGTGACGAAAGGTGAAACAAATTTTCTATTTTTATCTTTTTTACTGAAGGACAATTTTGGAATTTTAAAAGTGTATGGAGGTGGTTGAAGAAGAGATGAAGGTGCAGGAAGAAGCACTTAATGTTTTATTCTTCGGGTATCAATTTCTTTTCGGGGCCCCATGTTAATATTTCCAGTTCTAATCTCTTTCTATTTGCACTACGCTTATTATATATACTCTACATTTATAAAAGAAAGTCTAGGCTCATGTGCACCATTATTTTTCTTCTGAAGCTGAGCCCATTCAGCTGGCCAGTACTTTTGCTATCTTTCATCCTTTTTAACTTTATGCACCCACTCACTCTCAATTTCTAAGAAATATAAAAAATTAAAAAATATATTTTCAAATAGTTAACGCAGAGAACTACGTTATTATGATTTTCTGTTATGAAAAAAATACATAGGAGCAAAGTTCTATCTTTGTCGGATTCAATTTTTCAAAAAGCACAATTTCAACTTGGAAAGCCCAACTCGGGCCTAAATGAAAAAATATCAAAAATATTTTTTTTAACATGTCTACTTTCAGGAAAAAATAAACATTTTGAAAAATCACACTTATTTTATATATTTAACTAAAGGTATCGTCTTCAGACGGTCATTGAAGGAGTGTTAATATCTTCCCTACACGTAAGCGACTCTCGGATTCCAAATTTGGTTCGCAGACCATGTTTTCAATTTTTCTGTAATTTTCCACAATAAACTAGTTGCAACTCCATTCTCGAGTTTTATTTCTTTTTTGGTTCGTTGTCCCGTCGTCGTGATCCCGGTTGTGACACTCACCTAGAATCAAACTCATAGTTTTCATCTCTAAAGTGTGACATTGTTGCACTTTTTACAAACTTCTATTATTCATCATCATCCATAGAAGAAACTAAAACCAAAACATTGAAGAACAAGTACTTGTCATGTGCATCCTAGAATCAAAACCCAAAATGGAAATCAAAAACCAAAAATGCACACCACAAATTCGGAAATTAATGGTACCCGATCGCAAAAGGAGAGACCAAAATCTCAATCATTGAAACCAAAATACAATCAAACAAATGAAACGAAAATCAACCTCAACAATATTTGATGCACAAATTCGCATTGGAATTTGAATTCCCACTCCAACTCGCAGTCTTCAGAAAACTATGAAGAAATTTTAGAAATGAAGAAGAACCCCAATGTCACCGTCAAACTGGGTCCAATCAAATTGAATCCTAAATTTTGAATTTGTTCATTGTGACATGTGGGCCCCTCAATGCAATAAAAAATTATTTCCCACACCACATTAGCGATTATATCTTGGCACAGCCACGTCATAGTTGACAATATATCGGTACTCTTTAAACAAAACTAACACAGACACTTCAATTGTAATAATAAATTATAATTTATGAATTCCAAGATTGATGAAAAATTAAATGTTACACATATAACTTCACACCATTATTATTATCATATATATAAAAATTATACATGAAATATGCAAACAATGAAATCCTTTATGTTACAAGTTTATTTTTTCTTAATCTGCTTTAACCAAATAAATAAATGGTTTAGTACACATAGGCATATTTCAAAACCATTAATGTTTAAAAAAATATAGTTGCTTGTATAAAAACAATTCAAGTATTCCACTTATGTTAAAATTAATAAAAGTTTCAAAGAAGTCAGAGATATAAAGTCACAAAAGAGATATGTCAATGTTGTGCTCAATGAATACATATGGATATAACCCATGACCCCATAAAAAAGGTATCACTAAACATAAATAAATAAATATATATGTATGTATCTTGTATCTCAAGTTATATGTATCCACCTGATCACATTGACGTCATTTCTCATAACTCCATCCATTGCATTATCTTGGGAAGTCAATCCACTCCGGATGGACAAAATAAAAATAAAAATCTTCATGAATATAACTTAAAAAAATGTTAATCCATGATATACAACTATAGTAATAGGACTTGATTAGTCATGTGCAATTTACATTATGTTCAACAACAAAAAAACATGGTTAGTTGCATCATAATGAAACAATGAACAACAGTTTTGGAGGAAGAAACGTGGAGCAAGAAACACATTTACATGTAAAAGTAAATAACTATATCAACCACTTTTTAAGAGTGATGCATATGTCAAGGTGTTATATTCATTGCATCAATATTAACTAAACCAATTTATTTACATAATGTATGATAAAAATGAAGATTTAGCAGTTAAAGATTTAAATTCATTGTTTGGAATTTCCCAAACCTAAAAAGGATAAAATAAAGTAAATTACAATCCACAAAATAGTTTCTCCTAATACATCATTAACCTGACAAATTATTGAATTATTCAATAGTAAGGTTCACATTACACAACTTAGTAAGAAGTTTCTGAGACAATAAATAAAACAATATAACTCCAATGGGGTAACCATGGTAGAGAACAATGTCTAAATTCATTAATAAAAGTAATTAATCCAAATATTCAAAATTGTTGAGTAATTGATGAATTGAACCTTGATAAATAATCACTATAAGAAATAGGTGTCAACTAAGAAGTATTATGACAAATTGTGGTTAAAGAACATAAGAATAAAAAATGAAGAATAATTAGAAAAGTGAAAATCATTAGTGGGAGAAACTTGTTCTTGATTCTTAAATAATATCAAAACAATAATATAAAAAAAATCACTTTACTAAAATGCTCAGAAGAATCAAATACATAATAACAACCTGAAGGAAATATTTTAATTTAAAAAAAAATTCAACATTTTTTGAAAATTGAGAAAAAAAAGTGGATATGTGTTTGCTTGTGCGAGAAAATAAAATAAAAAATCAGTGTTTGCTCACATTATTAAATACCAAATGGATTCAGGAACAAAAATGAACATATATCACAAATTAATTGGATAAAAAAAGAAATTTGCACACTTACCTGTGAGAATAGAGTGGACTTGTGCTTTCTTGTGTGAGAAAATAATGAATAAAAGATCAGAGTATGCTCAGAGTATTAAATACCACATGGATTCAACAACAAATATGAACATATATCACAAATGGATTGGATAAAAAGGAAAATATATATGCACATTTTCCTATGAAAAAAAGTGCATTTATGTTTTCTTGTATAAGAAAATAATGAAACAAAATATCAGTGTTTGCTCACAGATTCAGTGTTGCTCACATTCAATATTCAATATGCATATTTTTGGCCTCAGGTTGAACCTTGTGCAAGTATAAATGGTGAAAAAAAAAGGGCTCCAAGCTTGATTAGATTTCAAAATTCAAATTCAAAATTTGAAATCCAAATTCGTTACCTTCTTTAGGTGCAGTTTTAATGCTTCCATACAAAGTTTGATTTGTAATTATGTTTTAATGTAAAGAAATGTAGATTTAATTTGATAATTTCTTCAATTGTGTGCCTTAAAGCTTTCTACGGTACATCCCATTTAATATAATCAATGTACATATATTTCCATCCAAATATTTACAAAATTGTATTAAAAAATAATTGCATTAAGGAATTGATCAATATTCCTGATCCTGCCTGTTGACCAGAACGTTGGAACTTGCCTCGTCAAACTTGGATCGACGTGCGCACCGCTTCAACCTTCGTCCTTTGTCACGATCCACCTCAAGAACCTGCAAAAGAACAGAGCGGCCGCAGTGACTGAACCACCAAATACTTCAAGAGCAAACACTCAAGAACTCTCAAGGAACCGTGCAATGTTCTCTCTCACAGTATGCTCAAGAACTCGCAAGCGTAAAGAATACAATCTGAACGTGC
>Ga0123341_1006899_pt1 | contig 10317 bp, 5 predicted proteins | sample Turbeapinknodule_FD_89959 | JGI IMG/M metagenome (GOLD analysis project Ga0123341, IMG submission 89959) | Root nodule microbial communities of legume samples collected from Mexico - Turtle bean Mexico pink nodule | ecosystem: Host-associated > Plants > Roots > Nodule | place: Mexico: Nepantla...
AATAATTAGTATTAAAATTTTATTCTTAGCTCAATTATTATAAAAAGAGGAATTGCTACAGTGATTATTAAGGAAAAGATTGTTGTTATATTTATTAAATGAGTTAAATTTTTTTATTTATTTTATAAAAAATCTCTTTATCTAATGTAGTTAATATTAAATATATTACTAAAAAATAAAATTAAGTATAGTTTACTTTTATAAAATTAATTTGTAAGATGGAGATTGTGTCCTTCTATATTGTAGATTTACGTGAAATTTTGTTGTGAAGACGAGGTACGTATATTTAAAGTTGGAAATAGAGATACATGGTGTTTTATTTCAAATCAAAGAAGAGAAAGTGAAAGATTATGTGTATGATATGAGTTGAAAATAGAAAACCTAACTTAAGATTGGAATTCATGGTTGGACAAGTGAAAGCCTGAAAGTAAGGACATAGTCAAGAAGAAAGCTTATCAATATGCACGTCAACAAACTTTTAAATATTTGATAGATTAATAAAATATATAAAAATTGAAAACAAAAGATAGTAAAATATTAACTTTAATCATAAAATTTTGTAAGATGGTAATAATTACGTATAAAATGTATAACATAAATATTTTTATCTGTTTTGAAGAAAGACATTGGTAACACATACACAATTAAACACAATTAAGTATATAACAAAGTAACACTTATATAAAGATAATAAATATTTTTTTTAGTAGAGATAGCTATTGTGATTGAATAAATGTATTTTGAAGTATTTGAGGATGTGGATGTATCATGTTCTTGTAAGAGTTTGGAAGGTCTTGTCTTCATTGTTGTGTTCGTCCTTTGATTTTCTGGCTGTCGGCTCCGCATAGTACTCAATTGTTAGTTGGAGGGATATTTTTTAAAGGTCCTCTGATGTTCAAGTCAGTTCTCAATATTTGGTGGTTAGAGATAATAAATGTTGATAAATATGCATATTTGTCTTGTATTGGAGTACGTATTTATAGAATCAAGATAGACATATGATAGTGGGTCAGGTTTAACAGGAGTTACCGAGTTAATCCTTGTATTAGGTAGTTATTTTGTACACTTTGATTATGCTCTAATAATACACCTTGAGAGGGCGTTTCTCAATTTCCTGATGTGTATTTGACTAGACTTCTTGAATGATTTCAATCATATATTTCGTAAGGCGTTCAACCACGAATGGTATACTAGTCCCCCAAACTCGATAAGATTTTTGCTTTTTAGAGTTGAATTGTTAGTTAATTATTTGCAAGAAAATTTTATCTTGTTTGGGTGGTCCTGATGGTGCAGAGATGTACTATGTTATCTATCCATACACTAGACTCACAAGCTTGATTGGACAAAGGTTTTGAAGAGTCTAGAAGCTTCTACGTTTTGGTAGGATTTGTGTTTTCGAGATTCATTACGAGGTCATCATAGTCGTTGGATGGGGATTGATCTAACAGTTGGAAAATGGAGTGACCTTTAGACTTGTATGTTCTTAGTTTTTATTCGTTGTAGAGTCATTTTCGTATCTTATGGATAGTGCCTTGGTTTTTACATTGTGGGTGATAAAAAACTTCGTACTCGATTATGCCAAGAACATCTAGATTGATGCTTTGCTTTGAAATCGTGGTTGATGTAAAGTCGAGTGCATGTTGGTTCATATCAAGAACATCTAGTTTGGTGCTGAGAACATCTAGGTTGATGTTTTGTTTTGACATCATGGTCGATGTAAAGTCAAGTACATGTTGGTTCATACCGATAACATCTAGCTTGGTGTTTTGCTTTGACATCGTGGTTGATGTAAATCTAAGTGCATGGTGGTTCATGCCAAGAACATCTAGGTTGATCTTTTTCCTTTGCATCTTGGTTGATGTAAGTCTTCAAGTGTGTTGGTTCACACTAGCCTAGAGCATATCGATTGATGCTTGGCCTCTGCATCGCGGTTGATGCAAATCTTCAAACATGTTGGTTCACGTTGGTCTAAAGCATCTCGATTGATGTTTGGCCTTTGCATCTTGGTTGATGCAACTCTTAAGTGTGGGTTCACACTAGCCTAGAGCATTTTGGTTGATGCTTGACCTTTGCACCTTATAGTTGATGCAAGTCTTCAAGTGTGTTGGTTCACGCTGGCCTGTGGCATCTCAGTTGATGCTTGGCCTTTGCATTCTGGTTGATACAAGTCTTCAAGTGTGTCGGTTCACGCTGGTGTAAAGCATCTCCGTTAATGCTTAACTCAAATATTGGTAACTGTCTCTAAGAGTCCTAAACAAATCAATTTCATTGGGTGTCTTGTTAAAACCTTCTCAGCTAAAATCCTCTTAGGGAAAAAAGGTCGAGTGAGGAAAGAGTACACCATGGTGGTTACATTACAAGCAAAATAACTATCAACTAAAATAAAATTTTCAAGTGAGTAGGGTTCTAGATTCTCGACATTGTCTTACCAAATAGATGGTTTATCCTGTAAACTCCATTTTTGGCTTCGTTCTAGATCCAAAAAGGTCCCTCCCAATTGATTGAGAACTTCCCTTCATTTTTCTTGCATTATTGTGCATTTGCCACACGAGATCACCTTGATAAAAGGCTCTTGGATTTACCTTTGAATTGTATCTTCTCGACTTCCTCCTTTTCTCTTTTCGTCTCCTAATTTTCTCTCTTGTTATAACTTTGATGTCAACCTTACTTCTCAGTCTCTTTCTTGTTTGAGTCCATATCAATCTGAGCATTGTTTCTAAACTCACGTAACTCTTCCAACTGGATGAATTTTGTAGCCCTCTTTTGTAGCTCGTCCAGGTCGTTGGCTGACTTCTTCCATAGGCTATCGACAAAAGGTCCAAGCCTTAGGGTAGTTACGATGTGGTGCATGGCCATTTTGGGATTAAGGTTTCAGATAGTTAAAGTTATCTTCCCGGACCTTTCCATGAATGAACACAACGACTCTCCCTTCTCTTGGTGAATATTTGCAAGGGCTATTGAGATGAGGTGGTGAAGTCAACTTGTTGCGAATTATGTTCCAAACTTGGTTTGACAAAGGGGGAGTCAGATAAACCAATTGAGGGTTCCTACCTTTAGGGATATTGGGAAGAGTTTACACATTACTATGTCGTCGACAATGTATAAACTCAACTATATCGTATAGAAGTCAAAGTGTTCGCTAGGATCGGTTGATCCATCTTATCAGAGTTTACATTGTGTTAAACAAGGTGCTTTAATATCTCCAAATCCAAGTGGAATGCATGAAGATCTTTGTTGTAGGTTGTGTGTGTGTCTAAAGTAGTTGAATTTGTTAATACACTTTAATTGATGATCCAAGGTTATTTGACTTTAATCCTTTTGAAAAAGATGTGTTTTCAAAGGAAAGTGAAAAATCAACCTCTTGAAAGTTCGATTCAACCGGTTGTTTTACACTTAGTGTATTTTGAAAAGGATTTGAAAAAGCTTGACTTTGGTTGACTTTGTTGTCAAACCACTTCAATCGATTGATTCGTGTTTTCAATCGATTGATTTTCTGAAAACCTTAACAAAATTATGTTAAATGACTTTAATCTATTCTAAATGATTTAAACTATTTTGGCTCTTGCATTAAATGTTTTGACCAATTGATTGGAGTTTAAATAAGCTTTTTTACGCTCTTGGTCTTAATGAATTCAAGAGAAATCATTCAAAATAGTTCTTCCAAGATTGCTAAAAGCTTTGGATCTTTTCTAAGAGTGAAATAGGATTGTGATGTATTAACTTTGATTTAATTTGTGATTGTACCTAGGTGTACTCCATTCCTTCTCTCTTGACTAATGTATTTCTGTGAGAATTGTTGTTGTGTAGATTCAGAGGTTGTTCTGAAATCTGTGGTGTATTTGTCAAAGGTGGTGTGTGTTCTTGAAGGGTTCAAGATCACCACTTTGGTGTGTTGTGTGTGTAATCAAGGTTTTTTTTTATTGCTTGGTGAATTCTCAGTGGTTGCTGAGGATTCGATGTAGCTTTTGGTAAAGAGTGAACCAGTATAAAACTCTCTGTGTTAATTTCTCTATCTTTTCTCTCTTTTGAAACTGTTTTTGCTTTGATTTTTAATACTGCTAGTATAAACAACCGATTGTTTCACAAAAACAACCAGTCGATTTTCTGCAATCACATTAAAAACAGTTTTGAACTTGACTGAAGTGATTTCTAATTGATTAATTTCTCATTGTCTTTCAATCTACCTTTAATATTTGCGAAAATCTTTCATAAACAATTCACTTCCCTCTTGTTTAAACAATTCACCCATCATAGTAATATTGATATTGAGTTTGATATCACTTCTATATTATATATTATGAATGTAATTATATGGATGAATTGATTTTTTTTATATTTGGTTTGAAAAAAATAGAAGATATTTTCTTAAATGTTGTTAATCATTTTATTAAATTTTGAATTGTGTAATTGAATAACGTAGAAAGATTCATTAATTTTTTATAAATTGAGATAATACACCAAATTTTATTTATATTAAAAAAAATTAAGTACATTTTGTTTTATTACTTAATTAAATATTTGACTATGATGGATTTAATTTAAAAAGTATGGTGCACTTAAAAATAATGTGAAATGATGTAAAAATGGGAATGTAAAATATATGATATGATATGATAGTATATATTTTAAACTTTCATGAGTAACGTAAATGACTACAATGAGGTTTAAGAAAATGAAAAAACTAAATAAAGAAAAAAAGTAAAGCACAAGAACTTTTTATAAAGTCAATCTCTAAAAAAGATAACATAAAAACGATTCAATCTCATTATTCTCGTTTGCATTAATAAAACCCTTTTATATTCATACACATCATCATCATTAGTTTTTATTGGATTGACCTAGTTTAAATTATAATTTATATTGTATTTACTTCTTCCATAATTTATTCTAATTTCACATTGAAAACAAAATAATTATTTCGTTTTTTAATTTTGAAATGATTTTAAGGAATATAATCAATTATGACACCTCTGTTTTACTACTCTTATAACTAAGGTTGACAAATGTTGCTTAATGATACCATATAGTTATAATAATAATTACAAAGGAAGTGTACATAAAATTAACATAGAGGATCCAATAATACGAACTGGTTCTAACATAAATAAGGAGAGAGAAAATTTTGCACTTCTATCTTAACTACATATAATTACTTTAAATATTTGAATGAAATGCTATCCTAATTTAATAGATTTCAATATGATGTAGACTACACACGTGTAATTTATCTTCCTCCATTAATGTCACATAAAAGTTTAAATATTGCATTAATATAGATAGTCATTTTCTTCTCAAAGCAAACAAGAGTTTTCAGATATATAAAATCAAATTCACTATTCCCATTTCACAATGGATGCATGTTGATCTCATACTTTTATAAGAAATATTCTCACAAAACACAAAAATAAAATCATAAAATAGAAACCAATTTTTAAAAACAAAAAATAATTAGTTGTTATAGTGACTAGATTAGAGACCATTTTAGAGACTACAAATTTTTTTGTTTTTAAGTTAGTTTTTATTACTATTAAATGATTTTTAAGTTGGTGTCTAATTGGCAACCAATGATTTTGCTACCAAATTTAGAATCTAAATAATTGATAGCAAAAATCTTGATTGCTAATTAATTAAACACCAATTTAAAAATTATTTAACAATAATAGAAACTAATTTAGAAATTAAAATTTTTTTAGTATATAAAATAATATCTAATTTGGTTACTATAATAACTAATTATTTTTTGTTTCTCAAAATTAATTTCTATTTCGTGATTTTTTTAGTAATGAGTTTGTTACTGTTGAAAAACAGTGTGAAGTTTGGAAGATTAGGATGATATGGTAAGTTGGAAAGTGAGTGATGGTGTGAAGAAATTGATATGTCCCATCTGTAGTGATAAGAACACTTGATATTTGGCAATAATGTGGAATAATGGATATGAGTGTGTATCTTAACAGTGAGCATGAATGTGTGGGTAAAAAGGTGTTTTGGCCACTTCTGGTGCACCTACTCATTCAGGTTTCAATTGCTTTCAATTGACAAAGGTGCATGTTACCACTGAATCAATGGCATGGACTTCATGCACGTTGCCAATATTATTGTAGACATTTCACCACAATCCCAGACTCCCAATTCTACAGCTTTGGGCCCTCCCTTCTCCACCTCTCCAACAAAGCCCTAGAGATATGCTCTTTTTTCACTTTAAACACATTTTATTCTATGCCTCTCCCCATCAAGCTTCAATTCAACCAACTTTACCCACCATCTCTCACAACACATACATATATACAATCTCACCCATTTCAAAATATACATCTAGTACCACTAATAATAACAAACAAAAAATCTATGCCTCATATACATGCATAAAGTCACAATTGACAATACAACCTCATTTTTCTATCTAAAATTTCAATTTTTACATAAAACACTACAAAAGAAAATCATAAAATAGAAACTAATTTTAGAGACAAAAAATAATTAGTTGCTATAATGATTAAAGTAGAAACCATTTTAGAGACTAAAAAAAAGATTTCTAAATTAGTTTTTATTATTGTTAAATGGTTTCTAAATTGGTGTATCTAATTAGCAACCAAGGTTTTTGCTACCAAATTTGGAATCTAAATAATTGGTAATTAAAACCTTGGTTACTAATTAGATACCAATTTAGAAATCATTTAACAATAATATAAACTAATTTAGAAACCAAAAATCTTTTTAGTCTTTAAAATGATTTCTAATTTAGTCAATATAGTAACTAATTATTTTTTCTAATTTAATCAATATAATAACTAATTATTTTTTTTTTCTAAAACTGGTTTATTTCATTATTTTCTTACAGTGAAATGACAAAAATATCTTGTCTTTATATTACCAATAAGAAATTCTACACTGAAATTTTTGTTAATATATCATTTCTCTATTTTCCTACCTTTCATTCATTAGCACATATACATAATAAAAAGGACCCCACTTTGGAACTTATAGCTCAATCCAACACTTGATTGAACTTAGGTCATATATATATGTATATATAGCTCATGACCCTTTTGCCATGAATCACATTTTCTGCTTTTAATTTTGATGCATGCACATGATGATGATTATTATTGTGATTGTAAGAATATATGCATAAAGAAGGGGGATGCATACACGTGAGGTGTGATCCATGAAATCCCAATAGTAGTAGGTGTGGACGAAGGTAATAAAGTCAAGAAAATGAAAGGGTATCAGAAAGAGGGAATGGCAGTTGGCCCTTTTAGTTTTGCTGGCTTTAGGACATTATCTTATGGGCCTCTTTCTTCCTATATTGGATCATCTACCTCACCACCCTTTCTTTGTCATTCTTGTGTAATCCCAAACTCCTCTTTTCCTTCTGTTATGATGTTCTTTCTAACACATGCTCATGGGTCCTACCATTCCCCACACCCTTCAAACACTATGTTAAGACAATGATGGCAACATTTGGAGGTATTAGATGGGATTAGAAAACTACAACTTAGACATTATTAGCTCCTCCTATCTGCAAAACCCTATTGCAAAATGTCAATGTGATCACTATGAGGTGACTTTGATGGGATTGTCCTAAAAACCCCACTTGAAAGCTTTACCCATTAATTATCATGCCCTTTTAGGTGCTCCATTCATTATTCTAAGTAATCCAAACACACACAAATAAAACTCTTCTTTAACATTTTACTAACAATGCCCTTACTTCATCTTTAAGAACTTGGCTATGTGTTTCTTTAGATTTAGGAATCCAAGATCACTATACCACAAAATCAAGTGGCTTAGCTATTGCAATAGCTGCTTCCTTGCATGCCTTATGGACCATATATTTTTCTCCATACTTTCAATAAACATAAGGAAAACACTAAATATTCTTGGAGTAGAAAAACATGGGAAAAGGAATTGTCCCAAAAGTTTCAGTAATTGAGATCATGCTTGTTGTCTTGGGACTTAAGGAATGTTAGAAAGTTTCTTCCAATAAGAAAAGAGAGTAAAGTTTAATTTTTTATATTGATAAGTATTTCTAGTTTAAATTTTCTCTATCAACAAAATACAATGCCTTGTACTAAGTTACTTAATATAACATTTATAACTTTGTTAAAGGCATGCAGTTAGAGTTTGATTCTCAAATTTAAGGAAAAAGTTGTTAAAAGATATTTTGGATTAAGTAAGCAACACTTTTAAATAATATATTCCTTAATCAAACACAATTTTGTTCCTAAACTTCAACTTAATTAACCCAAATTCAATAGTTTATAAGATAAGATAAGATTTATGTTTACTTGTATACTATTTGAAATGTTTTTACCTCTCAAACACATTAATTAATGGTAGCAAAATTTGTAGTTTTCAAAAGCTGGCACACACCCTGGTAAGAAACATAAGTAAAAACAAGATAGACACTTGAAGTAAAAGCATTCTTCTTTTTCTTCCTTGAAAATTACCCACTCTCTACATTTTTAGTAAAATATTAAAGATCCCACCTAAGAAGGTTGCAAGTCATTACAATCATTGCAAACGGCTTGTTTCAAGACATATTCATACATTTTATTTATTTTTATTTGAATCTTGCTTTTTGTTTGTATATAAATTGAAATTTTGATTTTAGATTATGGAAGAGTTTCAAAATAAGTTAATATCTTTATAAAAAAAAACATTTTTTTATTTTCTTCTAGAAATAACTGAAAATGTTTTATATAATCACCTGAAACCAGTTATTTTTTTTTTCATTTCATGGTAATCATACTTGGCTTACATTGACCCCTTATGGTTTTCTACAAAAAAAAAATCATTTTCATTTATTCTTTTAAATCAGTTGCTTGGGCTTCTGTTTGATTTTTGTGTTGGACCAGAGAATGTAATCGAACCCAACACTTTTGAACCTGCACCCAACATAATTTCAAAAATTCCAAAAATACCCTTTATTCCGGAAATGAAAATCCGAAATTAAAAATAATGCATTCTGTAAAAATAAATTTGGAAGAGACTTTTGTGTTTCAGATATAAAAATCCAGAAAAAAAATTAAAATCCTATTCTGGATAAAAAAATCCAGAACTGAAAATAATACATTGCGAAAAAATTTATCCGGAAGAGATTTTTGTGTTGTGGAAAAGGGGGTCGGAATGCAATTTTATATGCACCTCATTTTTTTAAGGGTATTTTCGATTTTTCTCCTGTGATTGGGTGCAGTGATATGGTGCAGGAAGCAATTGCCCCATAATGAACAGGCTTAAGAAAGATCCAATTGTTGGCTCCATTCATGAATAATTTGGGCTAAATTTGATTGTAATTTGTGGGCTACAATCTTTTGTTGGCCATTTCTTTATGCAGCCCATAATTTTCATGTACATCCTATAAAAGTAGTTAAAAGACATCCTTGTCTATCTATTATGTTATGAATTGATTGGGAGTATTTTTTTATGAAAAAATAACTTTGAAATTGTACAATTTTAAAATAAAATTTATGTGAAAATTTAATATTACACAATCTAAAAACCTTTTTTATACAAAAAAAAATTTCAAAAAATTTAGAATCTAATTTTTATTTTATATTAAATAAATAAATTTTAAATTATATAATTTAGAAGATATTTTTTCAAAGTAATATTTTTATATATCCATAAATATGAAAAAAATTATATGGGTCCAAAAAAAATCCCCTCTTTTTCATGTCAGAAAGACCCAATAATTTTGTGATACACAGACTCAAATGGAGTCATCATTGACCACTGACCAAAACAATATAAGTATGGGGTCAGTGACTTTGAATGAAGAATAAAGATAAGAAAAAAAAAGAAAAAGAAAGAGAAGCTATCATTGAATGAGAATTTCAAAGGAAGACTTAGAATTCTTGGCACAATTGGAATAAGTAAATTATAAAAGAATGTTTTTGTTTTAAATAATTAAGAGAATATTCATTATTTGATGTATTATTTTTGGCATAAAATCTCTCGGTTTTGAAATAAAAAGTTAATATATAAATATATTTTAATACCTAATGCAAATTAAAAAAAATCTGAGTATTGATGACAGAAAATAAAGAACAATAAAGAGAGATTGAATATTATTTTAATATTTTCATAAATTTAAACATTTTAAATTTAATTTCTATTTAAAAAATCATTATATCAAATCATTTTTTTGTCTAAGTATGTTGGAATTTGAAAGCAAAATTAAAAGTCGGTATAATTGGAAAAAGAAATTTCAAAGTGCAAAAAAAATAAATTAATTTGATGTGAAATATTAATAATAAAATATTTATCTTACTTCTTATTATTATATTTTTAAGAAATATACATTGTATCTTTACC
>Ga0123341_1006900_pt1 | contig 10316 bp, 6 predicted proteins | sample Turbeapinknodule_FD_89959 | JGI IMG/M metagenome (GOLD analysis project Ga0123341, IMG submission 89959) | Root nodule microbial communities of legume samples collected from Mexico - Turtle bean Mexico pink nodule | ecosystem: Host-associated > Plants > Roots > Nodule | place: Mexico: Nepantla...
GAGGTATTTTTAGGGTTCGGACCTAAACAACAATACTTAACATATTTGAGTGCTAGGAATAGACTTGAAATGTTAATTGCTATTAAACATCTGAGCTTCGTTCTAAGTTGTTCTTATAATTATACAGGCAACATCAATTTCAATCAAAGAACTCAATATTAACCTGCTAATCAAAATACATGAGAGTGAGAGAGATGAAACTTAATCCCTATTTTTCCAATTGAAGCAACTAATTCTTTGTTTGTTTTCTTATTGATTAGTGCCAAAACAATCACTTCTAAACTCTTTCTATTGTTATGTTGTTATATTTAGTGAATATTGTACTTGATAATTTATTGTTCCTTGTGGGTTCGATATCCGTCCTTAGGGACAATTATTACTTCTGACAAAAGCGGTGCACTTGCCGTAAAAAGTCATCAGTGGTGGATTTCCTTCCGACGGTGCATTTCACGGATTATTGGAACACTCTCAGTTCATCTCTCGTTTTACTCTTCTTTAGTTTTGATGTGGATTATTTGACTAATTAAGTTGTTAATGTGGATTATTTTACTGATTAAGTTGTGTTATGGTGATTTGGCCCAGTCTCACATTTATGTATTAGCATAAGATAGAGTCAAGTAAACTTGAACATGCTAGAATATTCAAATCTGACTTTGAACCGGTCAACTTCGACTCGAGTTACAATAGCTCTGTGGAGTGAATCTTCATTGATTCTTATAGTTGTATAAGAATCAATTGGTGCTTTTTAGTATTCTCAAAATGAATATAGTTATAGAATAAATTTTTGATGCAGCTGGAAAATAATTATAAAAAATAATTGTCTAACAATTTTAGAAGTAACTGAATGTCTATGCAAAAAACATTGTTTGGATTACAGATAAACTTGAACTTGACTTTGAAAAGTAAACAGTGATAATGGAAAGAGGCTGAGAAAAAAAATATACGTAGTATTTGTTAGGTGGAATTGTTCTGATTTTAAGTAAATCATGATGAGAAGGTACTTGATCAGTACACTCTAATAAATTGACACCATTTTTTGGTAAGGCTCATTCTAATAAACCTCATACTATACAATTTTTACTTTAAAATACAGTTGGTTGGGGGAGGTGCTTTGGAGAACTGAACTTCTTCACAAAACATTTTATGTTAGGTAAGCCAAATGCTTAGTATTGTAATGTATTTAATCATTACAATGTGCTTGTGTTATCTAGTTGTTAACTATCATATCATATTTTCATACAAATAACATATTTCCAATATCTTTCTTTTTTTTTAAGAAGATTATAAATTAGTAGGGGTGGCAAAGTGGGGTGGACCGTGCAGGCCGGCCGTGGCCTGCGGTAAAATCTACATGGCGGGCTGACGTTTTCAACCCGCCTCGCATAACCCGCGGCCCGCGCGGGCCAGCAGCGGGGCGGGGCGGGCTGGCCTGCTAGCTCGCCAAAAAAAAATTAAAAAAAATAAAATAAATTTAAAAAAAAATAAAAATTAATTGAATTGACAGCAATGGTCCAATGGAGGAGTGACAACTTTGAGTGAAAGAAAATTAGGTTTTCACTCAAATCACAACGTAGTTACATTGTTCCAAAAAATGCACACAACACACGACACATTCTCCAGCGTCGTCGCTCGCTCCGCTTGCGACTCCGCGTGGCTTCGCCTACAATTGTTGCGCGGTACTGCCGCTCCGCTGCTGTACACCATTACTGCCTCCAGGCCTCCTCTACGTTAAAAAAAATAAAAAAAAAAAGCGGGTCAGCCCGCAAGCCTGTGGGCCAACCCGCATGAGGGGCGGGTCATGAAAACCAGCCCGCATTTTGTATGTGGGGCGGGCCTAAGCGGGGTAGGCCTATGCGGGGCGGGCCGGCCCGCTTTGCCACCCCTATAAATTAGTATTTTAATTTCTAAATTGCAGATTCCTTAATCATGAATCACAATCTCTTTTACTTTTAACTGAAACTTTATAGACAAGGGAAATTGAACAAGCAAAGACATAAGAAAAATAGATATTTTGACAGGTTCTTAAATGAGGAAAACAAGTAAAGTGACAAATAGATAAGATATTTTTATTTCATACTCTCTTTTCTGTCTGACTTGTTTGTATAAACACCCAAACACACAAATGTACAAATGATGTTTAATATATAAAGATTGAGGCTTCCACGGTTACACTATTGTACCAAACCTCATACTATACAATGTTTACTTTCAAATACAGTTGGTTGGGGGAGGTGCTTTTGACAACTGACCTGTGTTTTTTATAACAGTAAAGGAGAGGAAAAGAGAGTGATAGAAAAAGATTGAGTTTTAGTTCTTTTGGTTGTAGGTTATTCATTATTTTTGGTTACCTTTTTGTCCACACGTTATATAAATTTAAATTCATTTGTTCTTCATTTTCCAATCTTTTTATTATAAATATCCAATTAAAATTTATTATAAATTAAAATTTATGATTGATTAGGTAGAAAAATAAACTCTCATATATTAGGTAAAAAAATCAACTTTCATATGTCAAGTAGAACCTTGGATTGCAGCCTTGATGTGGGTGCTTCACTAGTAACTAAAAACCAATCCTCCTTATATGGCAACCTTATGGAATAAGGCTTTAAATTCCTTCATATATAATTCAAAAGCAGTAGGCAAAACTTTATATGAAAGCTTTCAAGTAGTGGTGGAATATTTTCCCCTGATTCCAATTTATCCTCTCATTTGTAATTTCAACTTATTTTTGGGCTTTTGGGGTGCCAAAGGACAGGGAGGTTGCAGCTGTTGATCGTTATGGATGCAATGGGACCCTAGTTGCACCTCTAAAGATAAGTATTTCATTATTGATCAATTGTATTGGTCGTTATGGATGCAATGGCCTTTACCAATTAAGTACGCCACCATTCCATTTTCTATCATGTTATTTTTGTAGAACATGCAAATTTCAATGTTCACACGCCGGTTTTATTGTTGAATCTTCTTGTTTTTCAAGGTTTGCAATGATTAGATGCTTCATGCATTACATATACAGGTTATATATAACTATGACATTCAAGTTTGTTAGAAAACCAACATATTTGAACTTGATCATATATATAAATGGTATCTGATAGTTGTAAGTTTGGTTTAGTTATGTATGTTAAAGTGTTTGTGATTTTTAGTTAAGTACAAAATGCATGATCTTTCCTCCCCTCCAAGTACGCAAAGTTGAAGATCCATGTTTTGGATAATTTCTCTTATTATATCTTTTTTTTTTTCTTTCAATTTCTTTTTTTAGTTTTCTCATCATTTCATATTCAATGTGTTGTGCTCTTTTTGCTACAGAACGAGAACAGGACACTATGAAAAAAAAAGTAGTAGTTGAATGTCTACTATGCAGAAGTTGTTATGAAGTCTTGAAATATGAGCCTAGTATTGGGCACATGGTTGGTTACTTGAGGTTTTTAACTTAGGAATTATTTATATTTATTGTTTTGGTTGGATAGTAATAGGACCAAATACCAACCAGAACAAAGTCTTTTATTTTATACTTGTAATTTAAGTTGGTTGTAATTTAGCTTAAGCTTAATTTTGGAAGAAAATAATGCGAAGTTATACCACTTATTTAGTTCTCGCATCATTCGTCTCTTTTTTTTTGTCTTGAAATGAAATACTTGCGAAACTGATGATTTATCACAGGTGTTGTAGAATTTGAAGTACAAGTAGCACAGGAACTTGATCCTGATGGGGGAATTGAAGGGCTCAACGAAGCCTTGAGCAAAGGCTTTGAAGTACATCTTATTTCAGAGGCACAAGTTCAACACTGCTTAGAATGCATTTTATCTAATGGAACATGTGGGGCAAAGGATGATTCTTAGTTTTCATGTTTTTGCCCCAATGGAAGTGAAGGTTTATATAATTGTATTGTGTACCAGTTACTTATGTGCAAGTTCTCATGTCTTAGATGTATGCATCATGTATAAGGAAGAAATAGCTACGTTCAATAGAGAAAATTAGAATCTGTAAACGCTGAAAAGAATATATGTCAACCATCCAGGGGTAGTGGACCCATTTCAGTCACCAAGAAAACTAAAGTAACGTTAAATATTCTTTAGGATTTTGTTCCAGAACAATTAACTTTTAATGTTGGCTACTATTACACATTTTTATATAATGAATTTACTTTTTTTTTATATCAAATCTAAACTTTTATGTTTATTATTCTAACACCCATCATTAAATGAATCTTAATAAATAAGATGAATGAATTAGTAAATAATATATATTTCTTATATCAATATAATTTTTTGGTATTAATATGAAATCGTGTTAATCACATACTACACACATTACATTAATGATTTAGTGTCTATATTTTCATTATGAAAAAATGATACCTATATAGTATTACAAAATCCTAGAAGGTAAATAAAAAAAAGTTGAAGGGCAGTAGTATATTAGTGTTAGGTGGTAGAAGAACATAGGGTTTGAGAAAATTGTTCGGTAATTTTGGTTCGACATTTTTATTATTTGTCACCTACTTTTTTATATATGCACCTCCTAAAAGTAATGGGGTTTCAAAACCGCCGGTAATAGCGGGGTTTCAAAACTGCCGACAATAGCGGGGGTTTCAAAACCATCGGGAAGTAATTATTTTCCATGGTTTCATAAAGATCGCCGGTAACCATTAGCGATGCTGGATCTACCAGGGAAAAAACAAACCGTGGGTAACGCACTTAACGGGGTTAACACCGCCGGGAACGCAAAAAATAACTTCCGTTAAAATTAATTTTTTTTTTAGTGTAACATACTTAAACTCATGTGACTTACATAATGGAAAATGAAGAAATTTCTATTTTGTTTTATTAAAAGAAGATATAGATTTTTTTTTGGTTCCAACATGGTTAGATGAACAAACTCTTTTGTCTTTTCTTAAGCTATAGCTAAATACTAAATGGAAAAGTTGTTTAATATAGTTGAATAATTCAACCTATCAACACGAGAGTTTTAGAAAAATATTTGAAAAATTGCAACAAGAATAAAAGGATTTGCATATAAAGACAAGTTTAACTACTAGATAAGCGAAAGAACAAACCAGAGGAAATTTATATATATTTTTTGCTAACTAAACAGATTTTAGTATTTTTTTTAGGAGTCATAATTGTCAAAATTTATGATTCTCAACATCATTATTTCTTAATATATAAAGATAAAAAAAACATTTCGCAATATAAAAGAAAAAATCTTATACATAACACGAACGGAGACAAACCAAAATAATCATAACCAATCAAGTTAACTTGATGATTCGAAAAAGGAAAAAAGGTGAGAAAAGTAAAATAAATAAACTACTACAACAAGAAAAAACCATTTATTCATTTTGCACGCTAAATAGGTATTGTTTCTAATCTTTATCTCTAACGTATTCTCCCGCCAATCCAGCAACGGCACGCGATTGAACCCTTTCTGCAGTTCACGCGCTATGTTATTGGCTAAAACCGAAACTGCGTAAATTCCTATGATGATTCGCCAACACAGCAACACCGGTTTCCAAAATAAAGCTACAACATTCACAACGAACTTTGCGTGTTTCTATATCTTTGTCTCATCACAACCCTCTTCTTCACTTTGCTTTTCATTTTTCAATTCATTGTTGTCTAAATTTTGAGCATTGGAATCCGAAGAGTGTCATGGAAGACCACAAAGAGAAGATAACAGTTTCCGACCCCACACAAATGAAAATTGATGTGCAGCCAGAGCCGTTTGAGCAGAATGTGGACGTCCACGCGCCGGGAACTAGTGGCGCCTCCACCGGCTTCCTACGGCAGTGGAAGAAGAAAGATATGCTAATAAGAGGCTCATTGGGGCTAAGAGGAATTGCTCTATTTTTGTCTTTGATTTCCTTCATGCTTATGGCTAGTAACAAGCATGGTGATTGGAAAGAATTTGACAAGTACCAAGAATACAGGTACAAGCTCAAACATTTTTTTAAATGTGATGTGGGTTTGTTACAATTTTGGCTCAAGATTAATGGGTTTTTGTCAAAATTTGATTTTGTTTAAGAATTTTATTGAAATATACTAATGCTAACTTATATCAGAGAAATTATCATATAATACGACATTATGGGATTCTGGTTAATTTTTACGTAACATGATATTATTGTTTTTATGAAATAATAAATATAATTAACAAAAGATCATATGCTAAATTATACAAACTTTTTTTTTTCAAAAGTAAGTTTTATAAATTGAATTCAACTTAAAGTGTTTATATAATTATTTTTTTTAAGATATATAATATATGAAAATTAAATTATTTATTGAATGAACTAATTTGGATGAAGTTAAATTGTAATTTTTGGATTATAGATACTTGCTGGCTGTGGCAATTCTATCTAGTTTGTACAGTGGAGTTCAAGTGTTTCGTCAACTCCATGAACTTTCCACTGGCAAAAACACGATTCAGCAAAGAACTGCTGGGTTGATTGATTTTGTTGGAGATCAGGTATGGCATTATTTCTTCTCCCATCACATTCATTTCGTTGGTGTACTGTTTCTAAACCCTACTTCATTTCTCTGAATCAAATTGAGTGTTGAAATCGAATTGAACTGAACATTTTCACAACACTGATCATAAAAAAAAGGTTTGCTATTTGTTTAGCAAGCTTTTTGTCCTTATTGGCTGTGGCAGACAGAAGTTTAACCTAACAAGTAATGATTAAAAGTCTGGTTGGAAACTTGATACTTCTCTTTGGTGCTATCCTTGGGAAGGAATAAAATTCTAAACTTATTTCTTCAAGTAATCATTAACTAAACTAAAGTGTTATTGATGTTTCTAATATAAGAATAATATGATTTTGTTATGCAATTCAGAAGAAGTTTATCTGGGGTCTTTTGATTGATTATGAAATGTTAGAAAATGAAAGTGAAGTGTTTGGTTTCAGGTTGTAGCATATCTCTTGCTATCATCAACATCTTCAGCTATTCCAATAACAGATAGAATAAGGGAAAGTGTAGACAATAATATGTTTACGGACTCTTCAGCTGCAGCAATTGCCTTCTCCTTTTTTGCCTTCTGTTGTCTAGCACTATCAGCTGTCATATCAGGATACAATTTGTCTACCCAAACTTATATATGAACACCCTTGAGAGTTAAACCTTTCTCCTATCATTGAAGAAAATCAAAACTTTCTACATCATGTTTCAGCTTCCATTTACTTCTATAGTTGTGAGGAGGTGATATAAGAAATTTAGAACCATGACTCTTAATCTCACCTCGAATAAAAGTGAAAAAAAAGTTAATAACGTATAAAAAAAACCTCAAATATTTTATGATTAAAAATTGCATTTTTATATGGATTTGTTCATAATTTATTGATGTTGAAAATATTTTATATTTTTTTTAAGTTGTACATGTTGCAATAATGAGATTGTATTTTACTCAATATGAATACAAATTGTTTTGATTTCACTTGACTGTGGGTTGAAGGTGTTGATGATTTTCTTTAAATTTAGAATCATTACAAAAAGATAATAATTTAATCATCGAATTCAACGATCGAAAATGAGTAGGAAATTTGGGATCGAAATACCCACTGAATAATCTCAGTCTCAAATCTGCGACCCAAATAGTGACCGAATAAATTGTTAATGATCTTAGTTAGTTTAGCAACTAAATCACTGACTGAACATGAAAGTGACAAAACCATGAGTCGTTAAAGTGGTGGCTGTTTTGAATAAATTGGAAAAAATAAATCTGCGACCGAATAAGTTTATTTTTTAGCCACTAATTTTTTTTTCGATCGCTAAATGTAATTGTTTATTTTACTAATAATAATAATAATAATAATAATAATTTGTATTGCTGAGACTTCCTATTCCCTTTATTGTTGAATAATACCATAATAAGTACGTTCTATTTTATTTTATTTTCAAATTTGTTAAAAGTTTGATAAAATTTCAGTCAACATATAAAAAATTTTATTGTGTGCATCATGGATAATGATATGCACGCTTAGCAAATTTGATTTAGGTTTTCAAATTTTCCTCAAATTTTTTCTCTGCATTCTGCGTTGTTGTTCTTCATGCCTCGGAGCTTCATTCATCAAATTCTCTTTCATTCCATATGAATCGGTTCATGCCTTGGAGCTTCATCAGAAGTTGATCGGAGAACGGTAATACTCAAAGCAGTGAAGAATAGCAAACGACAGTGGCATTTTCCACGGAATCGGTGCCCGAGTTTTAGGAAGAACCACTGCAAGAAAATAACAATTTAGTCATCGAATTTAGCGACCGAAAATAAGTAGTCGCAATTTGCGACAAAAATAGCCACCGAATACTCTTAGTGACAAATTTGCGACCGAAATAGCGACTAAGTAAATTCTTAATGATGTTAGTTAGTTTTGCGACCGAATCAGCGACTGAACATGAGAGTGACAAAACCATTGGTCGCTAAAGTGGTGACTGTTTTGAATAAATTGGAAAAAATATATCTGCAACCGAATTAGTCACCAAATATGTTTATGTTTTAGCCACCAATTTGATTTCGGTGGCTAAATATTATTGCTTATTTTTTGTCACCGAATTAGTCACCGAATATGTTTATCTTTTAGCCACCGATTTTCTTTTGGTTGCTAAATGTAATTGTTTATTTTTGTCACCGAATTAGTCACCGAATTTGCTTATTTTTTAGCCACCAATTTTGTTTTGGTCGCTAAATATAATTGTTTATTTTTGTCACCGAACTAGCCACCAAATACGTTTATTTTTTAGTCACCGAATTTCTTTTGGTCGCTAAATGTAATTTTTTTTATTTTAATAATAATAATAGTAATAATAATTATAATAATAATAAATAATAATAATATTAATAAGAGTATAATAATTATAATAATAATAGTAATAATAAATAAAAATAATAAAAATAATTATAATAATAATAGTAATAATAAATAAAAATAATTATAATAATAATAGTTATAATAATAAATAATAATAATAATAATTATTATTATTATTATTACTTTAAAAAAAATCTCAAACTAAACTAAGCTCTTCTTTAACATTCAGAGTTATTGTTTTAGGAATTGGAGTGAGGGTTTATTTTAGGTAAGTAACAGAACCATTGGAGGAGGAGGAAGCCGCGGATGAGGCGAACGGAGGTGAACAGAGGTGCGAACAGAGGCGAGCGGAGGTGCGAACGGAGGTGCGAACGGAGGTGAGCGGAGGCGCGAACGGAGGTGCGAACGGAGGCGAGCGGAGACGCGAACGGAGGCGAGCGAAGGCGCGAACGGAGATGCGAACGGAGGCGCAAACGGAGGTGCGAGCAGAGATGCGAACGGAGGTACTTTTAATCTCTAGGGTATTGATTCTAGCCGATGAAACTTAAACTGACTTGGTTCCTTCCAGTTGATTTTAAACCTTCTCGATTATGCTTTCAAGTTCTTCGATTAAATCACTCAAAATTTATCTCATTTTAGAGGATTTTAGGTTTTTAATTTCAAGAAACTCATTTAAGAAGAATGCTTTTGAAGCACAGAAGTGAGAAGTCCCCCACACTCAGTTGTCATTTTAAGTTTCGGGAAACAAAAATAGGTTAAATAACAATATTCATCTATTCACTAAATTACAATTTTTTCTTCATACTCAAAGGAACAACTGAGGCATTTGTTACGAGGAAAATCTTCAATTCAGAGGTATCTTGGATACCTAGTTGACGATAGAGTGGTGCTATATGATATATAAGACTAAAATTAGTAGTATACATATAACACTAAAATTTTAAAACTCTTCAAAATTAAAGAGATGTGTTTTTTATGACAATTATGAGTTCATCTGTTTTTTATTGATGTTGTTCATCAAATTTATACCTCATCGTGAACATTTAAATTTTAAAGCTATACTTCATCATGCAATATTTCAAAATTATTGTCAGCGCTTTAAAAAAAAATAACTTTTTCTATTGAATTGAAGATATATTTAAAAATGTATTATCGTCAAAGTAACTCTTAAAAGAGTTATAGCTCGTTCTTTTCTTGTTCCAGTTTAGTTAATAGTAGGTATTTTTTTATTACTTACTTTATTCTTGCAGCTCAGAGACAAGTGGGAGAGACATAAATTAATGAAAATAGTTCTAGATATCACCAAATTATCAGATTGGTATGTTTCTTTCCCTTGCATGCTTAAAATATTGTGCTTAATATTTTTTGCTGATAGACTTCCATTAACGAAGTTGCAACATTTTAGACAATGCAAAATTCCGTGAGGGAATTTCTAGGCAAAGGAAACTCAGCCACCCTAGTAGCTAGTGTGGTATGTTTACTTTCTTTAAAATCCCCTCCTATTGTGGGC
>Ga0123341_1006902_pt1 | contig 10315 bp, 8 predicted proteins | sample Turbeapinknodule_FD_89959 | JGI IMG/M metagenome (GOLD analysis project Ga0123341, IMG submission 89959) | Root nodule microbial communities of legume samples collected from Mexico - Turtle bean Mexico pink nodule | ecosystem: Host-associated > Plants > Roots > Nodule | place: Mexico: Nepantla...
AAACCTAATCTAAAGATAAATACCTAGAAGAATAGGTGTGTACTCACGTGATCCACAACTTTAATTTCGTTTTAAATGCAAATTAACTTTCAGATAAAATAAATATAAAATAGGAGTTTAACAAATTCTATTATCTTAATCTCACTTTCAACGCAGTTATAATAAAAATTAATAAATAACATAAAAAAACACTTTAGTTAATGCATTCATTACTCATAAATTTAAAAAATATCTATTTTGTGGTGGTTTACTCTATTTTAAAAATCAGTCAATTGGATTAATGAACTAACTGGTTAAATAAATAAACCATAAAATTAAATAACCTAAAATGTTTGTTATTTTTATTTTCTTCAACATATGAACTTATTATTATTATTATTATTATTATTTTATATGAATGTGTAGTAGTATAGAATAACATTGGTAATAATAATGTGTGGTTTTTGTTGTCCACTTTCTATTCTACCAACATGTGTATAAACATTGTTATGATTGCATTGCCCTAAAAAACAAGGAATAATATGTGCTTTACATTATTACACAAATTGTTTCTACTACATCCAACACACATTAGAGGACCCCTTGTGTATGGGGTAGGTAGGGCAAGTTGGTATGTAGCAAGCAAAGCCATTGATCTTAAAATCAAGGGTCAAGATGTTGAGATAGGGGAGATGAATTGATTAATGTGTAATCATTGTTCCACAGTCCACACCTTTCATAGGAGAAGAATTGATTAACATGTAATCATTGTCATCATCACAATCTCCAAATTTTCAAATCTACCAAAATACTACCAAAGGTTAAAGTTTTCATGGTTAGTTAGCTGATTGGCATCAAAGACACAATCAATAGGCCAAAGGAGGGAATATCAACTGTTTCTCAAATATTCCTTCTCACATTAGGGTTTACACTTTTTTGTGAGAATAAAAGTGTATTTGGAAATCAGAATATATAAGAAATCACCTAATCCAAGATAGTAAAAGTTAAACCATTAGCTATTTCAATGTATGATGTAGAGACGAAGATGAATCTTTTTTGTTCAAATTTTACATCATCTTTACCTTATGGAAACTTTATATATATATATGCACAAATGTAGATAAAATTTTACCTACTTATTTTTCTCATCATTAATGTATGTTTTTTGATAAACTCGGAACTGAGAGAACTTCTTCAATACTTCTAGGACTCGTCTAGTTCTGACCAGTAAAAAGTAATAGTTCACACCAACAGAAAATCATTGTAAAATTAAATTGAAAAATATTGTTTATTTTTTGTTGTTGATGTAAAGAAGTTATACTAACAATGGCCATTTAGACAATTATTATAAAATTTACAAATTTATTATAATATTAAATTAACATAGACTGTTTTCTAAGTTGTTTTATCATTCTCAGAAGAAGCAGGAGATAGATGGTAAGGGAAGAACTCTTTCTTAATTCCTATATTGATGAATGAATAAGCCAAGAAAAGATTGATGAATGAAATCATGGGGGCAAAGAATGAAAATATACAAGCCCATAACACAAATTTATGAGGTAAAAAGAATGTATCTTGAAATCTAAAACAAAGGGAGGTTTGTTTAGTGGGATGTAAAAGGAGAGACATTAAAAAGAAAGATTAATGATGGGGGAACATTGAAAGTGTGAAGATTCTTGTAAAAAGATGGCTTTGTCCTATGCCAATCATAACATCCTCCTCTCCTATACAAGAACAACCAGACTGGAATGAAAAATGAAATTATACCATACATCAAGCAAAAGGGAAAAAAATATATGAATTAAAAAGAAAAAGAGAGAGAAAAAAAAGGGTCTTTTCCTTTTAGTTGGTCAGCAGTCAGAATTGCTTGCCATTGCCGACATGATCCACTGTCACTACACCAAATTGAGTAGAAAGATAAATCAGTTCTGAAGAAATCAGCAATACAGCACCCTGCACTACTAATGAGTTCAGTCAGCCACATAACTTTTTCATTTACAACCGTGTTTGACTTTTAGCCAGTCATTAAGGAGCTACAGAAACTTTCATTATTTCTTCCCTTGAGGTGGGTGAAGACACTTAAATTAAGCACATATATGATATATCCATGAAAATTACCAATATGCTACAATGCAAAAACAGTGAACTCAATATATAATGGAGTGCAGTTAAAATATAGAGTCTAAAATGAGTTAAATTGTTGAGGCTTTTTGAGAGTACTTCATAATATGTAAGAGAATAGGTTCATGATGAAAAAGGGTGGAGAAAAGTTAGTAGATAAAAGGGGTGGCTATCTTGATGCTAGTTTCAAGCTGCTGTACGTGCAGTGAAAGGACATATTATGGCATGATTTATTATGGAATATAGTACTAGAGTCGTCGTTCATGTAGCAGCAGTATCTATGAACATAACCAATCAGAAGTTTAAAATAACTTCAGTACAAATATTGCTGTCTTTGGTTATTATCGTTTTGATGCATCTTCAGCTTTTACTTCAGTATGCATATAAATTCTGTACTCATACAATAATTTCTCTTCAAATTATTATTACTATTATCATTGATATTATTACATAGTACACGTTACAACTTAAATGTTTTTAAATTTGATTGTTTACATAAGATTTAGTGATTTATAGTCAAGTGTTTTCAAAATAGTCATTTGATATATATGTTAGCAAGAGATTGGTTTAGTACTAAAAGGCCTACTGTAGGAAAATTGCTTAACATGCCAATTTATTTATTTCTTAGATGGATTTGAGCATCTTTGATTTACACTATTATAAAATCTACAGTGAAGATTAATGTGGACATACATTCTAATCATATTTATTGGTTCAAAATGAATTCGGTTAAAATAAATTTTACCCTACTTAGATGTCAGAATTGCATGATTTGCAGAAGTTCTATTTGCACGGAATAGTGAGGCAGAAGTTGTATTAATTATTGACTAGGAAACTGTTGTGCTTGCATCAGGTTGATAGTATCTCAGACTTCAGTTTCATAATTTTATGAAATTTATAGAAGTATGATGACAACTATAAAAAGGGTGTCATGTGCATGTGACTGACAAGAAGGATTCAAAATGATATGCAATTTCATCACCACCAGAACCCTTGAATCACCAACCTTCTGTTCATGGCTCCAATAATCTGCTGAAACATTGAGTCTCTGCTGCATATTGCAATAACCCTCTCAACCATATCATGTACCTTCTCATACCGACAGGTCTCTTCTTTTTCCATTTTTTTTAGGACACACTCCTTGTTTCAACTTTTTTTTCCAAGCCTTTTTAGCAATCATGGCAACCTAAACGGTTAATTCTGCAAAATTCCAATTTGCAACATTGAGATAAACATGGCAACCAAGGCCCCATTAACAAATAAATTATCACAAAACTAAATGTTTCAAAGAAAGTTACCAAAGCCTGTGGGACATTAGCTAAACAAAAACAATAATAATATTCACAAACATAATATATATAGAGAGAGAAACAGTGTGTGGATTGATGTGAAGGAAGGCCACTCATACCTCACTCTCCTTTGACCATGACACCCTTTGACATGGATATCCACTCTCCCTTGTGGGCCTAATCATTTTGTAGTAAACAAACACACCAGGAGATATGCCAGATTATCTATGAGAATTGCTTCTACGGATACAAAGATTCTTATCTTCTTCCGAGGTTGACACACGTCAAAACCATGTTGCCTTTACCACCCTACTACTGCTTCAAGCCATTGCAACTCTGCACCAAAAAGTAACATTCAAATTTTGGGAGCCTCCTATTTTAGTTTAACATTTGTAGTAACTTAACTCCCTATTCATTAGAGTATCTAGTAGTGGCAGGAGTACACACCATATCATTTGAGATTGCCTCCATCATGAAGAAATATCATAAATTTCATCACATATTTTTGTTATTAATTTGATATGGTGTTATAGTGCTCCCATTTTTGTGATGACTAACCATGCAGTCTCTAGTTGTGGTGAAACATGACTAGGAACAGATGTAGAGATAGCCTCAGCTGTTTTTCTCTTTCCACTCATGAAAATAATCTAAATTAAATGACTTGTGACAATTTTGTGCAGTGATGAGAACAGAAGACGCCAAAACTTGAATCAGTTTTCAAAGGTGAGGCCAAATAACGGCCCAATATATGTTTCCATTTTCCTCTAAAGGTTCTCACATGCATCAATAGCCCTATGAAAAAGAGAGACCAAGGAACAACATATACCGTTAGAATAGAAGTGCTGTCCTTACAGCTTGGAAGTTGAAATTTACTTGAAAGTGGACTAATTGTGCTCAGTTACTGGCTCACTGGTTTGTAACAGCATGATGGACCTTAATAGTTAATACCAATTGATCACATGTAATTGAGAATTCTCTTATTTCTTTGTTACTAAAACACAAAAAAGAGTAGTTGGGATAAGTCCAATAACTATATGGTCCACGCCCAAGTGGTTTTAAAAATCAGGAAACATGAAGGGAAACTCTTTATCTTGATATACCCTACGAGAAACTGAAACTTCTACATCAGGCAGTTTGCAGAAAGCAGTGAGACACCTTTTGTTCTTTGGTCAACTCAGTTTAGAACTAAACTGAAGCATTAAAGTCTTTGGATGTGATGGAAATCAGGTGGTCAAACAGTATGATAATTCATCCTATTCTATTCAATCACACAAATTAGTGTGGCAAGCAGAATCTATAGACTCTGTATTATGTTATGGCATATCAAGACATGAACTATCAATTGAGATCTATAATCAAAATTCCATGGACTATTTGTAGCGTCCTTTTCCCCCTTCAGGTGAAGAAATCACGTTAATGACACCCCATGATGTCATATAAACGTTGTTTTCGTTGAGAAAACAAAAACTTTGCTCCAGATATAGGCTTTCCTCTTGTTTTTTAATGATTTTTCATACAGACCATAAAATTCAGTTTGCTTTTGAATTTTTAAATATTCTGCATGAGTGCTTTTTATCATATCAATGTCAATAGCTAAAAAAGTGAACAGCTGAAGCTTCATAAAGAAATTAATAATAAAATCCTGAAAGCTAGCTCCATAAGCATGAAAAATGCTTCTAGTCCAGTATTTGACCTACAGAAAGTGAAGCGGAAGAACAAGTAGAAGAGGAATCAGGAATTGAGTTTTTCACATGAGAGGAAGTTTGTAAACAAGGTGTTTCTCATCAAGGCAAACTTTACACATACATTAATTAAGCGCATCTTTTTAAGTTGTAGATTGATATTAGAATTAGGATTCAATAATCATTCTCATTACAAAATCACTAGCAAAATTTTTGTGACATGACATTCTTCTTGCTCCTTCCCTGAATTGTTGTTATGCTGATAAAAGAGCAAGAGTTCCTCCTTTACAACCCTAAAAGTACAAAATAATTACTGGAAAAAAGATTGATGATTCATTAGAATCAAAGCTGATCATAACACAGTCACTAACAACATGCTTTTTTTGGTCCCTTCTAATATTCCTTCTGTTTCAACCCCCAAGTCATGAAATTTTTTCAACTAGATGTAAGGGAATAATAGAAGAGTTGTGTAAAGAATCTGATAAATCCTAAAATTACACAATTCTATAAGAGTTGAAAAAAAGCACATTACACTAAGGGAGCATCAGCATAAACCTCAGCCAGCATGCCATCCTCACTACCAGACATGGCAAACAGCTCTGCATCCTTCTCTTCCTCACTGGAAAAGTCTCTCCTTTCAGGCTTGGCATGAGCTGCAATATATATCATTTTCTGAGTCCTCTCCAAGGCAACTCTTGACTGTTTATTAGCTGAAAATTTCCTCATAAAAGACCAATTACTCTTAAACCCACATGAAGTTGCATGCAGAAAAATAAGCCTCACTGCAATCTTCCCCAGGGATTTAAACTCACTCAAACATGTTTCCCACACAAGTCTACTACTCAGTGGATTTGCAACTTTCATCTTCCCTGTAATCGGATCCCTCTGCTTCATCTGAACAGCCTGCGCATAAAGCGGATCAAGACCATCTGACCTCCATTTCATTAGCTCCATCAACACAACATGAGCCTCTTCTCGCGAAGCCAGCCTCGTGAGTAACTTGTCCACATCCTTCTCCTGTTCTCGCGTCAAACACTTATACGGAGGAAGATACTTTCCACTTGCATCCTTAATCAAGTAAAGTGGATCAAGTATAAACGCTGCTGCCCACGCAGGGTGATAATTCTTCCTAAACCTCTTCTCAACTATCTTCTCCACAGGTCCTTCCACAATGTTGAACTTCCCACACCACTCTTTCACCTTGCTCCTCAGCTCCTCCCAGAGAGGCAAGCACCTACCAATCAATGGCCTCTCAGCCTCAACATCATGCACCATCCCTCTAACAAGCTTCACAACTGAATAAACCGCCTCCAACTCGTTCCAAAACCCCTCATTCTGCACCATTCCTGCAACCTCCCTCGCCAACGTATCTTCCATACACATCACCTTAAACCCATCTTCCATCACAACCATCTGCATCACTCTGGCACAGCTCAAAATGTCCTCCAACATAGGAAACACCAATTGAAAATTCTTCAGCGGATCACATTTGGGTGAAGGCACGCGAATTAGCCCGCCACAATCCATCTCCTGCACCCTGCACTTGAGGAAAAGACTCCTCACCTCGGACTCACTGTTCATAAAATTGGCAACCTTCAAGCAATTCTCAATCACATCCCTGAAAAGCGGCAACTCGCGGTTAAAATCCTTGATCAAGCTAACCAACCCCTGAAGCTGGCAGGAAGTGTTCACCATCCAATGGTGCTGCGCCTCCAAGTTCCTCAACGCCTTGGCCTTGAACTTATCTGCGACAATCCCCACACACCTATGGACAACACTCCCAGTAACCGCCGTAACCGTCTCCCACAAAACCTCCTCGGCATACTTAGAATTCTCCACTCCACCTGTGAACACAGCCTTCTGAAACACACTGCTCCCATTGGGGAGATTCACCACAAACTTCACCAAACTCTCCCCCCCACCACAACACGGGTTAAAGCTAAACAAACCCCCACTCTTCCACCCATCACTCGCCAACTGAAAAAACATGGCGTCCCTAATCCTCGCCTCGGACTCAGCCTTGGCCTCCCCGAACCTAGCATCAAGCCTCCCCCCAGAAACCTCCCTCCTCAAATTGCCGGGCAACCCAACCTGGCTCAAAAAAGCCTGAAACTTTCTATGTTCCAGACTCGACAAGGACACAGAGCCGCAAGTCTCGTAGAACCAATCGAAGAGCAAGTCCAAAGCAGAATTCACCTGGTCCTTGCTCAAAGCAGGACCAGGAGAAGTCTTGGGACTCTTCAACTTCTTCACACTGTCCTCAAACATGGCCAAAGCACACAAATCATCCTTCCCACCCGACAACATTAAATGCTGCTGGCTCTGCCCGTGATGCTGCAAGTGCATAATGTTGTTGTTGTTATTATTATTATTATTACTATTGCTGTTGTTGTTACTGTTCTGCATCTGGGGGTACCCGATGTCGAACCGGGAAGACTCGACCAAGGCCAAGGAGTGATTTTGATAAGAAGAGGGCGACGTGGCACCCATTTGAGGCGAACCCCTTTTGCGGTTGGAACCGGGAGTGATGGAGGAAATGGGCAGGGGAGAAGGCACCGAGCCGGGTCTCAACCCAGAGCTGAAGTTGGAGCAAGTTCCACGCTTTAAGTGTTCGGAAGCTGTTCTCGAAGGGTTCGAAGCGGAGAAGAGAGAGTCGCAGAGGGAGCATTTGAGTTTGACGGTTTTGGGGAGACCGGTATCTGGGTGAGGGACGAGTATGGGCTCGAGGTGGGCCCAGTACCAGGCTCCCTTTCCCTTGATGGCCTTGGTCCGGACAGTGAGGAGGCCCTCGAAGCGTTTGTTGACTGCCCTCACCGCAGCGCCGTCGTCCGATGGGAGGGGGTCGGTGGAGGTCGAAGTGGTGGAGGTCATGGCTTGGAGGTGGAGGGTCAGAAGTGGAGGGTGGAGCGGGGTGGTGACGGTGGTTTCACCGTTTTGGTGGGCGTGGATGTCGTTTTGGGGCATTTAGCCATATAGGGTGGAAGAGTGAAGAGAAGGGTGTGAAGAAGGAGCGAAAAAGGAGTGGAAGGTGCATATAGAGTGGAGCTACTCAACAGGAACCAGAGAATGGAGGAACAGAGAAAGAGAGAGAAAGAGAGAGAAAGAATGGTGAGTCAACCGATTTTGTATTTCCCAACTCACCAAACTAAACCTCTTTTTTCTTTATCCATTTCTTCTTTTTTTTCCTCTTATCAAAACCACTTCTTCCTTAATACTCTCCCTCACTTTTTTTTCTCATCAAATGTTACATAACTAGTTACTTCTCATCTTTTAATTAATATTTTGTTTTTATTTTTAAACACAAATTACATTATTATTTTCTTTTAAATACAAATAAAACAGTTTTATCCAACATTATTTTAATCATATTTTATATTTTTAATGTTACCGACAATTAACATAACCACCATCCTATTAGTATTTTAGTAGGTAGAGTGTTGTTTACTATATTCATTATCATAAAATCTTCACTTTACTTTCCAAGGTAACTAAATTCATGACACATGTTAAAATTAACTATCATTATGCAAAAAAACAAAATTATTAAAACTTATTTTCAGTAAATTATGCTTATTTTAATGTATAACGGGAGAAAAATACAATTCACTGAAATTACAAATAATTTACGATTTTATGGACTTTTCGAAATAATATTCAATAAAGATATGCGCCTATTTTTCTAAATAATTTTTTTTAATTAAATTGAAATAATTTTGCTGCCCCTTTAGATTTTAAAGGTGTAATTTTGAAATGTATATATAAAATGAAAACGATAAAAGAAAGACAGAAATAATTGTACCAATAAAGTCTAATGCAATTCATAAAAGTTGTATCTTTACTTAATTTTTTTCTTTTTTTTAAATAAAATAGTGGAGTTTATAAAAAAAATGCTTTAAAGATTTACTTTAACTCTTGGACTATATCTATGACGAATATTTTTATGTTACTTAGTTTTTATTTAAGGGAAGGTTTAAAAAAAATGTATGAAAGAAGTGTAACTAGTCACTCATAAACTCATAATTGTAACTCTATCCATAAAATATTGCATTTGCATTAATTTACAAAATTAATCAACATGAAAGTGTTATTATTTTATCAATAATAAATATATTTAAATTTACTAATTATCTTTGAGAGATGATTCTCTTTGTATAATGAAATATTTAACCTACTAATTTAATAGTGACAGCTCATGCGTGGGATAACATATTATGGGTGGTCCGATAACGGCCCGATAGCGGGTGGTCTGATAAGGCCAACAAACACTCGCTATGATAGGCTCGAAATGGTTCTGATATCATATTACGAAGTGGACTTTAAGCCTAACTCAACCCCATAAAATCGGTTCATGAAGTTTGCACCCATTTATATACAATGAAATGTCATAATCTCTAGTCTATGTGGGATCTCCAACATCTTTTGAAATAAAATAAAAAAAAAGATTGAGAAAAATTCTTAAATTTTATTTTTTTTACAAAATTGATTGTTTTAGTCTCCAAAAAGTGCTTAATTGTTATGTTTATTGAAAAATGAAGATTAATTGAAGAAAGAAGAAAGAAAGGGTTAAAAGAATTTGATGATAAATGAAGAATGAAGAAAAATGGAAGAAAGAAGAAGAGGTTGATGGCATTGATATGGTGATTTTGATTAATGGAGAAGACCTTAGTTTCCATTTGAACAGGATCCATGAAGGAGATTTTTATGGTTCATAGCTTTTCTCAAATCACTTTCACCCTAACAAAAAGAAAAGCACTTAAAATTTTAGGGTTAACTTCAATTATTAAGCTACTTCTTTTACTTTTGTCGTCTTCTTATTTGATTTCTTCCTCAATTCTCTCTCTAATTACGCTCCACTATCAATCACTAATTTTAACTTTTGCATAAAGGATAACAAAATTTTGTTTCCATCAAAAAAATCACTGTTTTACTATAATATAATCAATTTTGTTTCACAAGATAATATAATAATAATAATACTATGAAAAAAATGTGTAACAAAAATATAAACATGGTTTACTATATATAATCACTTTTTACTATCAACACAAACATGATTAGACTAAAAATATTATGAATTAAAATAATTGGACCAATTTAGTTTGCTATGATGTATTATATATAATCATTCTAACAACTATCAAACACATTGATGTGATATTTTTATTATTTATTTAGCTATTTTAAAATTCATATATAAATCAATGAAAATTAACTATTCAAATCGAATCATAAAATATATATTAT
>Ga0123341_1006903_pt1 | contig 10313 bp, 6 predicted proteins | sample Turbeapinknodule_FD_89959 | JGI IMG/M metagenome (GOLD analysis project Ga0123341, IMG submission 89959) | Root nodule microbial communities of legume samples collected from Mexico - Turtle bean Mexico pink nodule | ecosystem: Host-associated > Plants > Roots > Nodule | place: Mexico: Nepantla...
TAAAGATTAAAATAATATTAGTATATAAAATAATTTATAAATTTTTATAAACTAATTTTTAAATTTTGTTTACTGTCAATTTTAGAATCTAAAATCTAAAGTAGAATTTAAAGTAATTGGTAATTAAAATTCAGTTGATAACTAAAATCTTAATAGTTAATTAGATATTAATATAAAAACTAGTTTATAAATTTAAAAACTATTTTAGATACTAATAATTTTTAGTCTCTAAATTATACTAATTTAGTTAATATATTAAATAATTATTTTTTATTTTTTATTAATTTCCTAGTAGTAGTGTGTTCTCTTATATGTCTTTTAATGTCTTCCTCAAAAGGGATATGCGTGTAGTGATTTCTTCTTATGGAGGATTCCAAACCAACTATTATGGTATTCTATATCTGTCTGCGTGGTGCAAACATTGTGTTAGTCATCTTCCTCAACTTCTTTCTTCTTGCTAAATAAGGTGAATAACTAGTTGCTTAGGAAAGACAGATTGTGTTCTTCTTGCTAAAGTTGAACCAAGATTCTTGTATCTTCAATCATCAAGGAAAGAGGAACATATGTCTTAAATTAAACTCCATGTATGTCTCAAGCATATTCTTGTGACAGATTAATCCAATACATTGTAGCATGATTTTACCAAATAGGATATAACAATTATACAGTCAAACCATAAACCATATGCTATTGAAAATAGAATTCTAAAGACTTTATTATTCTCATTTAAGATAAATAAACAACACAATGAATGGAATATCTTGTATTATATTGAATAAATGACACAGTACAATGAAAACTAGCAAGTTCAATATACAATTAGCCATAATTAGATGAAAACGTGAAATGTTAATTTTAAACTATCGGATCTATGCTAATGACAAATTTCTTTTATCCCTATGAAACTATTATCAGGAAGGAGGAACATTTTATTGCAGTTTCTTCACCATCCAATCATGTTTCTGTACAACTTGTATTTGTATATCTTACTATGATAATGTGAAAAATATAAACGCTAATGCTGATGAATAAGATATTTGAGATGAAGACTGTTATCATGCATATGCTTGAAGCAATTGAATTTGATGGGAATGAATCATTATATCATTTTCTCAAACTTCTCAAGTTTCTTCACCCGTTGCATAGACCTTAAAAGTAGTGCTGCAAAAACGCCTGCAGCAGATGGACAAGTTCATACCAATCAATCACAAGAAAAAATATGATGTAAGCATGATCAAGATTAAGAGTCTACTTGGATAAAAATTTCTGTAAGTACTTATAGAAGAAAGAAAGAAATAAATTTGTCCCTAAATAAATCAATTTCATTTTTTTTTAATTTTGCTCTCCTATAAGCACTTATGGAAACTTTGTCCAAACATACTTTAAGTATAACAAGTTTAATCAATCAGTCCCTAAACAATATTTTAAGAAAGTTTAATGCTAAAATCTGACCTGCACCAAGGAATGATCCATTTGCAAACGCTTGATTGCCTTGGCTACTCAAAGTGATACCAAGATTTAGCAAGGTTCCCCCCAATACCGAATACATAGTAGCCATTTGTAAAATTGTTGCTTTCCTAGCAGCTCTTTCAGACTGGAAAATCAAGTTACACTCACTTCAATTGAGGGAGAAAAATGTTGCAAAATGTCTACCTACATTGGACAATTTTTTCTTTTTTTATAAAACTCATGTTAGACATCACTATGAATTTTGACATCTCAGTTAGGCTGACACATCAAAGTCCACCAATCACCTGTGATCACACGAAACATAAAACAGAGAAAAGAACCTTCCACTAAAATTCTAAAGAGTTACAAAATTAAACTTAGTAGGAAATGGTTTATCTCCATAAGAAAACGCAAGATCTAGTGTGATTTGATTTGGACACAACATAGAAAAAAGCTAGGAACATACTCTTTTAAATGCAACTTTTCTAATGACGGAAATTTATTGGAAAACACAATTTTGTGGTTTTCACATCATATTTAATGAATCTATCATGATTTTGTAATAAATTTTAACCAATAGGAGTTTCTTAGAAGAATGTGTTGAAAGGATTAGTGAATGGTCCTGGTCTGGTACCATGTTTGAGAAGAGAAAAACTGAGAAAATATATAATAAATTCCATGTATTATGTACACAAGAGTATTATTATTTATAATGAAGAAGATAATCAATAATAAGGAACTAAATTAATATTTAATAATGAAAATTATTTGGTAAGATATCTCCCTATAAAATTATATATCATATCGTATATCTAAGACTCCTCCCTCGAGCTAGAGCATATGAATCACGAGACAAGTTTGTTACAAATGCCACACAAGTCTCATTGAGAAACTTAGTAAACATGCATGCCAACCAATTGGTTGTCGATGCTGACAAAAAGCAAGTAGATATCTTTTGGAAATGACTTTGTAAAAGTGGCAATCAATCTTCAATACACTCCGTTCTTTCAAATCATATATTTAACACTCTCCCTCAAATTAGAACATATTATCTTGAGTCAAGCTTGCTAAAAATGGTCAGAGGGCACACCAGCTGTGAGAGCAAAAATCATAGATGACATGGCAGTTGCTGGAAAGCAAAAAATGCTCGGAGGCTCACATCTGCTGGAAAGCGAAAATGATCAAATGGCACGACTGTTGGAAAGAAACAATGGTCATCACACAGTAAGGCGATCACCGGTTGGACAAAGCTTGCCCAAAGAAAAAAAAAGGAACTTGCCAGAAAAGTGATGGTGGTAAACAATACTCATTGGAAAAACATCAACGATGAAAAGTAATGTCTTGGTGGACTATGACAGCAGCAAAGAAAAGTGTATCCAATGGGAGCAGTGACAACAAGAAAAAAGAAACAAAAACCAGACTAGATGTATGGTTTCTAAAAAAGTTACTCCTATGAGAAGTGGGCCCATAGGAAAACATAGATTTGATTTCCCTTCTTGTTAGGCTCTTGATGTCATGTTGAAAGGATTAGTGACTGAATAGGTGATGAAGGATGGTATTCTTCTAGTATCATGTTTGAGAAGAGATAAACCAAGAAAAAATATAATGAATTTCGTGTGTTGTGTACACATGAGTATTATTATTTATGATGAAGAAATACAATATAAAGAACAAAAGCAATATATATATATATATATGGTAATAGGAAGTATTAGACAAGATATTTCCCTATCATATCTCTACCATAGTATGTTGCTAGCATTCCCCTACAACTTGTATCATGCGAGGAATAATCAATTGCTCACCTCAAGAACTCGAACTCGGAGTTTCAGATCTCCTGACTCGAGTTGCTTGACAAATTCCTCTATTCTTTGAACTCTGTATGGCATTGTTATCGAATTGGTTCTTACCTAGAAATGTTCCACAAGACTTGTTAATTTAAGTGAATACACAATGCCATAATTAAAATAACAGTTGTTTTATACTATGAAGAAACATCATCTAGAATGAAAAGCTAAAATGGAATTTCCAAGGTGTGGTACATCATCAGCTTGTTTCCTTATCTCCTCAACAAGCTGTGGCCCAGTGCGCTGCTTTTGCCTTATATCTAGAAGCTCCTGTTGTGACAAGTTCAAATTAGTACTAAATTTTAACAGAGAATAAAAACAGTAACTGGTCATAGACTGTTTTGAACCTGTGCATAAGGTGCAGCGATCTTCACAAAGGAGAAATCTGGATTGAGTATATAACCTAAGCCTGCACCGAAACAAAATGTAAGATAAAGATTAAAAATGTAGAAATCAAATATTCTTGAAAAATACTGTTTTCTCATTCTCGTGCTATTTGTGCAGTAGGTTTTACTATCAGTTGAATGGAAAATTTAAATTCAACATTATTTGTGATAAGTATTCTGTAGCTGTATTATATAGACATGGAGCAATATTATAAGTGTCTCCTAGCAGTCAGATCCATATTTAGCAACTAATCTTACATAATACCAAACCACAATACCATGATACTGATATTTCACAATATAGATCCACCTTCACTGTAAATCACCAATTTTGGTGTCTTGGCCTTTGTTAGGTTGACCTTATCTAGTTTACACGAGGTACCAAGGAGGTGCCAGTCCACATTCGCAATAAAAAGGGTAGCCTCAATTGGTTTTGGTTTGCACATTGGTAACGCCTCAGGAAGCAAACATATAGACAAATTCACAAGGAGAGAGAGAAGGATTCAAAGAAAGACTGGCTTTTGGAATACTATCCCACGTGAAGCTAAGGATGAACAAAGAACGACTCATCTTCAAAAAAAGGGACATTAAAAAAAACCTAAAACCAACAACTTGAAGCATGGTAGAAATTTCTATCCTGTCTTGTCAAATGTGTAAGTAAAAAAAAAAACAATTGCTGGATGAGGATGATGTTTGTTCACAATGAAAAGTTACACAAGAAATAACAGCAAAGAATAGATCAAAATCTAAGGCATATAGCTTGGGATCTGTTCTGTCCTCCTAACCATATAAAACGTCCAAATCATCACACAATCTACAATGATTACACATTTATTCTAATTGTGGAGTCTTTCATAACTATCCCTAGGAAAAGTTGGATTATCATCTTCTAACAAACAAACTAATTAAATTAATAACGTACAATGGGTATGTTAAAGGAATAAAATACTTTGGAAGAATGATCATCAATTCAGGGAAAAGAGCAAGGAGGAGAAAAGAGAAAACCTTCAAGTGTAGAAAATGCTCTAATGACAAAAGTGAAGGTAGATGGAAAACGGAAAGGCTGATCTTGTGCTATAGCAAATAAATCCTGCCAAAAACTCCACCAATAATAAAATTATACAGTAGAAAATCCTGTAGATACTTGGAGGAATAAATCCTGCCAAAAACTCCATCAATAATAAAATTATACAGTAGAAAATCCTGTAGATACTTGGAGCAACCAAGAAATCCAACGATTTTCCACTATTTAAAGTGAAACAATCACACAAAATAATTGCAGATTAAATAATTACAGTTAAATAAACTCTCCCAATATGAAGGAACTACAATATTATTGATCCAATATAACTAAATACTAACATACCTCCCCAATTGCAGATAAAGTCTGTTGTTGATCTGGTGTCTGGCTTAGAAGATTGTCCAAGAAAAACTGTACAGATCTCCTAACCTGAAAGCCACATTATATGATCAAGATATGTGTAATAATTTCAAACTGTTAATGGTCATCTTATAATAGTACAGGTACTAAATGTCCTTACAGATGACAGGTCACCAGTGGGTTGGAGGGCTCCAAGATCTATAAGGCATTGCATTACCTGCACCATTGTCAATAAAAAAGTTGTAAACGTGAAAGGGCCCTGGAAATGTAAAGTTCCAGTTCTGAAAAACTTCAAATTCCTTATCCTGAAAAGCGTCACTGGTTAATATAAATATACAATTGTAGTTGTACTAAACACAGGAGCTTAACCATGAAATTACTGTTGAACAAAAAGTTTGAGGGAAATTGTGTGCCTCCAGGAAGTACACTGATATCTCATTTATAGCATGTACATAATCAATCAAATGAAAACTTCACTAGATAACTGTCAGCAGTGACATTTATCCATCTATTCTAATGTGTTTAATATGCTAATGAGTCTAGAGTTATTGAGTTAACATTTATTCTCAAGCTTGAGGTTACAAAGATATTAGCTTGTTACCAGTAAACACTACATGTAATTAATGTGTAAAAGATTAGGATTTGTTATGAATGATACAGATTTAGATAGTGTCAATATACATGATTTGTATCTTAAAAATAAACCTACATGTGATACTATCTTTACCTGAAGATCTTTGTGCATTACAACCTTGTACATGGGTGAAGACACATACTTTTACTACTACAGAAATTTCTCAAAACAATAACTAAATGTTAGTGAAAACATTACTCATGGAATAAATTAGTTTAGTGTAGAGGAATTTTGCAACAGAAGAGCAATGATACTAGATCACTGAAGGACATTTCTTCTCTTATTTTATTGTGACTAGCATCGAAGAAGGTGCTGATTTGTACATAATTTTAAGCTAATTTACTGCTTAATCACTAGCTAACAATGAGCAATCATAATTAATAATTTACCATATATTTTAACATCAATGTCTGCTAAACATGTTGATAAATCTTGATTAGTATTCTAACATGTACAAAATGAATATGGATGACACCTGAATGCTCACATTAAACACAAAAAATGTTTATATGCCTCCCAATATATCACAATATTGGGGTTGCATTCGAGTTAGGTTAGGTCCAACATATTTCTAATATGGTATCAAAGCCTTATGCCTTAGGGGTTCAAATTTTTATCCTTGCCACCCCCAATGCTCTAATAACCAATTGATTTCAACACAAGGTAGGTGGTGGCTGAGTGCATTTGGGATAGTTGGGTTGTAACTAAATGACAATTAAAACTTTAGACCCTAGGAATATTTAAGGCCCTTATTTGGAGTGTATACACAAGGAAGCAATTCTAGGTGTTAAGAACAAAAGAATACATCAGCTAAGCATGTTTCAAGCAATGGATGTTAGTTAGTAAATGGTTGGTTTGGTACAATTATTATGTTTAACATTGCAAAGGATGTTATTCAATTCCTTTGTTATGATGCTATTGGCAATTATTTTTGGTTGTCATCTCTAGCAAAGTAGAAATCTAGTATAGGCTACAACAACAAAGTCTTATTTTATCCTTTCTTGTATGCTCACACATCCATCATAACATTCTTATTTTTGCTATGATAAACCTCTTTCATATTGTTCCTTTAAAGCCCAATATTCACTACTATTAGATATTATTAGATATTATGAGATATTATAAATATTGTTAGATATTTCTATTTATGTAATGGACTTAGTCCATATGTTTCTTTTTCTATATAAACATAATCCTATGTGTTCAATAAACACAAGGGATTTACCCTATTCTTTATTTTCTTTTAATAACTACGATATAGTATAGTTGAGCATATAGTTGCGTGATAAAACCTGTCTTTGAATTTGATAATTACTCTACCATCACAAATAACCTCTGATATCTTTCTCATTTTTCCAAGTTACTTGCATCGTCTACAACATTATCATTATTTTTCCATCATTTTGTATGATTGAACTTGATATTCAAACTTAAAAACATATGGTATGATATATTCTCCCACTTTACTTATGAGTCATCTTCCTCCTATGTCTTTCTAAAATTGTACTACATATATTCTCTTACTCCTACTTAAATGAAAACCCCATGCTTTTAGATGGTGAGTGATAGCATTTATATCCCTTGTGTGGTTGAGTATCCTACAAAAAACAAATTTGAAAGCCCTAGTATCCAGTTTTTCCCTTCCATTACTATGAACATGCACAAAGGATACACACCCAAATATTCTAGGTTGGAGTTTATTTGTAGGGTCTATGTATGGGTAGAACGAGGATAGAACTTCCATGGGACTCTTTGTTCCTAAGATTTTAGAAGGTAATCTATTGATGATTAGTGGCAGTAAGAAAGACTTCCCCCCAAAATTTCTTAGGAACATGATATTGAAAAAGTAGAGCTCTAGTATGTTCTAGTAAGTGCCCATTTTTCCTTTCAGCAATCCCATTATGATGAGGTGTGTTAACATATGAAGACTCATGGATTATCCCCTCTTTTTGGCAAAAAGAGTCAAACTCAAGATTAAAGTAGTTCTTGGCATTATCAGACCTAATATTCTTAAGATTAACTTCAAATTGATTCTTAATCATTGTGGCAAATTGAATAAAAGCGGAACTTATCTCAAATTTAAGTTTAAATCGGAAAACCCAAGTCACCTAGGTTAGATATGCAAGGACTTAAGGTTAAACCTTGGAGTAAACCTATCCCATTTGGAAAGTCCTCAGCCTCTTAGCCATATAGATGGATAAGGCAACAATAAAGGCTACAATAGTGATTAGAGTGGCACAACAATGAAGGTTGCAATATGTTCAAGGGGATGCAACAATGAAGGCTGCATTTTAGGGTTGGTAGACACGGCCAAAGACTCCCAAAGATTAGCTCTGATACCATCTTAAGATAGTGGACTAGGTTAGACATGCAAGGACTTAAGGCCGAACCTTGGTGTAAACCTATCCCAATAGGAAAGTCCTTAGCATCTCCTCTTGGAGTTCTCCCACTTCAAGGGGGAAGTTTTCCTAAAAAGGAATAGAGGATGCCTCCCTGAGAGCTAAGCTGTGGGGATTGGTGTACAAAGGTTTGCTAATCCACCATTGTTTACTTTGTAATAATCTTTCAAACAACACTAAAGTTCTCCCTAAACATTGTCCCAAATTAACATTTGCTAACATACAATTCCTATAAAAGTGACGAGGGCCTCTCAAGGCTTCCAAGATGCCAAGGAAAGTTCACTCCAAGCTCCTAAGTTCAAGACACAAAAAGGACAATGCAAAGCTTCCAAGAAGGTGAGTCTTGGATTGTGTTTAGGTCTTTTTGGGTGGCTAATGGCTAGGTTATGTTGCGGAATGATGGTGGAGGGTTTCTAACTAGATTGGGTGAAAAATAGAAATGTTGTGGTGGTGGTAAAAGGGTAAGGCTGAATGGTCTTGGATAGGTGTTTGATGGAAATCTTGGAGAGTTTCTTTGGTGATTTGGTGCAGGTGGCTAGGTGTTGTGTTTTGGCTGAATTATGTTTATGGTTTTGGGATGAGTCTTGAAGGCTATAGGATATGGAAAGATTAGAAGGGTGGAAGCTCAACAAGACTACACAATTAGAAGCTAGAAATGGAATGAAAAAAGACAATGGATGAAGATGACAATGGAAAATGGAAATGGAAAAGTAGTAAGGAAGGGTGGTGAATTCCTTACCAAATGTACACACCCTAGGGGTAGTGCCGTTATGACCCTTGAGGATCTCTTGAGACTCTTCTTGGAGGCTCCAAGAAGACAAAAGGAGAGAAGGCTCTTAGGAAAACTCAACCAAGCTCACTTTTCTCACAAAAGAAATCTATTCACAAGCTTTCAAGCTAATGTGTATTCTACATCTCAAAGGTGTGTTTTTACATGAGGGGGAGGTGCTCTTTTATAGCCTACAAGTCATGCACTCCAAGCCTCTAAGGATATTGTGGGACTTCTCCTAACACATGCTCTCCATAGGGTTTCTTATTCTACCCTAGGTTAGACTTATCCTAGAAAACAAACACCAAAACTACGAAGAAAATGACCAAACAAGGCCACACAAGTTATAGATTTTTGTCTCTTTTGATTCTTCTATATTTTTACATTTTTTAAGAGTCCTAAGAGTCTTCTTGGCTTGATGAAGTTCTTCCTCCAACTCCTTAGCCTTGCTCCTTGAAAGAACTCCTCTAGAAGCCTCTTGGAAAGCTTGTACTCTTCTCTCCCTTTCCTTTAACTTTGCTTTGTTTCTTGTGATCACTCCATCTTGTGTTGGTGCCTTCTGAATCATGATCTCATTAAAAAGTTTCATATTTTGATATCTATCAAGTTCCCTGTAATCTTACATATCTTTACTTTACAAAAAGAAATATGAATGAAGAAAAAATAGAAAACAAATTTTGATATTAGTTTATCAAGACATCAGATTGGAAGTACTTGTTATGATAATGTCTCTCATGTTTTCAAAGATGCAAGTGTAACAGAAACTAGACCTTTTTGGCATCCTTCTCATAAACAGCATAGAACAGTTCAAGCAGTCTCTCTCGGGTGAAAGATTTTATATCCCCCATCATGCCAAAGTCATAATAAATAATTGCTTCATCAACATCAACGGCAAGATTTCCAGGATGTGGATCAGCATGAAAGAAACCTGTTTTCAATATCTGAAAAACAAGCAAGATTTAAGACTCCAAATATCTTGAAGCAAAATGTCTTTTCTACGTTTAATAAAACATAGGCATATATAGTCTATTAAACATTCACATGATCCAAAGAGATGACAATATTGAATATTGATAGTTTCAAAGAGAAACAACAATGTAAACCTGAATCAAGTATGTATAGGGTAAATCCCTTGTGTATATTGAACACATAGGGTTATGTTTATATAGGAAAAGAAACATATGGGCTAAGCTCGTTACATAAATATGAAATATCTAACAATATCTATAATATTTCATAATATCAAATAATATCTAATTATATTTAATAATATCTAATTATATCTAACACTCCCCCTCAAGTTGATGCATATAGATCATATGTACCCCAGCTTGTTACAAATGTAATCAATCCTAGGCCCTCATAAGGGTTTAGTAAAAATATCTGCTAATTGATTATTTGAATTAACAAACTCAGTCTTGATATCTCCCGATATAATCTTTTCTCGA
>Ga0123341_1006904_pt1 | contig 10313 bp, 6 predicted proteins | sample Turbeapinknodule_FD_89959 | JGI IMG/M metagenome (GOLD analysis project Ga0123341, IMG submission 89959) | Root nodule microbial communities of legume samples collected from Mexico - Turtle bean Mexico pink nodule | ecosystem: Host-associated > Plants > Roots > Nodule | place: Mexico: Nepantla...
ATTTATTAAGTTTCTAGAGATAAACTTAGATAAAAATTAATTTAAAATAAATTTACGTAATAAAATATTAATGTAAATAAATTTAATTTAAAAAAAACAAATTTAAATAAATTACATAAAATATTTTATAAAATTAAACTTTTTTTAAAAAAAAACTTCAATTCAAAAGTCTAAAAGAACATATATGTTAAATCTAAAATTGGCGAAGAGTCAAAAGCTTGACCTGATGAGTTGAAGACATGTAATCTAAGTTGTCGGATGTTCGAACGGTCTAAATGGTGTTCGTATCATAACAAATGGGTAAGAGCATTAATCCTCATTAGGGATTGTAAAACATGGTTAAGCGGTCATTGGGTCTAGGGAAACCCTAAATTGAATCACTAAAGTGACTTTCACTTACTTGAACGTCGAAGTATCTTTATAGGTACTTCACCTCTCGAACATGACAAGAGCGATTCGATAGGGGATATTCGGTCTAGTTTAAATTGTAAGAACAATATTCATATATAAAATTAAATTCTAAACAATTATTCCATCGTTAATATTTTTTTCATTAATAACTTTATTTTGATTACTTTAATTTTTTTTTAAATTCTAATAAAATTCATTAAGGGTAGATTTTTTTATACCAGGCGTAGTAGGTCCCAAAACAAAAAAAAAATCCAATTATAATTGTTTACTAAAACAAACCTTAAATGTTTACATTAGTTTTTCAACGCCTTTATTTTATTTTTAATATAAAACATATTTATAAGATTATAAATTTAGAAATATACTCAAAGAACGCTATTACTGTTATTTACATTTCTTCAAGAACGTTCTTTCAGATTTATAAGTTTTTGTTTCAAGAACGTTATTTGAAGTATATAATTTCTTGTTTAAAAAGTTATTTTAACAATTTATTATTTTCTCTCGTTGTTATGATTAATTTTTTGTTTACAGTGTTTATTTTTTTATTGTTATCATTAAGTTTCCTCATATAACTTCTCAACATTTCTTACTTTTAATTTACATAAAAATTAATTTAAACATATAAAAAATATTTTTTTATTTATCTCTTGAAAGTATTTAGAGAAAAAGTTTATCCAAAGGTTCATACATACATTTTATACAAAAAAAAGAAGGCATCATAATTGCTATTGGAAGTTCCCCTTTTTCCTATTTATTTTTTTATATTGTTGCCTCCATTGATGGCACACTAAAAAGTTATGAACACTTTTTAATTTGATTGGTTGAGGAATTGGTAATGGCACACACTTTGTTGAAGAACACTTTACATAAACTATTGTTGCCATTGATGTGTTCGATGCATATGCTTGCTTTGAAAAGATTCCCACCATTGAGGGGAACAATTTTTTTATCCAATACTCTTTAATTTATTGTTTTCCTTATAAAGATAGTAGAATTGAAGAATTAAGAATTACCAATTAAATTCTAAGAATATATAAATCAATTAAATATTATTTCTTACAATTTTTTATTCAATGTTTGAATGTATAAAACGTGCATTAGTTATGTCTTGTTTTGTACGATATTTTGTCATTAAATTAGTCTTGAAGAACTAAAATGTGTTTTTTTAAACTAATTTGATATTACATGGTAAAGTTTAAAAACCAATTATTCAAGACTAAATTGTATTTTTTCTATTTTTCAAAACTACACTGTTTATTTGTTTGCAAATTTAATGACCAAATTGGTCTTTTACCCAAAATTGAAAATTAAAAATTTAGTACAATTAACTATAGAAAATGTTATATTACAGAAGAATTTAATGTTTCTAACTAAATCAACTTTCTTAATAGTGTAAATTAATTATAATTGTATTGTATTTACAGATAGACGGAGCAATTCTCAATGGTAATTTTTAAAAATTAAATAAACTTTCATTAATAACAAAAATTACTTTAAATACTAATAATTTTTTAACTTATAAAATAATATTTAATTTAATTAATATAATAACTAATTTTATCTCTAAAATGATTTTTTATTTAATGATTTGTTTTTACAGACTGTAGAGTTACTAAATTTAACCTTTCAATTCAACCACAAGCATAAGTAGAATATCGATGGTAAGGTTAAAATGAACTCAAAACATGCCACAAGATTTCACAGTTTCATCACTATAATGATGGAGAACTCTGCACCATTGAAGTTTTGTTACAGTTTTGCATTGGTGCTGCTACTAGAGATCATATGCTGCAAATGCTGCAATACCAAAAAATTCTTAGAATTGGTTTATCAATTTCTGATGTTCTTATGCTGTCTCAAGAGAACAAAATAGACACACCAAAATTCATATATTGAAACAGATTTCAATAACTATAAGACCAATGACAAATATCAAGAAAATAAAGATCATAAATCCATTATACATGGTTAAACTATTGAAAGAAAATTTGGATAAGGAAGACCCACATATCAGTAAATAAGTTCTTGAAGTTGATATCGAACCACATCTTTAAGCCACTGTGCCAAGTCCTGATCTGATTGAGCATGCAAAATAATGATGATAACCCTTCTTGGTTCACATGATCTTCAAAGCAGCCCTTGCCATGGCCAAGGCACCATCAAAGTTTTGGTTTCCACCAATGAATCCACTCATATGCACAAAAACACAGCCTGGAATGCCAACCTCCTTTGACAGTTCTTCATCCCTTAACCCTCTCCACTGCGAGGGTAGAGCCTTTCGGCTTTCAAAGCTGTCAGGAGATACTGCAACTGCCTGCACTCTCCATTGTTTGCTTCTTTCATCCTGTAAATGACATTAAGAAAGGTGATGCAGAGAAATCAGTAAATGTGTAACAGAACCTAGACCAACCTTAATAAGGCAGTAGCAAATGACCTTAAGCTCGTGGTGATATAGGGAATCAAGTATTCTAAAGAGTATAACCAAAACAATTACAAACCAACATAATTAGAACAGTGACGGTTAACTAAAGTTAAAATAGTTGAACAAAAACGCAATTTCACCTATTTTACAAGGAATAATCCATTTATTGTATTCTGATTTTAATTGATTTTCAGTTTCTATGCCAAAACAAATAATAATGTGAAATGTGAAGCTATGTTGTAAGAACCGGACTGGACCAGCTAGTTCTATAGGAAAACTAGTCTAGTGTCCAATCCATTTGAATTATGAAACTGGTTTTCAATTGAACAGGTGAAAAACTGAAAAAACTGGTTCATGACAGTTCAATGAACAACAGTTTTATAAATAAAAAAAAAATAGATGTTCTTCGAAATTTTCTTCTGTTCAAGATACTAATTATTTTCAAAAGAATATTGTTGTGTATTGTTAAACCTTAAACCTAAAATATTATGAAATATTTTATATTTATGTGTATTTTGAATGTTAAAAACTTATAAAATGTTATTTTTCAAATATTTTAATTATTAGTATTTATTCAATGAGTGAACCTTGACCCGGTGCCTTGACTAGTTCAATGACCTGTCTGGTTTTCAAAACATAAATGTGAAGAACCTTTCTTAGGGGATTTTGAATTCGAGACCATCAATGAAGAAAAAAGAAATAACTTATCCAGTACTAAGATTTGACCAATGATTCCAAAATTTCGTTGCTCCATTAGAAAGAAAACTACACACTTATTTGATACTAAAAACCATCACCGGCACAAAAACCACCGCCAGAACTATCAGTTCCAACATCACAAAACTCATCACTCCAACGCTGAGTTGCACTTTCCAACGCCGATCTGACAAAATCACACTTTTCGGATGATTGCAGATTGGAGACAAGGACATAGATAGTACATCGTATACAATGAAAATCGCAATTTTGACTACCATGGTTACTACTACTACTAATTTGCCTTTTATAATTGCTTCCAATGGTTCACAAACACAAGATTTCGACATTGGTACTGCTCAATGTTGTTAAAATCGCGAGTTTACTCGCACGAGTCAGCAAGTTTGGAGGAGAAGCCGAGTTGACTTGGCCGGTGGATCAGGATTGTAGTGGATCCGCACACGGCTAGGTAGATCTTATAATTATTTAGGTTCACACCAAGAAAATAAATCGTTTACAACAAACGACCATGAATGATGTAGTCTTTGTGATGGCTAATTCAAGATTGAAGAAGAAGAAGAATGTTAGGAAAAAAAGAAGACTATACCATTGATGATCTTGCTACTAATGATGAATGGACTGTGGAGGATAATGAAGCAAATTCAAGTTTAGATGCTTCATATGAAGACGTCTTAGTTGAAGTAGGAGAAGTTGAACCTATGGATGATTTGGAGGTTCCTCCAATTGTTGATGATGAAGGTCATTGCAGAGATAACATTAATGAAAATGAAGATCTTGTAGAGGAGGACGATGATTATCCTGCAATTAATATGAAGGATTTCCTCGGATAGTTTAATTGTATTAAACATTTTGTAAACTTATTAGTTGTTTTATGTATGAACCTGTTTACAGTTGTGTTATGTATTGAATTTATTTTGCATAGGTTAGTAACTCTTACTAGTGAAGTTTCGATTTTTTATCTCCTTTCCAATCCTGTAAAGATCTTTGAGTTTAACAACATTGATGGATCCCTATAGTCATGTAATAATTTGCAAGTCATCATTGTCCCAAGTTAGTAAATTAGGGTTATCACGAGATATGGTCTCTCCTTTAATATGGTTGAGCCTACGTGTACCCTTCAACGTGCATCTAATAAATTGAGCCCACTGGATATAATTTTGACCATTAAAACGACTATCATCAGGCAAATGTAGAAGATCAGCATTGCTTAGTCAAGTTGCCATGACAATAAAAACAAGAGATTCCTTAGCCTTAAAAAAAAGATCAAAGAAAATACCAAAAAACATGTGAACCGTGTTGCTTCAAAGGGGACACACAAACCAAGGCATAAGGGAAAAATAGGGGCAAATCTAAAATCGCCACCATAGGGCAACTCTGGCAAAGCAAGTGGCAGCAGGAAAGGCTATTGAACACATCATCACTCGTTGGAAATATGTGGCGCATGAAGCCCACTCACAACGAAAGAAGATAAACATGCAAGCACGTGGCTACTTGGATGGCAGCACGCCTCTAACAACTGATAGATTTGAGGACGACAAATCTCCTAGTGTGATCGTCAATCTAACAGGAGGCTCTAGTCGCAATGACAATGGCAACAGCCGTGGAAACGGCAATGACAAAGATGGTGGTTGTGAAACTCAAGTTGGGTGCACTTCAAGCAACCCCGATAATCAAGAAATGGGTTCACTTCAACCAACCCTATAAAGAAGAAACTACAGCTAAGACACAAATGAAAAATTGCAAAAATAGAGCCCCCAAAATCGGGAACTCTAATACCAAGTTGAAAAAGATTAACCGTATGAGAAAAAATTATTGACTTGATTCTATGAAACATTGCATCGGCCTCTATATTTAGAGAACTCTAATCCTAAAGTAATTATTACAAAGAGATCCCTAGAATCTTCCAACAGAACACTGTAATTAATTACAATATCCTATTGTAGCTTATCAAAAAATATTTTCTCTTGGATCAACATTTACCAATCAGTCTATAAGGTAAACAACCACCAGACGTTATTGAGGCTAAATGAGGACTATAAACATAGAATACAACCCTAGAGAAAATGAAAAAAAACAAATACCTGATACAGAACATATTTGATTGGAGGGTCAATTTTCAACTCCCCCTCAAGCTCGAATAAGTGAAGCTTCCACTGCAGAAAACAAAACACAAGTTAATAATCTCTGAATACTGTGCTAATAGTACCATGTAGCTAATACCAGGGAAAATAAAAAACGGGAGGAATTGTGGTATTTTCATAAGACAGATATAACTAAACATTGGCCAAAAATGACCATTCTAAACCATAAGCAGCAGCCTATTGATGGTTGTTCTATGATTGGATGAAAAAGAATCAGAAGCTGAATGTCTCCTGACACCATACTGAACCAGAGAATACAGAAAAATATGTATTCTTATTCACAATTGAATGAATGGAAGACTCCAGACTGAAAAACAATGACACAATGCTCTGGACTATATACACATATATATAGAAATAAAGCTGTAACAGACTTAGCTGATACAGTTAATACAGCTGTATGAAATTATAATATTGAACAGAAATATAATAGGAAAGCAAGCCAAAATAGTCAGTTCAACGTACTAACACAGATGTGACACAACAGCTATGATCACACCATCAGGGATTTGTTTTGCTCCAAAACTACTAGTGTTGTTAGGGTACAAATCACGCAACGCTGGGTTAAACTCAGAAAACTGCTAGGGAGTAGAAAAGAAGTATAGCCAGCCAAAGGAACTAAGAAATATAAGCTCGTATCTAAACTTAATTGATCAAAAGGTTATCATATCCTGCTTCCACTGATCATTTTTACTTGCATGATAAGAAAATTAGATCTTTCTTCATCAAGAAATGTTGAGGTCTTGAAGATGCCCAGATAAATATACATTCAAGGATCAAATAATCATTTTCAGCATTAACATATTCAATAAATAAGAAATTATGTTCGTGAAATGCATAATAGTTAGTTTTAGCATAAAAACTTATGAGATGCTCTAGTCTATATGTCAACATACATGTTCAAAACTGTTGCCAACATACATGTTCAAGAATCAAATCATTATTTCTTAATATAGCACAGCTGAATAGGAATAAGTTGAATGAATTAAATTCAAATGTTAAACAAAGTGTTAGAAGAGAGCAAGAATTTTCAACTCACAGGACAAAATTTAGTCAAAACTAGAATTTCTCCACTAGGATCAAAAGTGTGTCTAGCTGCTACGGTCTCCATTACAATTGACCTTGCTGGTAACCACGACTTTACATGAAATCGAACACTCTACAAGTGAAGAGGAGAGCTATCTCAGACGACAAACCAAAATGTAAAACAGGCAAGAAAAATCTTAAACCACGTATTCCTGCTAAACATCAAAAAGAAACTGCATGAGACTCACATCCAGAAACTCACTGCCAGCAAGAGCCATGGCACGTCGAAAGGCCTCATTTTCTTTCGCAGCTGATTGGTCAGGATCTGTCCAATCCAAATTTAGCCTTCCTACTCTTGAGGATAAATGAGTATTATTCACATACTTTGGAGGCTGATCTGTATCATATCGATTGATTCCATTGTCTATAGCATCAATTGCCTGATATAATTAAACAAATATCACTAATATCATAAACATGTACAATTAGAAACATGCTGTGTTTCACTGATAATCCACTTTGGATCGACTAACTAACCCCAAATGCACCATTAATCCCACACAACATCCTCCAGGCATTTAGCAAATTAACCCAAGAACAAGTGATTCATAGTTGAATGTCCCAAAACATAAGTCAACCAAAGTCCTCTTACAACCAAGTCATTAGGTAATCAATATCAAATAGGGAAAACTGGTCTAAGGCATGAATGTACAGTTTCCAGACTATATACCTCTATCAAAGAAACAAAAACTCATAGCAGAAGCCATAGAAGTTAGTAAGACATTGGACCACCCACGGACCAATCATTTGGAAAGTCTATTATGGGAAATATTTAATTATTACAGCACTTCTACTGTATATGAAACATAAAAGGCTCCATGTAAATATTGACATATTTCAACAAAGAAAAGTAGAAACATGCATTCCAAAACTACACCATAACCTTGATATAATTGAGTTATGCTGCAAAATTGAAACCATCTAGTTACTTGATATTATTTGTCCTTCCATTTCCATTGTTGGAGATCTCACATCGACTAAATATATGATCAAATTATACTATATAAATGGGTGCAAACCTCATCTTTCAAAGCTGGTTTTGTGAGGTTACGTTAGGTTTAAAGTCCACTTTCTAACATGCATCATGCCAAATTCAAAACTAAATTGGAAATACTAACTACTGCAGTGCAAGATAAAAATAAAGAATGTTTGATTACTAGACCTCAATTAGAAATGTTTACACCAGGATAAATAAGAATGGACCCAAGGAATCAAGATCAGCCTTATCCTATCAAAGTCAGTTAACTACCTAGGTTGCTAGACATATAGACAAAGAATGTAAAGGGAGTCAGTTGGTTATTTATTTAAGCTCTCAAATCCCTCAAGCCCTATTTCTCTCCACATAGTTTCCCTGATCTAGAGGAGTCTGTTCAATCATTTTTCCCCTTCTGGTAGTTCCTATTCTATTAAAAAGCATCTATCAGGATGTTTGATTCCTCTCAGCATCCATTTTCCAGATAAACTCTCCTCAATCCCCTTAACCGATATTTGTGCTCAGTTTGAAGAACATAATAATTAAAATGAACCAGTACATAAAAGAATTAAATCAAGCAAGTTCATATAAAGTACCCATGGAGACAGGAAGACTGGAAAAATATAAAAAAAAAAATATTACCTCCATGAAGCTCTTGTAAACAGCCAAATATATGTGATGGACATCTTTGTGTTCCTCGTCTACCTTGAGTTCTTTGGCTATAATCTCCTTTCCAAAATGCTAGACAGAAAAACAAGTTAAATATAATTATCAACGTGTATTCACATTTAGAATAAAATTTTCCACAGACAATTTGACCTTGTACCAAAACAGAGGAGTACACCACTGTGCAATTGAAGTAAATGACATAAACAAGAAGTGTTAATAAAACCATGACAAAATAGGTAGTTTAGATGAGAATTTTACCTTATAAACAAGACCAGCACTGCTCAATTTAGTGGAGAAACCATGCCCAAAAACTTCTTCAAAACCCTTCTGATGATGATCATACCGATCTCGGGAAGGGTCATAGACTCCCCCAACATCAAGAACAGCATCAAGAGCCTCCAACACCTACGAATCCAAACTTTAATTTACACAAAAAACTTCAAACAGATAATATGCCACAAACTTCCACTCCATTCATCTGCTAAAGTCTACACCTAAACACATAGAGCAACAACCAAAAACCAACACCAGTGCAACAATAAAAACTTAACACATATTCCCTACTAAATTTCCGCAGCCCCTCCCAAGCTTGCTTCACTGACTACAATTTTATATAAAGAAAACTCCCCCTAACAAATCAAAATGCCTGCGACTCAAAAGGCAACACCCACATTTTCTAAGCAACTAATCACACAAACCGTTAAAGAAATCATAATACTGAAACCAGTGAAATTACTATATGTTTTACTGCTTTATTATTAGCTTATTTTGCATTCACACATTTTCAACAACTGAGGAAAAATTTCATTTTGGCTTTACATTTTAGCCACTAGCTGATGTGGGAATAGGTAGTGGAGAGTTTGTTCTTTTCTACTTGTATTTGTAAGAAACTTAAATTCATGCTATTAGCTAGCTGACCTTGGGTATAAAGGGGTGCCTAAATCTCACATACTACCAGGTTCAATAGAGTATGTAAATGTTTGGTTCTTCTCCCATAACATAATAGCTAGCTTTTGAGGGTGGGTTGATTAATTACTTGGTTCTTATCAATGTATATCTCAGCAAATAATCATGTTTTTTTCATTACTCAGATCTCCCCCTTAAAAAAAGAAACAAACTCTGTCATCAATCAAAAACCTAATTCAAGTTTTTCGGAAACCAATAAAAACATAAAAAAGATGCAATCACCCAAGGGGGAAAAATCATATTTTTCCATTAACCAAACCTCTACCCACCCGGAAAAGCTACATTTTCTAATCAACCAAAAGTAAAAAGTCATATTTCCCCAGACCAAATGAAAAAAAAACAGATTTTTCACAAACCAACCCCCAAAATATCACATTTCCTCATCAACAAAACAAAAAACATCATATTTTTCAGCAACCAAGCAAAAAACAACAAAGAAAAAATGAGAAGACATGAACCCAACCAGAGGGTCTCGGGAGCGAACGATTTCGGCGTTGTTGAATTTGTGAGTGAGGCGAATCATGAAGCAGCCAAGGGCCTCGTCGCAGTGAAAGCTTCCATTGTGAGTGCCCACGCGCTTCAGAGACGCGTGAACAGGAGAGCCAGAAGAGAAGGAGAGTGATGGTTGGTTTGCCATGAGAAGAAGTGGAAGAGTGTGTTTCAGAAAATGGGATTTGAGAAATGGTTTTATGGTGACAGTCCACATGCCACTTTCTTCCAACACTCACTCTTCTTCCATTCTAACACAAAACCCTCTTTTGTGCATTTTCTAGGGTTTAACCAATGTCTTCACAAATTCTTTTTTCCTTCATTTTTTTATCAAAATTTTATTAAGTTTTCTTTCTTTATACAATTTATTAGATTACATACTAATTTTGATTTGTGAAAAAAGAAATTATCTATAATATTCATAAAATCAAACATTTAC
>Ga0123341_1006905_pt1 | contig 10313 bp, 6 predicted proteins | sample Turbeapinknodule_FD_89959 | JGI IMG/M metagenome (GOLD analysis project Ga0123341, IMG submission 89959) | Root nodule microbial communities of legume samples collected from Mexico - Turtle bean Mexico pink nodule | ecosystem: Host-associated > Plants > Roots > Nodule | place: Mexico: Nepantla...
ATTAGATAATATATATATATATATATATATATATATATATTAACTCACGTTGAGACCAAGTTGAGTCCAACTTATTTAATAAGTAAATCAAGTTGTTTAAACAATTTATTTAGTTAAATAAGTTAAGTTTGACATTATTTAAAAATCCACTACAAGAAAAACATGAAATATAAATCAATCAATTTTAGAGATAAAAAAAATTAGTTGCTATAATAACTAAATTAGAAACCATTTTAAAAACTAAAAAAAAATTGATTTCTAAATTAGTTTCTATTATTAGATGGTTTTTAAATTGGTATCAATGTCTTAACTACCAATTATTTAGTTTCTAAATTTGGTAGCAAAAACGTTGGTTGCTAATTAGATGACAATTTAGAAACCATTTAACAATCATAGAAACCAAAAAAATTGTAATCCCTAAAATTATCTCTAATTTAGTTACTATAGCAACTAATTATTTTTTGTCACTAAAAGTTAGTTTTTATTTCACGATTTTTTTTAGTTTCACTTCAAACTTGAAAACACATTAGTATTATTTATAGAGGTAAGTTGAGATTCAGATCTTATAAAAGTGAGGTTAATTGAATTGAAAATGTTAAAGATGATTTTCCAGCTATGAATGTATTAGTAAAATGTGGGATCTAACGGTGTCGTAGCAATTGCTTTCAGAAGTGTCATGAGCAAAGGGTGCAAACGACGCGTACGCTACTATCTATGTCACACAATTTAGAGAAGAATCTGATTCTAATGGGTCAGTTTTGGTTTGTTGCAGAGATGCATGGTGTTAGTGGCAGAGAGAGAGAGAAAGGTTTAACACTGTAGAGTAGTCCCTCTCTGCATTTAAAACCATTATTTAAAGACAAGGACAGTGCACCATCATAATGGAACATGACCCATAATCAAAACATGGCTTTGTCATGTACCTTCTTCTCGCACATGCCACTCTCTTCTTTTCTCTCTTGCGTTACATTCTTTTCTTCAACTTTTTTTCACTTCCTTTTTATTTCTCTTCAATCAATCGCATGATTATGCTACCAACCCTGTTTCAGTAAAACTAACCTCATCAAGTACTGCACTTTCATCTTCAAACTAAAAATCATTAATCAAATTTCTCTAATATCTTATACCTTTCATAACTCCAAAAACTACATTCCTATTGTGAATTCATTAGCAAATGCACGTGTATGGTGTCCAATACAAACTCTTTTGTTTCTTCGTAATTAAGTACCTCGCTTTCAAAAGCTCCTGAAAACTAATTAATCAGCCAATGCAGAAGAAAATAAAGTGCTTCTTTTAAAGAACATCAAGGTCTTTTCATTTTTGTTTTCTATCTTGGGGATTTTAAAAGTTTATATTTGTTGATGTGTGTTAGTGTATGTGCAGTTTCAGGCAATTTTAGGTTATATTTCAAATCATTGACAGGCAACTGGAAACTGATTGATGTTAGCTTTGATCTCACCGACTATGGCACATAACATTGAAGGCTAGGGTAGAGGAAAGAGGTGATGAATAGTTTGATGAGAATTATCCTTCAATTATGTACACAAATTAGATTAATCTTTTTATAGTTTCCTTTCCTAAGAGAAGCTTCCACGTTGGACTCATCTATTCGGTTTTCATGGGCAAATGAAATATGATAAAAATATGTCCACTCTCCCTCTCGTGTTCCCAAGTGAAGGGACATGCATACGCACATGCACAATCTAAATTCAAATTTATTTAGATGGTTAAGTTTAGATCGTATGAACTTTAATTTTTTTTACAAATTTCAATTTAAGCTTCACCATACGAGATTTGGTACTGAACAATAAATTGAAGGATGTGTAAAATGTTCTTTTAACCATATATGCGTCAGAGAGAATAACTGAGAAACTAACTTCATTCAAGAGAGAAAAAAAAAAAACAATTCTGAACTACTTTGGCTACATACAATACAAGCACATCGTTATTGTATAATTCTAGCAATTAAGCCAATCGTTGTTGAGATTTAAAATGAAGTTTTTCTCATTTTATTAGTATGCCAATGATTTCAGTTAACGTTGAGAAGTGGGGGAAATATCCTTGCAATGTATTTTGGAGTTAGAATTAAAAAGTCAAAATTGAAAAATGTTTTCATAAAATGGAAATCCAAAACAAAAAATTCGAAAAACAAAATCTAAAATCATATTCTAAAAATGTTCTAGAAACTCATTCAGAAATTCATTTTGATCTGCACCCCTACCCCTAATTAAAAATTAATGAGAACATTTTTGTGATATATCAGTTATTAGGTAGAGGTTAGAATTGATTTAGTGCAGGAAGCAAATCCCAGCTTTTATTGATGAGGACAAAAGTGAATTGTCCAAAATCCACATGGTAATGTACTCCGTAATTTGATTTTGTTATTTGTAAGTTACCTTAAGCGGAGAAAGATATTTTAACACCTCCACTCCTAGTGAGTATTCATTCAATGGAAGACAAGAATTTCAAGTAAGAGACTAACTATTTCGAAGCTTTCTTGGCAAATTAAATACATCATTCAAAAAACAACGATGATGATGCTGATGAAATTCCCAACCGAACAACAAATTTATCATACTATCATTCTTCTTCCACCAAAACCATTTTCCTTTCATTCATGTAACGGTGAACTGTAAAACTGAGTTTCTAAGCATAATAATGTTGCGCAGGAGGTGAAGCAGCACCAGGTCTTGCATTTGGCTGAACCAATCCTTGAGCAGCTTGGGTGGTCTGCACGAGAGGTGAGGAACCAGGAACTGAAAGTAGAGCACCACTGGGCTGTAAATTTACATTGCGTGGGACCCCAGACTGAGCAATTCCCGTTGGATTTGCATTATGACCAATGGGGCTGCTTGCAAGAGGTGAGGAAGCAGCAAAAGTACCAGGTGCAGATATGTAACTGGGTCTAACCGCCTGCAGAGATGGATCCCATTGCCCACCCGGAACTTGAGTGTGATAAGCAGGAGCACTACCATGGTACATAGGCGCAGCCTGTGGATTTTGCCAAGCTGTTGCAGGACCTTGAGCTGCAACCAGGCTAGGATCTGGCACTGTGTAGTCTCTACTTTTGTCACTGAAAGCCTACAATCAAAACGTATTATATAATATAATACTCAGAATTGGGATAATTATATAACTGTCTTGAACAAATTACTATAAAAGGTAGGTCAATCAAGTGTCAAGAAGCATACGTTTAAGAATCAAATCTCTTTCCGATCAAGTGTCCACATTGCTTCTAAGGATATCTTTAATTTTCCCCCTTTTTCATTTTTCCACTCATGAACATTAACTCAAAAACACATATTTTTATACCTTTACATTGAGATCAGTATGACGAGAGTATGATAGATGAAGCTTACAATAGCCACCATCATATATGCAATGCCCCTCTAGAGCTTCTCTAGCAGCTGCCGCCGTCATGACATCTGCCAAAAAATGTCCATCCACGATCAAGAAAAAAATGCTATATCAAGAAACAGGGGATGGGAGGGCTAGTATATACTGCTACCCACTTCCATTCCATGAAATTACATTTTCAATTTGTTGAATGTAACCTATGATGTGGACCCTAATATGCAAGACTAGGGCACAAAAGTCTGAGTGAAAAAAAAAATTGTCGAAACAATCAAATATTATGAAAATAATGAAAAAGAACAATGGATGTATAAGGAATCTTCAGGTAACAAAAATAATACTAGAGAAGGAAGCTTAAAATATGGGCACATGCATCTTATCTCAAAACCATAATTAATGTCTACCTATGAGTAAGAAATATTATCCACATTCAACATTAGGTGGGGAAGAATGAAACCATTGATTAATGAAATAATAATAACAATAAACAATGAGATGTATAATAGAATTAAAACAAAACGGTCAAACCACAGGCGCATAAACACTGTATTCCTATTCCTAGGACACTAATGTTCCCTAATCCATTACAGGCAAAAGGAACCTCTCATTTAGGCGAAAGCAGGTGTATAAATTTTAATATTTTATATACGTACGATACACATGCATGGGACACAATGTACTAGTGCAAGGAGTAACAGTTGAATAAGATTAATACCAGGGTACTGAATTAGTGCCTGAGTTTGACCATTCTTTTCAAATATAGCAATTTTCTGGACAGTACCAAAAGCAGAGAAGACCTGTAAAGATTGCCGTTGTTAGACAGTAGAGTATAAATCACTTCAAGTTTGGAAGTTTTACAGAAAAACACAAATTCTTACTGTATGGAGGACATCAACGGTAACAGCATACTGCATATTTTCAATGGAAGCCAAAAGCACATTGCTTTCAGGTTCTTTCCTCTTCCCATCAGGGCCTATAGCCGTCTGAAGAATATATGTTTGTCAAACCATACTGATAGTAAAAAGCAGAACGTATTAAAGCATAAAACAACAAAATACCTGTACTGTCCCCTCAATAGCAGTATAGTTAACAGGAAGCATAGGATTTGTGTAGTCCCTGAAATGTTATGGGGAAATAATACTAATTATTGACAGAAGATTAGTAAAAACATAGAAAATAGAAATTGAGCTGTGCACGTTGAGAAAATGTTATGCGTCAATCAAAGCTTTAAAAACCAATTGGGCACATTAACAAACATAGGGATCTCGCTAGAGTCTAGAGGCATGGAACCAAAATGTTTCACGGGCAAAATTTTAAATGACAATAGTGGCAGACAAGCCTGTTAAATAGACTAATAGAGGAGACGCTAATTTCACAATACATGCTTATTGATTATTCATGTAAATATGGCTCCCTAACAAATTCTTGGAGTTTGTGTGTCACTATGTCAAATTGTTTTAACAGAAATGTTCACCTGAAATAGAGAATATTATGTATAAAATAAATTCAATCATAGAGGTAACGAGATTTGGCAATTACAAATTTTTTATTTCTTGACCTCTATATTGTGACCAGGATTAGGAAACAATAAATCAAATTTAGAGCTCCAAGACAAACAAAAAACAATAATTTCAGCTGTAACAAAAAATCATTGTGAAAAACTAAAATGACACAAGTAGAAGCTGCTTCTACAACTGTAATTCAGTACATGGTGAATACAATTATGCAAACATCAGAGTAGCCTCCAGAGCAAAGATGCAAACCAGATTACATTGACAACAACAGCTACAAATAATTAGTATTGAATTGTCAACATGATATAACAAAAACCCACTAAAGAAAAAACTTGCCAATACATTTCAATAACATAAGAACAATGGTTTCAATAATATTGACAGTAAATGCATCAAACAGTTGGAAAATGATCAAGAAAATTACTAAGTGGTCAAGGCAAGTCAACTGTATCCTGACTACCAAGCTTCAGTAAGCCCTAAAGGATAAAAGCACACGTATCAATTAGCAAAATAGAGAACACCACAAAAATAACATGCAATAGCTTTCACAGTTTGCACGAGTTTCTGAGCAGAAGACAAAGTTAAAACAACTAAATAATAATATATGATAGTTGTCTTTACTTCAATCATTACCTGCTGCGATTTGATTGAAATTTGATATTCAGATCTTTATGAGCTGAGTATGAAATACGCAAATTACAAGAACCAACATGGGCTGGTAGCAGGTATCTACATACCAAAGCATAAGTAAATTAGCAAATTTATTATTTATCAGACTATGCCAAATCAAAGATGGGTTTGAAGAATAAGAAGAAAATAAACAAACACTACTTGCCTTGGTATGCTTCTTCCATCCAGTGCCTCCCTAGCAGCAGAAGCAGTTTCAGCATCAGTGAACTGAATCAGAGCCTGGCAAGGCATTAAACATTGTCAACACTATGATTGAACCAGGAAGAGACATGTTGAAGTACTGCAATGATAATTTACTAACCTGGAAACCTGCAGTCTTTTCAAATGTTGCGATTTTGTGAACAAAGCCGAAAGCGGAAAACACCTGAATAAAGAATAAAGAACTAGTTCATACATCATATTCTTTTCACCTTAATCTTTGTTTGGTTATTCCTTAAATAAAAATGTTGGATGATTATATAGTTCAGCAGACAATCCAAAAAACCATCACAGAAGTTACAATCACAAAGCAATGTCAAGAAAGAAAAATAAGTTCCAAACAGATAAGAAATAAGTGCAGAATGACACCTGTACTTATATGCGTGACCATAGAAAGGTGTATGACGTACATGACAAATATTCCAAACTGTCTCCAACAAAAGTATCTAAATATGAGATCACCATCTGTGGTTCAACCGATTTCAGTAAAATTGACATATGATTTAATCAGGTCAGGATTCTGTCTAAATCTAAATAACAAGGGCAAAAGATAAAAGATCATATTATTAAATGAAAAAAAAGGAAACTGTATAGAAATAAAAGGTATTAAAACTCAGATATGTTACTATATGATTGTTGTATTAGGAGTTGTCATGATGTTTACTTTAAGAATAACCCTGTTCTATTGGGATTGGGATTGGGATTGGGATTTTTTTTTCCACATCCTCTAATCAAACAAGAAGCTTGCAAAATCACAGACACACAAAAATGAACTGGAGAAATGAAATAAAACTCAGTCGCACTAACCAAATGGATAACATCAATGCTCACATCCCCAGCCTCCACACCTTCAATAGTTACCAGCAAGACATTTCCAGGAATATCTCCAGGACTTTTGTTGTTGACAATTTCATGTCTATTAGAATACTGAATGTAAACAGTTTTGCCACGAACCATAGCAGGTTCTGAAGATGAAGCATAATACGAAACCATTGAAATGGCTTGATTTAGATCTACCTGGCAAAGCATTTAACTTGAGAGTTCAGTAATGAGAGTAGCAAAATCATAAAAAAATACCAGGTATCACAACGTAAGAAAACAAAATACATCCTCAACCACTCAGCAGACACTTAAAATACAAATTAAGATTCAAGAGAAAGTAACTGACGAAAAGTAGCAAAAACAAAAAGTTTATAGTCCAGACACTTGTATTGAAATGAAAATCTTAATATTTATTTACAATATAATTAAGGTCCAGTCTAAACATAAGGAGAAAGCTTCTATCTCAACTAAAAGAGAATTGAACGGCCATAGTGGTACATGGTGGAGTTAATTCAAGCAACAAGACTTATGACTCCGCCTAGATACATTATGGGTGCTCCAAGGCTGTGAAGACCAGACCTCTACTAGAAATCCTAACAAGCAGTAATAGTTGGTCATCACTAATATCCACAATACGGACCTCTCCGCTAAAAACAGTATGATGAACATATTTTTCCCTTGTCAACAAAAAATCTCTCCAAAATTTCACTCCTTACAAGAACGGTTAACATCTTAACTCTTGGTTTACGAAATTATCAATGGTTTATTTTAATTAGCCATCCACACTTCTTGCCCAATCCACTACGATAGGGCAGATTGGTTAAATTTATGCATCGACAACAGTGTATAAATGTACGCAATTGCGAGTGTCATCCTTAAGGTTATTCGAAGCCGTATCTTTTAAAATGTAAAACAATCGACGCGTTTATTTCAGAAGTGAGACCAGTGAAAATGAGAAGAAAAAAATGGATATAAACGAAAGACCTAATTCCGATACCCTAAGCAAAAGAGTGAAATAAAACACGATAGCAAACAAAATTCGGGGATTGTAAAAGCCAGAGCCGGCTACTCAGAGCTGAAGTTGCCACGAATCAATAAATGCACGGCTTAAAACCCTAAAATTAAAGAGCGATTGAAAACAATAAGAAGAGAAAGAAGGAAGAGGGAGTTACGAATTCAACAAAAGCCTGGTTGCGATTGGCGCCGACATTGCATTTGGTGTTGACGATCTTACCGAAGGGCTTGCAGAGCTCTCTGAGCTCCTCCTCGGAGCATTCCCAGGGGAGGTTGCGAAGGTGCAGCACCTTGGAGGGGGTCTGAGTGTATCGGAACTGGTGCTGGCTCGAGGTTGACATCACTTCAAGATTCCGACGGTGGAACCGCGATCGATGCGAGATGCGAGATTCGAGATGTGAGATGCTTGCTTAGGGCGAAATCGGAGCCACTCTCTAGCTTCGTCTGGTTTTCTAGAAAGTGTGAGGATATTTTTCCTATCACAATATGTGAAGAAGAATTATCTGGGTTGCGATTGTCACTGTGATTGCGATGCCATATTTAACCTCTTTCGCATAAGACTTAAATAACCTTATACAAAACTTAATGAAAATTAAAGAAAAAACTTAAAAGACAACAATTCATGTATTATTAATTCATGAGAAATTTATAAAATATTACATAGATATTTGTGATGTCATTCTTTTTGTCTTAAAATTATAAATTTGATCAGAAAATATCCTCGAGATAACATCCAAAACAAATAAAATTATATGGTTTAAATTTGATTAGTACATAACTTATATCTTATATACTACAAAAGGTATTATCAATGTATTTTTAAAAGTTTTATTTTGCTAGTTTATTTTAATTAATGAAACTCTTAATATTATTAAAGAATATCAATATTAATTGTTCTTACAAGATTTCGACGGAATCTTGCAAAGTAACTTCTTCGGTCTAAGTCTTGTTGGCTTCCAAGTATGATGGTCTTATGTTGGATCTAATCCTTTGAGCTGAATGAGATACCTGCGAAGGCACTCCAACAACCAAATCAGATTGAGTATAATATGAAGGTGAGTGGAGAGGGAAAAATTATCTTTAGTATTGGGGTCCTCTCTTTTATTTATACTTTTTCGATGAGTCTCAACTCTTATAGACTTGCACGTGGGTCCAAATGAGGCTCAAATATCCCTTAATCACCGTTTATCATTTAAGTGTGGTTTATTTAAAATTAACTATATGCTTATGAATTATGTTCGGATCAGTATAGTTTATTCGGTCTTCTCGGCTATTCGGTCATATCGGACTTCTCGGTTATCCGGTACTACACTTTCATATTTAAGTTTTTTATTTTATATATTTCTAATTTATTATAATAAATATTTTAAAATGTGAATTATATTTGTCGAGGTAAAATATGCATGATATGCTTTTCTATATTTTAAGTAGATCGGGTCGTCTCGACCATATCAATAATGATACTGATTTTGGATAATGTTAATTAAACGCAAATGTTTATCTAATATAAAAATATTAAACAAATACTTTTGAAGTCTTTAATGTTTTTAATAAAAATAATTATCTGTTAATTATTGTTAGAATTTTAATTTTAAAAAAACTAAATAGACTGTGGTTAATAAACCAATATGGAAAAGTAAAAAAAAAAAAGTCTATAGTAAATTTAGATATTTTTAATTAAATTTTTATAAAAAAACATTTATAATCATTAGTTTATTTATCATGTGATTTGTTGGATGAGAATAAATAAAAGCAAAAAGAAAAATAAAACAAAAATTTAAACAGTAGACTTTTAAAAACAATATCAACAAAATGAGGGTTAGAGTCAAAAGTAATCATGAGGGTTAAAGTCAAAAGTAATCAAGTTGGTTGTAAGTTTTTTATTTCATGACCTTTAGACGCAACTTCAATTCTACTCGAGTTCCACAATCTTCTAACATTATAATTAAGTTTTTGTTTTGTTTTCTTTTTATTTTTTGTTTATCATAGTTTAACACGTTTTCATTTTTACTTCCTTTTCAATCTCATATGAACAAGTTGTCTATTATCACTTTGAACCAAAATAATAAAAGCCACATGTCATTCAATGCTCCACAAATAAACCTCTTTGTTGGATGTCATTCATTATCTTCATGCGCAACTCCAACTCCAAGTTTGTTATACTATTTAATCTCAAACATGTTTCGTAGTCTTCCAAAATTGTATTTAGGTTTTCGTTTTATTTTCTTCTTTACTTTAGTCGTGTTAACCACACAACTATATTATCTAGTTTTAACACAAAATAATATGTGAAGACAATTAAACAAGATAACAAAACAAAATAACAAAACAAACAAATCAAATGAAAAATATACCAATTTTAAATAATAAGTAGAAATTTAATTAAGAATATCCAAATTTAAGAATATCTTAAAAATTAATAAGCCAACTAAAAAATATTGTTTTAAAATGGGGAGAGTAATATTTATGTTACGTCACAGAAGTACAAGACATTTGTACTTATTAGTTAACTCACCAATAATATTAAATTTATCAATAATTATAATGTTTTATAATTTTTTAAAGAGTCAATTAATAGATATAGTAATAGATTTTATTTTTTATATTAAATATTCAATTATTCAATACTTAAAACAATAATCCATAACACTTGCTATTTATAAGCTAAAATAAATTAAAATATTAAAAAACAACTAATGCAAAAATATATATATAATAGAC
>Ga0123341_1006906_pt1 | contig 10312 bp, 9 predicted proteins | sample Turbeapinknodule_FD_89959 | JGI IMG/M metagenome (GOLD analysis project Ga0123341, IMG submission 89959) | Root nodule microbial communities of legume samples collected from Mexico - Turtle bean Mexico pink nodule | ecosystem: Host-associated > Plants > Roots > Nodule | place: Mexico: Nepantla...
AATAATTACTATGATATTTGATTAGTTTCTCTAGTAATTATTTAATAATTTTGAACTGAAGCAGGGGTTTTTGTAATTTGGCCTGCTCCTCCGTTATCCAAAGAACATTCCTTTCTTTAATATTTTCAAACTCAAAACAAAAGTATATGCAAACGACTTTCTGTTTTTTTTAATACTTTTATATTTTGTATAATTTTATATTATTTCTTTCTTACTTCATCTAAGTTTTTTTAAATACAATTATACAAAAAAGCATATGCAGACGACTTTTCATTTTCTAATATTTTAGCATTTTGTATAATTTTATATTGTGCCTTCTTATTACTTTCTTTATTAAAATGGAATTATTAATTATATGCAAACGGCTCTCCAATGTCAAATATTTTGACATTTTGTATAATCTTTTATTATTCCTTTCTTACTTTCATCTGAGTTTATTTAAATGTAGTTATAAAAAAAATACAAAATTATCAGAGTGTGTAACTCTTTTTTAACTTTGTGCACAGACCCATGAAGCAAAATGTCTGAATCTTTGCTTCATTTTCAACTAGTAAAAGCCTTGCATTTGTCCAATCTACCCGATAATTGGGCAATTTCTGCAACTTGGTCTGTCTTTTTTAGTTGGACAATTCAATGATTAATCTATTATTACAGTAGAAGAACACCAATAATTTTGCTTTTTGCATGGAAAGTGTTCATGGAAGAAGAAAAAGGTGCAAACGCTTAGGAGGGAACTTCAAAACCTGGTTTAACTAGTTATAGTTTAAACTTCAAATTCAAATCTAACACATTAAAAGCTTACACAGAAAACAATGCTGGGGACCCTTCCTTTATGGCCAACCGTTATCTTTGAAGTTTTGAATTTCAGTTAGTTTCAACCTGGGAAAGTTGTCCAACATTGCTTTTTTTTTGTTCTTCACAGCCCTTTTGCTGCGTTCTTATATGAACCATTTTTAGTCTCAACAGAAGAAGAGATTTTGCTTCTTTTTTTTCTATAGGACAAGACAAGAACATTCAAATTAATCTGCTTTTTCTTTTGATCACCCTTTTTCCCCTTTTGTTTTCTATACTTTAGTTTGATTTCAATGGAAACTGTATCTCTTAAAGCTATGTTGCATGCCATGCCTTTACATCCTATATAGTATGTCTCAGGGTGATGATGAAGTAATTGAAATTTAGAGGCCACAAGCTCAACTTGTGACTTGACCTTCGTGTTTATGTGCAGGTGTTGAAGAAGCTAATCACATATTGTTGAGCTAAAATGGATAAATTATCCAACTTAGATGAAAATCCTGAGATGGGTTATCACCCTTCACCTTCCAATACTCTTGCTTTTTCCCCAATGAGTCGAGATTCTTTTGCATATTGCCAAAATTGGACAAGCTCAGAGTCTGAGACTGTAGATGACAGTAGCTATGCCAGTGAACCTTCACCTTCTCGGTGGAGGGCTAAGCAAGATGTTCTTTCAAAGCTAGGAATGAAGCTACGCAAGCATTCAATTGATGATGAACTTGGTGGCAGTGATCTCTTGGATTCAGGTAGGTTTGCATTTTTCATTGCTTATGTAACTAATTGTGATGTTTTAGGACACTTTGAATGAGTATAATAGAAGTGATTGACGTAATTTTGTCCACTTTAGCCGAGCTTGAATTGATGAAAGAAAGATTTGCAAAGCTTTTGCTGGGAGAGGACATGTCTGGTAGTGGAAAAGGTGTTTGTACTGCAGTTACAATCTCAAATGCCATTACCAATCTCTATGGTAAGTTTTTAACTTTATCAATAGTCAATAGCACAGCTATTTTAAAAGGTTGAGAAATGTAACACACTCTTTACTGTTGCCTATAAATTATTGGAACATATAATAGGGTGTTGAAAAGAATGTTTTATTGAGTTTGTAAGTTGCCAGCATTTCTCATGTTTGTTTGTGAAATTTATTAGCCTTGAATGTGTTTGATTTGGGAATTCTGCAGCAACTATATTCGGACAAAGTTTAAGGTTGGAACCACTAAAGCCTGAGAAGAAGGCTATGTGGAAAAGGGAAATGAAGGTTCTCTTATCAGTGTGTGACTACATACAAGAATTTGCTCCAACTGCACAATATTTAGAAGATGGCACAATTGTGGAGGTGAGTTTGCTAAATGATAACCATTAACTTCAATGGAATTTGTTTGGCATCTCTAAATGTATATAACGTCATTCGATGTTCTCTTTCAGATGATGAAAAGCAGGCCAAGGTCAGACATCTACATCAACCTCCCTGCACTGCAGAAGCTTGATACAATGCTCATAGTAAGACAAATCTCAATTGCTTTCTTGTATATAACATCTCAGTTTTCATCAAGATTTCTTGTTGTTGTGACTAACATGATAAACACAACATTGTTTGCAGGAAATATTAGATACTTTCCAGGACACTGAATTTTGGTATGCAGAGAACATACCAGGGAATTCGAGTCGATTACGTGGGGGATCATGTCGAAAAATTATTCCAAGGAAAGATGAGAAATGGTGGTTGCCGGTTCCTTGTGTTCTTCCTGGTGGCCTCTCTGACATGTCAAAAAAGCATCTGATAGAGAAAAGGGATTGTGCTAATCAAATTCATAAAGCAGCCATGGCAATAAACAGCAATGTTCTTGCAGAAATAGATATCCCGGAAAATTATATAGATGATCTTCCCAAGGTTAGTCCACATTGGAAATCCTTACTGTTAAAGATGAGATTTTCTGTTTCTGAAAGTTGAGATCTCAGAATGAGTCTTTGTTATGAAAGAAAGTTTAGAAGAGAGATAAGATAAAAATAAAATTGATATTTGATTGAATGGGTAAAAGATAGTTACATTGAACCTGCATCAAGCCATTTATATTAATTAGCCAAGTAGAAACTAACTAACCAAATACTAATTAATCTCCAACCAAGTAGTAAGTAATCTCTAAACAACTCCATCTCTAACAAGTCTGCATCTCTTTTTTTCCAGCTGAAATTCTATTGCCAAGTGATTGAGGATTCAATTAAATGTGACCCCATAAAGCAAATGTCTTGGAATTTATCATCAAATTTCATAAGCCTTTTATGGAAGCCAATAATAGCAGCCGAGTCTTGTAGAAAACGGGATGATATAGTTTCAATTAAGGTACCAATATCAATGAAATCCGATTAGATTTTATTAATCTCATGCCTTCAAATTAATCATTAAAATTGAATGACTGATTAAGTTAATGCAGGAGAAGAATAGTTTGCATGTTGCCATAAACAGTATATGCATTCACATCAGTTTTATCAAAATGACTATACTCTAATCTTTCTTCTTTTACTCTTTTTCAAACATGAATGTCTTCAGAGCGGAAGATCAAGTCTAGGGGACTCAATTTACCACTACATGTATAGTGCAGACAAATTCTCACCTGAACAACTTCTTGACTGTCTCAAAATAAGTTCTGATCGTGAAGCACTTGAGTTAGCAGACAGGGTTGAATCATCAATGTACACATGGAGACGCAAGGCTTGTCTGAGCCATTCAAAGTCATCATGGAGCAAAGTAAAGGATCTCATTGAAGAGACAGAGAGTAAGGACAAAAACTACACCTTGGCTGAGAGAGCTGAGTCTTTATTGCTTTGCCTGAAGCAAAGATATCCTGAACTTTCACAAACTTCTTTAGACACATGCAAGATCCAATACAACCGGGTAAGTTAAGCAAACTATGAAGTTTTATCATTTCTGCAGCAATCAGAGATAACATAAGGCCAGGAGAGTATCATTGTTTCCTTGAAAACAATTTTCAAAATTTAATTGCCTTTGGATGAAATTGCCATTGAGTATATTGGAATTGTTAAAAAAAATGAGAAATATCATGCGGGTACTTAATATTTTAAATTTGGGATCATGAACTAAGAATGGTGATTCTGTTTTGCAGGATGTAGGGAAAGCAGTACTAGAGAGTTATTCAAGAGTTTTGGAAGGCCTAGCATTCAACATTGTTGCATGGATTGAAGATGTTCTTTACGTAGATAGATCAATGAGGAATCGAGAGGTTTAGAAACTAGAAAGATGTTTGTTGTTTTCCATCCAATAATCTTCTGTAAACTATATGTTTACGTAGGATGAAGAAAGACATTAGATGATTATATGAAAACAAATATATATATATATATATATGAACTTGTATATGTGTATCTGATTGTTAAATGCAACAGAGAGATGACATTTTTTACACCCTTTAAGCATTTTAGCTTGAGTGAATAATATTGACAAAAAAAGATGCTGATCAGTGCTCATCTTGAGAGAAAAAATCCACAGTCCTCATGAATAAAGAAGAAGGAAGATGCATTTTCTCTCTTTTAATATATTATTTTTTGTGGACACAAGAACTTATATCTATCAATCTTTATTACTTAGTAGCATCATCTATCTATAGGTAACCATATCATAACTCTGCACCCTACTTTTGATTAAATATATTTAATCAAGTGTTATAGATGTTATTTACCATCATGTCAAGTATTTCTCCAAGTGCTACATCACATCAGTGGTGTAGGGTGTGCAGTATTTAGAACAGAGTCATTATAGGCGACCAGGCTAAATGAGTTATACCTTCACAATCGATTCTTGAATAAAACAAAATGAGTTAAATATTCGGATCTTTCTTTGATTTTTTATTGAGAGATGATTCTTGTTTGCTTGGGCCTGTAAACTCAACATTACTTCAAGAGTGTTTAGTTTTTGTTTTGTTTAGTTTTCCTTTACGTGAAAGTAGGTTGTATAATTCCCATTCAAGTCCCACATCATCTAAACGCAACATAGTTTTCGAATTTATAAACAACTGGCCAACCACTGACATTGTCCCTTCGGGGACATCCGATAAAATTGGAACGATACAGAGAAGATTAGCATGGCCCCTGCGCAAGGATGACACGCACAAATCGAGAAATGGTCCAAATTTTTTTTTATTTTTTTTTCTTGACCTTTACACTACTATTCTTTATTTGAATTTTTTTTTATTTTTTTCTTAACCGCATTTTTTTTAATGAATTTACTTGAAAATTTATATTTAAATACCTCTAAATAATATACTGTTTTTTAAGTAGTTTCTTTTTTTATATTATACTTTTACACTACTATTCTTTATTTGATTATTTATATATAAAAAAAAAAGTTGTTGGAATTTTGACCCAACTATCCAAATACTGAGAAACACAGATCCGTTGGTGTGATAGGAGAAGAAAACATCAACTCCCAAAACGAACACAAAGTTGGAAGAGGGAACTACTGAACCACGGAATTGTTAGCCAGGTGCGTTCTGCATGATTCCTAAACCCTACAACAATTCCAGCATATTTAACCTTGGTTGTAGCTGTCAGGGTTTGGGGCATACGATTTGGGTTGTAGCTATTAGGGTTTGTTGTTGTGGGTGAGTCACGGCATGTGGGTTGTAGCTGTCGGGGTTTGGTGGTTTTGGGGTTTCGAACAGTGGCTGAGGCACAGGATGCGTAGAAGGTTCCAACACTTTGATTAAACATTCTGAATGGTTTTAATTTGCTATGTCTTCACTCTGCTTCTGTACTGGTTGGTTGAGCCATTCAAGCATTCACAAAAAATAAAATAAAAAAGACATTTTTTAAAATAAAATTGAAACAGAAAATTAATAAAGAAAAATCTTAAACTGACTCTCTCACTGCTAAAAACAGTATTTGATTTTGTAGACGATGGCAATTGGTTGTTCAGCTTCATCTAGAGTATAACTTGGATTTGATGATAAAATTTAGATTTTTAGATGATTCTAATGGTTGGTTGTTTCTTTAAATAAGTGTCCTTTGTGTATTTGTATTTTTAACTATAATTTATTATTGTTGGATATGGCTTCAACACTTGCAGTTAAGATTCTTGCATCTTGTAAATTGTCGGCCACAAGTTTGTAAGCATTAGCACTTGATAATATAGGTGTGATTTTCATTTTTAGATTTTTGTTGCACTTCATAATAGGCGGTGCTTGGTGAGGTTTGTAACGATGTTGTTCATATAGAGTGTGGACCATATTGCAAGAAAATTTTAATATTATTTGAGAAAAAGTGCCAAACAAAGGAAGAACAAGGAGGGGCTCATTTGAGCTGGAGGAGTTTGGGAAGACTAGGTCTATAGTCAGCCTAGCTGTGTGAGATCAGAGGAAGATGAGGGTGCAGCTTCACTAATGACATGTTCTCTGATTTTCTTAACAAAAGTAGTTTGTTCCCAACTAGATTTCATATTGGTTTCACACCATCAAGGGTGAAATCTCATAATCACCACACACTTAAATTTTATCAACATTGAATAGTAGTGAATGACCTCCACTATCGAAACCAGCTGAAGGCTTTCCCTAACCCAGACTCCCTTGAGGTTGAAGTGCCTCTCTACTCTGTTGCCCATCTGAAAGCATCCTCCTCACCAAACTATGGTTTATTGAGCTTTCTTCGCTGGTCTTCCCTTTGGTCTAGATATTCTTCATCTTCAACCTTATTTTAGGGTATTTCATTTACTGATCTGTCTGGAGAAGAACTTCTCCCATTTAATTCCATTCTCAGATATATGCATCAAGTTTTACGAGAGATCTTTGATCTTTCATTTTGGCTTCTTGCAGTTTGTGATGTAATTCTTTGAGTTCCTTTTCACACACTTCGGCCCTCTGTTCTTCTTTGTGCTCCTTTGTCCGTCCCTCAATTTCTCTCTACCATGTCTAATCTTGCCTCTATGCAAGTACAACACACTATAATCTTGAGATAGGTATTCTTAATATGTCATTTTACAACTTGTAGAATGTTTCTGCAGTGATATTTGTGTGAAGCTAAAGCACTAGAAGTATGTTTGGTTAGATTTTAGTACTAGTGAGTAAAGAAAACTTCATGATAGTAACCATTAAGTGGCTGTGTGAAATATTTCATCCAAACTAAAATTATGAAATAGCTTTTACTCTTTAAAAATTGTTTAAAATAAGTTTTTTTTTTCTCCGTGCATGAGTGAGTCTTGTGATACGGAGTTCAAGACTTCAAATCCTGAGAACCTCTGTACTGTTGCGTGCATGTACCCCCTATACTCCCCACATCCTACTAGGTGGGAGCAAGTTGCCCGCTAGTTATTGGAATACTAAAATTTATTGGCTGGTTGAATTAAGGAATATATATATGTCAGAATAGAAAGCATGTATATGTATGTAAGCAATTTTGTTTAAAATATCATGTTTTCAAATATTTAAAATATAGTAGTATGAGTGTATATTAATTCTTTCTTTTCAATTTATCAGGGCACAGGAACTTGCAATGAGTGTCACAGCAACATCCAAGAAAACTGGCGCTCCCCAAATTTTTAAGTTGGATAAGGCATTGAAATTGGTAAGCAATTTTTTACCCCTCTTGCCATATGTAATTTGTGGTTGTCAAATCGTTTTATGCAGTATTAATGTTCATTCATGCAGATGATTGCCTTACACTAACAGCAACATTTTATTAAACGTGTGTGTGACTAGTTGGTAAAGTAGCTTGCTTAAAGATTGGAACTTATTGTATACTAAAGTGATTTCCATCATACTGAACGAATTGCTCTTCTTGATTTATATCAAAATATAGTTAATTTACTACTTATACATGTACTTAAACGTCAACCATTCTGATTGGCAGGCCGAGTTATGGGTAAATAATATGAGCAAAGATGCAGATGATCATAGAACAAATGCGGATTTAGAGGGTAGACCTTCCGGGTCAGTAGCAAATCTATCCTTTGTGTTATGATGCATTTGTTTGTTTGTCATGATATATTGCTTATGTTATACTATCACACAACTTTATAGGCTTGGTCTAGGTGCAAGAGTTTCACGCCAATCAAAATTTGTACCTTCTGATGACCCTGTGGAAAAGAAGTTGTATGCCAAATTGAGTGCTGAAAAAAGAAAAGCAGCAAATATTGCTAAGGAGTCTGCCACAATTGCTAGAGATGATTTAGATGACGATGAAGAGAGCGAGGAGTTAGATAGCAGAACTAATGCGTTTGCTAAGAGGAAGCCAAAACTGCCTTTGCCCTCGTCTATATGGCCAAATAAGAAGCAGAAGTGACATTTACTGATCACTTCTTTTTTGCTCTAAGGCTGTAAAGTTTCACATTTTGCATTTGCCTTTTGGAATTTTGGCTTAATATATTTTTCTTGATTGACATTTTGACAGTTGAGAACATATATTTTATGTAATACTAATTTCAATGAAGAATCGGTGTCTTTTGTTGGGAACACAGATTAGTGTATACTCAATTTACATAATGTTTTTTACTTGGTGCATGAAATCTGTGTTTTTCATTGGTAGATCAGCTTGAGGAATCATTCCTTGGTGCAGATCCTTACGTATTGTAACCGCTATAGTGAATGGGAAAATATTAGCATAAATTGTTTGATACAAAACTAGTGACTCGACCCCAGAAAACAAAATCTGAAACTCACGTTAATGTGTTACTTTATACCAGTTATTCGACTTGGCTCATTATTGACACATTTGTTCACTAATAACTGAATGAAGGTTTTGCTACAAACACTTTTCTTTTTAAAGGATAATACTAAAACTCATGTTTAGTATTTATATATATATATAAAATTATCCCAACTATTTGGCTTGAACTTGGCCATTCAGAAGAGAACCAACTTTCTAGCTTATATAATTGTAACATTCAATTTGCAACTATTAAACATTTTGGATCACGTACACCTGTAATATATGCCAAAAACTGCAGAAGCATCATTATTTATACCAAATACACTTTAATTAATTAATAAAAATATACTTGCCATGTGATATAAATTTAAGTTTTTGTCTAATCTATCTAAAGGGTGAATTGGGTTAATATTAATAAAATATTAATTCAGGAAAGAAAGCAAAAGCAAGAACAATAATAAATCAGACAGCTTCCTAATTTCTTTATTGTCACATGTCAGTTCCCTTCCAAACCACAAAAAACTGAGTGTACATTATTTTATAACTTCGTGAAATCAATAGGTTAACCAAAAAGCAAATATACAAACAAAATTATAACACACCATCTAATGGGATCAGAAATCAAACTTTACAAAATCTACAATCAAACCCCTTTTGTCTTCAATGGGTGAAGTGAGTCACACCCTGAGTAAGACTCTTACTTTGTTTGTCATAGTAAACAAACCTAGATTTTTCACTTTTGCAAGAAGCAATTGCCACTGGCTCCCCATTTACTTCTTGTTCCTTATTTGAGTATTCTCATTCACAATATATTATCCAATATGAAATTAGTCAGGTGGAACGAAAAGAAACAGTACCAAAGTTCCAAGTAAGCTTTAAAGAACTCTAAATCTCCAGTGTTCTTGTTAATCAATTTCCATCCCCTCTTTGCTTCCCTTCCACCTCACACATAGGAATTCCTTTAAACTTTGTATGATCAAAAGACAGTGAGTAGTCTTTTACAAGTGGAAGCTGCTCTAATTGTCCTTCAACTCAAATTGAACACTCACTGAACTTTCACTCACAAGGCTCAAAATTGTGTCTTCCATCAGTTCAGTCAGAATGGCCTCTCCCATTTCAAAACCAATTGTTTCAGCATCAAGTTCAAGGTCCATCCAAGTTCCCCTTCTTACCATGTCTTTCCTAACAATTTGCTCTAAAGTGCGTGGTGGGGGCAAGGGAAGGACATGCTAGCACACTCCTTCCCAGACCTTGAAAGTAACCCTTTTCATACTTGGAGCTGGCCTCATGCAAGGATTTACTAATGAAACACAAGGTGAGACACCAAAGTAATGCTGACAAACCTCCATCAGAACTTCATTAATAGAGTCAAATAGGAGCTTCTGGTCATGGAAGAGCAGGTTCGAGAAGAACTCTACCTGATCAAACAAGGAAGGATCTAGTATTTTGTCAGAAGTAAGGCATTTCACCAACAACTGATCTCTTGTCAACCCAGAGGCATGCAAGACAACTTTGATGTAGTCATATATCAATTCATTTTCTCCAAAACTATATTTTCCCGTGTCAAAATGTTCTGCAGGTGAAGAGTTTTGTTCTTCAAATTGAATTTGTAGAGGTTGTACTGGTAATTTAACTGAAAATAATTAAAATTAATATGACAAATAAAAAGGGTTAGTGAATCAATCCGAATCAGTTCCAACTTTGTGCATTTGTAGGGGATAAAAGGGACAAGAATGTGAAACCATACAAATATCGGAAACTGACTATTTGTAGATCAACTGTCTTTTTTACTCATACAACATGTGAATAACTTCAATATTTTATGAATATTTTTAAGAAAACTAAAAAGGATATAATATCAGTGAAAAAA
>Ga0123341_1006909_pt1 | contig 10310 bp, 7 predicted proteins | sample Turbeapinknodule_FD_89959 | JGI IMG/M metagenome (GOLD analysis project Ga0123341, IMG submission 89959) | Root nodule microbial communities of legume samples collected from Mexico - Turtle bean Mexico pink nodule | ecosystem: Host-associated > Plants > Roots > Nodule | place: Mexico: Nepantla...
CAGGCAACAAGTTTAGCAAACCAATGTCCCTCAGCTTCAGTGGCAGTGAGATTGTGAGGAGGAGGAAGGTTTATAGGTACCTCCATTGGTTGACCAGTCGTCACTTTCCTACCATATCCAAGATGTCCATGGTCACCTCTACCAAACTGCAAACAGTTCAAGCAAATCAATTAAATTTGGTATAGAAAAGAGAAATAAAGATGGCATAGAAAATACTTACAGAAAACATGCGACTGAGTGAGTACCTCCACAGGATACTTGACCACAAATCAATTATCTTCATATCATAAAAAATTATTACCCTTCAAAATTCTTTCGTTAGATTGTCACGATTAGTACAAGATATGAAGCAACAACATGAAGTCGAAAAGGTTCCTGTGAGGAAAAAGCTAAATTTACATCTTCAGAATTTAAATAGTTTAAGATGTTTTGGTTCTTCATTTTGGAGCATGAATGATGTCAAAGTGAGATAAAGGCTAGAAAGTGATTGTTGTGGTTACCAAGCATGACACTGACGCAGTGTAGAAAGAAAAAGGGTACCTGCACAATATCTTCCTCAACGAAAAGTTCAACCTTCTGGGGTATTTTACTGCTCTTTGATGGAAAAAATGCACCCGAAAGTAATAAACATAATCACGAAACAATGCAAGAAAATAAACGACACAAGATTTAACGTGGTTTGGTCGTCAACTGCAAGCTACATCCACACAGACAACTATTAGGTTTTCATTTGTTTCCTGTTGCACACCAATTACAAGTACAATGATCTCTTTAAATAGAAATTATAAAGGGGACACAATGATTAAACCCACTCACTAAACATGGTGTCTAGTCATCCCAACCCAATTGGTCCTGTCTTCATATGATGGAGATGTGCCTTCATGGTTTCGAATTTGTTGGTGGATTGCGGAAGCTTCACGGATTGAAGATGGAACAAGGTCCTCCTAAGAGTGGTGGTGACCTTGAAGGTGCATGAGAGGTATGATTTGAGAGTGGTGAGGCCAACTCTACTTGGAAAGGGAAAGTTTGTGAAGATTAAAAGCCTAACCTAGAAGGTTTGGAGGCCAGTCTACAAGGTGAAAAAGAGAGGAAAATTCAAATGTTGGCACATGGAAAGGTGGCGCCTAAGTTCAGCACATGTGAAGGAGGTTCTAAAATTCTTCCATGTGCTAGGAGATCTAGAACCTTACGCTCCACTTAGGCTAAATGTGGGCCAAACCTAAGTTTAATTAGGAGTAGGAAACTCTAATTAAACTTAGGTTTAGCATTTTAGGTACCACTTTGCATGTTTCAACAAAAATACAAAAGAATTAAACTATGCTACTTTTGACAAAAAATGTAAAAGCTATTCTATGCTAGAATTTGGACATCTTGGAGCATGTAGAGATAAGTCTCTCTGCCATCAGTAGCATTGTTCCAATCCTCTTCAAGATTTCTAGCCATGGCCCTAGTGATTGGCCCAATATGACTTGGTGGTTGGCTTTCAGTTGTGGTGATGCTTGGCCCTCTTCCATCATCATACCCACCAATCTCCCACCTGAAGCCACGGAACAATGTTCACCTGCGCTTCAACTGTGTACATGTACTTCTACAATCTGTCAACGGAACTCAATGTTCCACCACTAGTTGCCACCAGCCTTCTAAATCATTTTTTAGACTTCATTGAAACTCCTTTGAGTTTCAACACGTCAGTCATGACTGAAACTGCCACTGACCCATTCTCTGTTCCTACCAGCTCCCACTTGAAGAATTGCCGGATCCTGGAACAACCTGAGTACAAACACTCTCCATATTCAACAAGAAATTTTCTGAAGAAGTTTCAATAGTTGGAATACTAGTTCTCCTAACCCACTATCGTCTATGGACCTCAGCTGAAACACGACTCGTGCTCCCACTGCCATAAGTACCTCTGACTGGTCTACCTGAACCTTTCCAAGCTCGTTCATCCTGGATCTGACCTGTGGCTCTGGGTTTCTCTCTTGTAAGGACAACCCTCTTCTGTCCACTAGATTCTGTGAACCAGACTTTGTTTATCTTCTGAACTGGGACGGTCACTCCCTTAGACGGTAATTCAACCATATACAACAAACCTCTCTTTCTTCCGCGGGCCATGACAAGATTTCCCTTGATGACCTTCCACTGCTGATTTCCGAACTTCACTTCATGTCCCTGTTTCTCCAACTGCCTAACAGAAATCAAACTTTTTGTCAAGGTTGGAACAACTCTGACATCCTTCAAAGTCCAAAAACCGACTGGCGTCTTCAACACTATATCACCCATGCCCGTAACATCAAAAGTTATGTTGTCTGAGTCTTACCTTTCCAAAGTCTCCAATAACTAGATTCTACACTGCTTCACTATTGTGGGTAGCATGAAATGAAGCACCAGAATCCATGACCCAGGAATCCACACTACTATCCGTGCAACAGACTAAGAGGTCCTCGTCCGCGAATTCTTCTGCAATGTTGATTTGTTTATCATTTGGGCATTGATTCCTGAAATGCTCCTCCTCCTTACAGTTCCAACATGTTACACTTGAGCAATCCCGAGGATTTGACTGACTTCTTTTGTTCTTGCTCCCATTATCTCTGATATTTTTCTTACCTCTGATGACATATAGCGATTCACTAGATAATTCCCCAGAATTCCTTCTTCACAAATCCTCGCCAAGAATGAGATCACGAATCTTCTCAAAAGTGAATCCATCGGTTTCCGCTGAATTGGTAACTGTTGTAACCGTTCCGGACCAACTATAAGGCAAAGACGATAAAAGTAGTAAAGCTTGAAATTCATCATCGAACTTAATGCCCACTGACGTAAGTCTGGCTAAGATCAAATTCATTTTATTGATGTGCTCAGTAACTGAACTATCTTCATTCATCCTAGTGTTTACCAATTCTCTAATCAGAAACACCTTGTTTGCAGTAGATGGCTTCTCGTACATGTTAGACAATGCTTCCATGATACCTTTCATTATCTTCTCCTTCAGAATGTTGAACACAACATTCTTGGTCAAAGAGAGTCGAATAATGGACATAGCCTCACGATCCAAACCTGCCCACTCTGCATCAGACATCTTTTCTGGCTTGTCACCCAAAACCATGTCCAAATCTTCTTGAACTAGCAAATCCTCAATTTGCATTTTCCACCAACTAAGATCTGTACCATCGAATTTTTCAATTTGGAACCTCCCGTCTTCTGCCATCTCAAGCGACACTCACGGTCCACAAAACAATGAAACCCAACTCAAAAACCCAAAAACGAATCTATCTTACCCTAAAAACCACCATAGCAGCAACACAACACGTACCTGAAACTGCTTCGGGAATGGCACGACAGCGAGGAGGCGCGGCGGAGAGTTGCGAAGAGCAGTGGTGTGTGTGACAAGGATGTGCGACGACGAGGTGCGACAAGATATGGTAGGATGCGGTGAGAGGCACGACGAGAGGCGGCTTACGATGCAGATTTGGTGCACGACGGTGTAGGGTTGGTTGTGCGCGGTTCTACGTGTCTTTGATTAGTTTCTGCTGATCGATACCCTAAACCCTAAACCCTAAACAAACCAAGCTCTGATGCCACTTGATGGGAAAAATGTACGCGAAAGCAACACACATAATCACGAAACAATGCAAGAAAATAAACAACACATAATTTAACATGGTTAGATCGCCAACTGCAACCTACATCCACACGAGCAACTAATAGATTTTCATTTCTTTCCTTTTGCACACCAATTAAAAGTACAATGATCTCTTTAAATAGAAATTATAAAGGGGACACAATGATTAAGTCCACTCACTAAATATGGTGTCTAGTCAGCCCAACCCAATTGTTCTTGGCTTCATATCCAACACTCTTATCACTATCACCAAACCCAAGCCTGCCATGTTCTCCCCTTCCCCAGCCATATACCTAAAATAATGTCAACAAATATAAAGTTATAGCCAAATCATTTGAATATTAACAGAAACCAATAAACCAGACAGATGAAAATAAAGTGGTACTATTAAATATCAAATATTAACAAAGAAAATAAAGGACACAATTGAAAGGCATGGCCCCTCTTAGTCCTTTACAACATAAAACCTATAATTGCATGGAGAATGACCAGTTGCATTCAATGGGCTTGCGATTTGGAAGAAGAGGTACAAGGGACAAAGTTTCATTCTTCTATAAAGTTGCAAAGTCAGTTAAAGCTTTCTTAATAGACCTAGGTGCTTATGAGTAAGAATAAACTGGGGTGAATGTGATGCATAACAAGGCCCAATGTGGAATGGATAAGATGAATATCATGTGAAATGTTAGGAGGAGAGTACAACTGACTTGAGGTACTGTAACTAGTGAGGCAAGAAAAGAAAACGGGTTTGCTGCTAACCCTATCTTTTATATAATCACAAAAGATTTGTCCTTTGGAATGGTGTCACTAGCCTGATTTTCATAATGCTAACTTGAGAAAGATCTAAACACATGGATGAATTTCCACTAGCTTCTTGTAAGGTTATGAGAGGACCCTCCCACTATTTGGATTGGAAAGAGCTAGGAAGCTCCTAGACTATGGGGAAGGCAAAAGGAAATGTGGAAAATTGTTGTTGGTTTGCAACAAAAATTAAATAAGAAATCAAGCATTAATATGGAGGAGGAAAGGGAAAAAGATGGTGAGAAAAGAAAAAATAGTGAGTCGAGCAACAACCCTAGTTATAGAAATATTTTTAAGAATAGAGTTAGTACACAAGCTACCAACACCAACAACATGTTTAAGAAAAGTTTAAGAGGGGAAGCATGTCAAGCAATTGTAAGGTTATTCTATAACAACACTATACCTTTCAATGTGGTAAAGAGTGAAGAATTCACTGTTATGTTTGATTTGGTTTCAAGACATATCCTTGGATTTAAACCTCCATCTTATCATGAGATTAGAGTCAAATATTTGAAGGATGAATTTACAAATACATTACTTGCTTTACAAGTACATAGGGATGAATGGAAGAAAACAGAATGTACGATTATGATTGTTGGTTGGACTGATAAGAAAAGAAGGACAATCATAAACTTCATGGTGAAGAGCACAAAGGGAACTGTATTTCTAAAGTCCATAAATGCATCTTCTATATCTAAAATAGTTGAGAAAGTTTTTTAAATGATAAATAACATTGTTGAAGAGGTGGGAGAAGACAATGTCATTCAAGTTGTGACTGATAATGCAGCAAATACAAATTTGTTGGTCAAATGTTGATGGCAAAGAGGAAAAGACTATTTTGGACACCTTGTGTCACATTGTGTTGACTTAATGTTGGATGATTGTGAGAAGAAGATCCCAATTTATGAGGAGACAATATCAAAAGGTAAAAAAAGATCTACCTTTATCTATTCAAGATCTTCTCTAATTTCTCTACTACAACATTTCACAAAAGGAAGATATTTTGTAAGACCAGGTATTACTCGATTTGCTAAATCTTACTTGACATTAGGGTGCCTTCATGAAAATAAGGGATCTTTAGAATGTTTACTAGTCATGAATGGAAGTTTAGGAAGTTTGCTAAAACAAATTATGGTAAAATGGTTGAAGATGTGGTTTTAGATAAGCATTTTTTTGAAGAATATCATAACTTGTTTGAAGGGTGCATGCCTTTAATTGAAGAGCTTCGATTGGTTAATTCAGATCAAAAGCCAGCCATGGGTTTCATTTATGAAGCAATGAATCAAGCTAAAGAGACACTACAAGGACATCATGAAATAGAAACTAATATTTAGAAACCAAAATAATTAGTTGTTATAGGGACTAAATTAGAGACTAAAATTTTTTTTTGTTTCTAAATTAGTTTCTATTATTGTTAAATAGTTTCTAAATTGGTATTTAATTAACTACCAAGGTTTTAACTACCAATTATTTAGATTCTAAATTTGGTAGCAAAAATCTTGATAGCTAATTAGATACCAATTTAGAAACCATCTAACAATAATAGAAACTAATTTAGAAACAAACAAAAAATTCTAAAATGGTCTCTAATTTGGTTACTATAGCATCGAATTATTTTTGGTTTCTCAAATTGGTTTCTATTTCATGATTTTCTTGTAGTGAGAAGATACAAAAGGCTTTCAATGTTGTCAAGAAAGGTATTTTATTTTGGTTAGCTAACTGTCTATGTATTTGTTTGTTAGGATGGTGATTTTTAAATTAAAAACAAAAAACTAACTCAATGTAATATATTTTGGTTAGTTATTTGTCTTTGTGGAACATCATTGATGAAAGGTGGCACAAGCAATTCTATGGCCTTTGTAGGCTATATTCTTAACCCTCAAATGCATTGTCGTCCCTTAATGGAATGTATAAGTAGGATGGTGGAGGATAAGGATGAACAAACTCTCATTGATGTTCAAATTGATGATTTCAAAAAATAAGCAAAAAAATTTGGTTGTCCCTTGGGTACTAAGTCAATTAATTTAAAGACTCCATCAAATTGGTGGGAGTCTTATGGTGATGAGTATCTAGAACTCCAAAAATTGTTCATTCATGTCTTGAGCTTGACATATAGCTTCTTTGAATGTGAGCATAATTGGAGTTCATTTGAGATGGTAAGTTAATATTAAATTATAACTCTAGAATAAAATTAGGAATCTACTAGTCCACTCCTTGCTTGCCATATTTGTCTTGGAATTTTTGTAGGTCCACACACAGAAAAAATAGGCTAAAGCAAAGCACAACAAATCATGTTGTTTTTGTTTTCGCTAATTCAAAATTAGCTAAGAAGAAACAAACAAGAAAACCAATTCAAATTAATATTGACGAATGAAGAATGGATATGGAAGATGAGCATGAGCATAATGAAGCATTGGATTTGGATGAAAACTTCGTCCCAGTCGAAGTTGGGGAGAATGAAACTTTACATAGTCATGATTTACACTTGATTGATTTGAATGGTGAAGGAGATGGAAATGGAGTTGAATATAAATTTAACTTACAAGTTTATTTGATTTAGATAGATTATTATTTTTTCACGGTTTTGTAATCAGTAAAGAGTTACTCCTATCATAAGATGTGGTGTTTAACCTAATTACATAGTCTTTTATATATTATGAGATTCAAATTATGAATTTTGAATGAGATAAATAATTTTATATGTATATAAATTTCGTAGGATCTTACAATCCATGCTACGATCTCCTAATTTAGGATTTATATTTCTCATTCCAATCTTGAGTAAGATCTTGATTTTGACTACATTATTGAAAAACGAAAAAAAGTATAACAAGCAGCTTACTTGAATGAAAAAGCTGTTTTCAAAAACAATAATTTATAAATGGTTTTCTACTATAACAGCTACAGAAAACTAAAAAATTTAAACATGTACAGTTAAATGTAGACTTCAAATATTTTAAAAATTTAAAACCAATAGATTTTACACACAAAAAAAGAGTACCTCTCCTTCATCAGTCAATGCAGTAGAATGCCGTCCACCAGCTGCAATATCAACCTAGAGTTCCAAACAGATTTAATAAAAGAAATTAGATATTTAAACTATAATCAAAGATTGACAGTTTGTAGGGTACAGATACATAACAATCCTCAACCCCTATTGCACACCCAAATATAACCCCAATAAAGCCAATGTTAAAGAGAAAGAATGCCACTGGAAGCAAGGAGCTATACCAGCAAGTTGGTAAAATGAAAATAAATGAAAAATAAAATGAAAATTAATGGTGCTTGGTTGAAGAAAAATAGAGAAGATATGACTAAAGAGATAGAGATATGAGTAGAGATAGTGAGAAATAGTACATTGGATCCCACCAAATTTAAAATACTTTTCCTCGCTTCTTCCCCACCAACTCAGTTATATTAATTCTAACTTCTTTCATCTTATGAATTTCTTGAATACCAAACAAAGGCTAAGCATTTACAATATATCTAGCCTTCTACCTACATGTATAAATTTAACAGTATTTGCTTGTGCACCAAAACAGCACATGATCACTCACACACACATGTTATAACACTGATATATGACTGCATTCTAAACCATACATCTGTTTCTAAATCACACAAGTTTATAAAGAGGAATATTTAGATATCGCCTTAAAATTTGTCTCAGCAGTTGTTCTCCTTAGATCTAGGTTTCCTTGAATGCCAGCTTCCGTTCCTCCTGAACATGGCCTCTTCTGTCTCAATGTGACCGCTCGTTCACATATCTTGGAAAATGTCTCCGTCAGATTCCATATCAGCGAGTCACAGAACGGTCTTGTCATCATTCCTTGTTCAAAGCCAGAGATAATTACCTCATCTTAATGCGTTTGAAGCTTTATCGTGATCGCCCATAATCTATTCAGATTCTCTACAAGAAATTGTCAATTTACATATTGATTATTACATACAGATCTGAATCCGTATATAAAGTGAACATTACATACGGATTTTTCCGTATTAAGAATAAAAGTAATTACATATTCCTTTTTTTTCGTATGTAAATAGACATTGCATACCTATTCGAGAAGTTTCTTCTCTTTTTTTGAATCAATTTAACAATATTCCTCTTCTTTTAAACGCCTGTATAATTTTATTTGTTTTTAGGAGAGAAAAATACATGTATGTTAGGTGTTAAAATTTCTTCATACAAATGAGATTGAGTAATAAGAATTTTTGTTACAAAAGAACAAGTTGAAAGGGTCATATGTAATTAGTTTTAGATTAGGAAAATAAAACATTGGTATCCAAAATAACCCAACTAGTAAAGGAAGGTTTTTAATATTATTCATAAGCATTTGGCAATTTAGGAGAGAATATGTGCTAATGTAAAAAGTAAAAACTTTCTATAAAGAAGTTCCAAACTCATTATTTCACGTGCTTCAATTTCACCAAGAAGGGAACTACTATCATACCACATATTTTTTAGGACACAAAAGTACACCCCAACTTCACTCTCATCACAATCCTGGAAAACAAATTGCCTTATTTTAAAAAAAAAATCTCATGCTTTTATATTTTCAAATTCTTTTGGAGTGGAAGTTATAGGTTTATCTTCCAACTTCACATTTATTTGAGTCTGACTTTAGGAATGAAAATGATAATATTAAATTAGTAGTGTAAATTTGACTTTTACGTTAAGATATTACATTATTTATTTTGGAATTAGTATAAAATGAAACACAGTGGTATAATTGTAATATGTGACTTGCTTATTATATCAGTTATGGAAGGAATCAATGTAATATTATATCAATAACATCGGTCATTAAAACTAATTGTTGTAAACGATACATTTTTGAATTTAATACTTGTGAGGAAGTTATTATATTGGTTAATTAGTAGATAAACTATGTAATATATATTTTTACCGGTGTTGGACATGGAAGTGGAAGTTACCGTTGTTGAACGTGGTACTGTGTAAAGAATATGAATGTAGGAAAAATATTGAGTTGTACATGATGAGGGCTATAGTGGCACTTCTATCTTATCAAACTTTGAATGATCTAGTTCAATTATGTATTAAGGTAAAACAATGAAATTTAAGAAAAAGTTCTTACAAAAGAGATATGTCCCATTCTAGCTTTTATTCAAAGAAAGATTACAAGAGAGGATAGTTATTCCAAGTGTTCTGGCCGGTTGACCTGGATCGTCCTTATGCGCGGCTTGTCCTAACGAGCTAGGGCACCTTCGTTCTGCCTCGTCTGTGAGTACCTGAGAAAAGAAGAACAAAGGGGCGCCCTCGCGGCCGTTTGCCCTCCGACGGTCAAGTCAGCTAACGAGAAACACCAAAGTAACTAGAAACTGTATAATAATCTCAATGACTGGAACTGTGTGGCTAAAACTGTGTTGACCTAATTGCCTTGTGCTCTCAGCGGATGCACCGTCAAGAACAATTAGGGTTTGTGCTCTGTATGTCTATCTGAGAACTAGGTTAAAACTCGTGTAACTGTAAAAAAGCGTCCCTTACTAGGCTCTTCGTGCCCTTTATATAGGTGAAAACTAGGGTTTACCTTTGCGCTGCTGCTATTATCTAGGGTTCCCCGGAGAAGGTCCTTGGGCCGCTATCTTTAGGATCTTAGCGTATCCGGCCCATGGACTTCCCTTATCTGGAGTGCAATGTATAACCTTATGGCCACTTGGGCTCTAACTTCAACGCGGCCGATCGTCTTTAATGAGCACGTGGGCATTGCCACGTGCCCCTTTGACTCGATCATTTATTCTGTGCGGGGGGTCCCACAGTGCCGCCACCCAACTTTAGGGCGATGTCTTACTTTGGGGCGATGTCTACACTCGGCGACGTCTTACTTCTGCGCGATGCTTCTCTTGGGCGATGGGCGATGATCCATCTTGG
>Ga0123341_1006910_pt1 | contig 10310 bp, 4 predicted proteins | sample Turbeapinknodule_FD_89959 | JGI IMG/M metagenome (GOLD analysis project Ga0123341, IMG submission 89959) | Root nodule microbial communities of legume samples collected from Mexico - Turtle bean Mexico pink nodule | ecosystem: Host-associated > Plants > Roots > Nodule | place: Mexico: Nepantla...
AAAGACTTGAATTTAAAAATCCATTTATATATATATATATATTTAATTACTAAAGTGAAATTTTATAAAAGAAACTCACTAAAAAAAGACTCATGATAAAAAAATTAAAAATCCATTTAAATAAAAATGATTAAAAAATCTAAAATTATTTATAAACTTTTCTAGGGATTGAATTGGTATTTACTACATAATAAATTCAAGATCAAATCAGACTATAAATTGTTAGCTCTTCGTGATGAAATCCAGAAACTTCGGTGCTCTGGGCATAACGTCTCTGCTTTAATCGCTCATTGTTTCCATTTTTTTTTCAACCTTTCCTTCCTGAACATCAAGCTCAAGTTACTAACGTCATTCATTCTTCTTTTTTTTTCTTTAATTTTTTAGGGTTTTAAGTTTTTCTCCTTTCACGGTTTTGATAATTTGCTCCACTGCAGCTAGGGTTTTTGGCGGGACTCATTGTCATTGAAACAGTCATGCCTCGGTACATAGAAAATTCTGGATTCCTTTATATTTCAGTTTTCATGAATCCACGGTATTTATTTTTCTTGATCGATTTTGCATTCAGGTATTACTGTGACTACTGCGACACCTATTTGACCCACGATTCTGTAAGTTGTTTCCCTCGTCAATTGTGTTTCCCCCCTTTACTTTGAAGTTAGTTTAGTCTAGTGAATTTGTTCCATTTAGTTGTACCGGCAAAATGCATTTGAAAATAGTTTATTGTTTCTATCAAGTCATAGCCAGCTAAAAAGATTCTACACCTGGCAATAATAAGGTGCAGCTGCAAACTGAATGTTTAGTGTTTCCTATGTCATGTGGAATTCTCAGGTGTAGTGACCTCTTTATTATGGCTAAGGTTTTGCACATGAAACCCTCAAATCTTCATTTTTTAACTCAAATAATTGGGGGTTGGAGAGTAATTTGGGATGAAAAATGAGGTAGAGATTTGAAGTATTTTGTAGGATGTGCCATGATTTTAAGAAGGGTGAAGATTTGTGGATTTCTGATTTTGGGTGAAATATAATATCTTTATTGGTGACTTTTGAGGGTAAGAGGGTTTAAGATGATTTAATAGGTGAATTTGTGGAGATTTTGTTTAGAAAATGATGATTTGAATGTTTTAGGTAAATGAAAACTGATAAAAGATTTTTTGTTGTGGCAATTAAAAAAATTTGGGGGATTAACTTCGACGTTACTGTGGAACCAAATTGCACATTTGTTATGGTAGAGGAACTAAAAGTGTACTTTAATCCTTATTAGTGTTTCATGAAGGTTTGTTAGCCACATTGTTTGTGTCCTATTGCAGCCATCTGTTAGAAAGCAGCACAATGCTGGTTACAAACACAAGGTACCATGAAATTTCTGGCTTCTTGGAATAATTGCACTACAATGTACGCTGTACTCATAGCGTTTAATATCTGATCATATCTTCAGGCAAATGTGAGAACCTACTACCAGCAATTTGAAGAACAACAAACACAGAGTTTAATTGATCAGAGGATCAAAGAACATCTTGGGCAAGCTGCAGCATTTCAGCAGGTTGGTGTAGCTTATAATCATATGATGGTTCAGAGGCCAAACCTTCCTCCTGTGTTGCCACCACCAAGACTGCCTATTCCTGGAAATGCACAAGTACCTGGAAGCCAACCACTAATGCCAGGGATGAGACCACCTGTCTTTCCTAGACCACCACCAGGTGAATTTAATCTTGCACATTGCTTTTGTGAAGTACATAAAACTTCCATCTGCTCTTATGAAACATTCAATCTGACTTGGGCTGTCATATTTTTGTCTTTGCATTTTACATGCAGACATGTGTTCTTTCAATTATTATCTTAACAGTGACTCTTGTTATGCATATGCCAAGAGCTAACCACAAATTACTTTTGGTTTCTGTTATTGCAATGACCTTGTTATTTAAATTTCCTTTAATATGGCGCTTCTTTCTTTGGATTTTCTGTATTAAAAATAATTATTTTGTTAAATATAGAAAATAAGTTTTGGACAAGAACACCTATCTATGTTTTTATCCGTTTCTTCTCTATGGTTAGGAGTTTATTTTTAAGCTGTAACTTCTATCTAATGCTGAAAGTTCTGAAAAACTTGATAGCCAAGTTCAAGCATTATAAATCGGTTCTTTTATTACCCAGTATCTGATGTAAGTGGTTTTCAATTGGAATATATAGGATATGTTTCTGCACCTACCATGCCTCCAATGTTACCCCCACCTGGTGCTCCCCAGATGCCGGGGCAACTTAATACCCTACCAAGGCCCCCTTCACTAGCTCCCCCTCCAACTGCTCCTGGTAGCACTGCTGCCCCAGCTTCCAATGGTGCTCCCTCTATGGTATCGTCAGCAATGTACCAAGCCAATCCATCAGCACCATCATCTGGAGGTTATGATAATTACAATGCCAGTGCTCAAGCACCTGACGGCAATCACTGACCTGGTTAAACTGGTATGATCTTTTATATTAATTGTTGAATTTTATGCAAATACAATAGTTGTTCAACTGTAACTCGGGGAGAAAGCATTGTAGTTGCTGGGCTCAAGCATCCATTGAATTTCTACTAATTACCATTCTTTCCTATTTCATTTTTTTTGTGTTATGCAGATCTCTCCGCATAATGCTATCTCTCTATTGGAATCTTAGGACTAGAGCTATTTGTGCTCTCCCTACCAGCTGTTCATCAAATGAGGACTTTTGGTCATATGTAGAGTAATCATTGGTATGTAGCATGTCCATCAGCTTGACTGCAGGAAAAATCTTATAAGTTACGTTTTTGATGGAAGATTTATGTCAAGTGCCAATTGCTATAACTTTTCCGATGTGGCCTGTTGATGATAGCTTCTGTTCTGCAATTAGTTTATTTTTAAAATGAGTTTTATTAGTGATAAATGTAGTTGTATTGTAGGTTTGGAGAAAAATTCATAATTTCATATTGTGTTATTGGCTCTGAATTTTTTAAAAGCTTTGCTTGTCGATCTACAACAAAAGTCTTATTTCACAATGTGAGGTCGGTTACATAGATCACTTATGCCATTTCCCTCGGTTAAACCAAATCTTCATAGATATTACTTCTTTCAATGTTCTTCTTGGTCTCCCCTTCTCCCTTTTCAAGAATTAAAAAAACCATGCAATCTATTCTCATCACTTTTGTTTTATTTGTAATGTTCTTCAAACCACTTCTACTGAATTTTTGGTCATTTTTTCTTCAGTAGGTGTCGTGCTAATATCTCATTATATACCATTTTTTCATGTCTTATAATTTCCTTTGTGGCCACACCTCCATCTTAACATTATAATTTACTCTACTCCTACCTTTTTTTCACGGTTTTCCTTTAGAGTCTAACACTGATGACAATAACCAAAACATATAACAGTGAGATAAAACTTTCTTGGTAGTTTACTTTTTTTTTTATCACAAATAACTAATGACTTTTTCCCCATTTTAGTCATCTCACCATCATTTAGTAATATTATTGATCGCAAACATTTTAATTTAGAACCAATGGTATGACATGTTTCATTTTACTTTAAAGTTATAAGTCTCGTTAAAATTATAATGCATATACTGTCTTCCTCCAGCTTAGTGAAAACCCTTAGTTTATAAAGCTAACAAGTTCAATTTAACCATTTAACTTAATTATTCTATTAAAACTATATAATTTGTAAAAGAAAACATTAATTAAACGGTAATTTTTGTACGCCCATGGTAAGCACATTTCAATGCTAGATTAAATAAGAGTACGGACTTAAAGTTGAGCTGTAATATTCTCCCTATAGGTCTTGCTTGTTGCATGTTGCATCCCCTTTGAAATTTTAGAAATTATCATTCTTTTATTATGGTCTCAAATTATGAATTTTTTCACTGTTATAACTTTTTCCATTCATTATGTTTTCATTCAGTAATTAAGTTATGAGGGAACAACATTTCCCCTTACTAATTATATTGCTACTTTTTTGCACATCTTTATCAAATTACCCGCAAATCAAACATCAGTTTTAAGTTCCTTTGTCCAATTTAAATCGTATGATATCCTTTGTCCAGTTTGAATTATTTTTTAAAAATTAATTGTTATGAAGACATTTCACCTAGTTGCCCCCTGAAAATTGGGTTCCTGAAAATGACTCTAAAAATTTTAGTTTTCATCTAAATAGGATGTCACATTGATCAATATAGCATGCGTGATACCGAAAACCACAAGGCAATTACTTCCTCTAGTACTCGATTTTTATGTGAAATAAGAAAAGAGTCCTTAAATAAAAGTTAAAGTGAATGTGGATAAAAAATATTTTCAGAACCTTTTTTTAAATAGATTTGAATTTTCAGAACACTTTTTTGAATTTTGAATTTTTTTTTCTGAAATAAGTTTTAATTTTTTTTTCTAAAATAAGTTTTAATTTTTGTTTAGAATTGCTTTTTTGAAATGAAATTTTGATTTTTGAATTCAGTTTTGAAATTTCATTTTTGAGACACAGTAATCTATTTCAGAATATATTTTTTTGAATTTCAGTTTTTCAATCACACAATAAAAGATAATTTTGGAAATTTGAAAAGGGGATTGGGCAGATGTAAGGTAAGGTGTGCGGGTGCATGAAGAATTTATCAAATCAAGTGATATTACTAAAGACGAAGTTTCCACTTTGTTCTTAGAAGTAAGTTTTTCACTTCAGTAAAAATGGAGTAAGGTGAATGAAATTTTATAATATTTTAAGAAGTGAAGGTAAATAGTGTTTATGATATGGAAAGTAATAATTTTAAGAAGTGAAGGTAAATAGTGTTTATGATATGGAAAGTAATAGTAAAAGTTCCCACTTCATTAATTTCAAAGAAAATAGAACTAATGAATGAACACAAAGAAAATGATGTGTTCCAATAAGTTCAATAGGAACAAGTCGCTTAGAAATCAAGATTAAAAATAATATAAATATAAATTAATATTAAAAATAATATAAATATATTTTTTTCATTACGTATTTTTTAAGGATAAAACTATGAGAACTTCAGATATAAGATAGAGCATACCAACACATTTTGTACATAGTATATCTTTCAAGAGATTATCTTTTCAGATATTCGAGTACAACCAACGTTTTTATTTTGTACAAATGACTAATAAGTAGAACTATGAATGAAAGTTGGTAATACAGTTTGGTGGGATTCTTTTCTCACGTTTTAAATAAAACATTTTCACATTATTAAATCATTAATTTTTTTTATTTAAAACTTACTTTTGAAAACTGTTTCAAAACAAGTGTTTTTTATAAACTAGTTAGATGTTTTCTATTGTACAAAATGTATTTCAGGATTAAAACATTTTAAAAATAATTTTATTTTTAAAATGGTGAACTAGTAAGAAAATGTTTATCTAAATAGTAAATATTATGTTAAAAACAAAGTGGGCATTTGGTCTAGTGGTATGATTCTCGCTTAGGGTGCGAGAGGTCCCGAGTTCAATTCTCGGAATGCCCCTTCTTTTTTGTTATTATTCTTTTCTTTAAAAATAAAAAATTCTTTTTTCTTTCCACTTTACTTGCAATTCAAACTATCCTATTAACTTTATTTTTGTACTTTTACAGTTAAAATAAATTTATATTATCAATCAATTAAAAATTATTATTAATTCAAATTTTAGGATAATTATTGTAAAAATGAATGACACCAGACATTTAAGAAGAAAAAGTGGTTAAATTTAAGATGAGATTCACCAAATTTACAATTCTAATCATTTGAGACAATAATAATAAAGAGAGTGTTGAGAATAAGACATTAGAGAGTTGTTATAAGCATTACTCTTATAAAAATCAATAAACTTTTCTTACATTATTAATATGAGTTTTAGATAATTATATATAGAAAACAGTTACTACAGATAGTGATTAAAAATAATATAAAGTTATTTTAGCAGTAAATTTAAAAAATGGGTTTAGGTTTAGAACAGTGAAACACAAAAAACCGGTTAAACATGAAAATTAAAATGATTTGTACGTAGGATAGAATTGAGGAGTTGGAAGCTGAGAGAGGATAAGGAAAAGGAACGAAAACATGAAGAAGTAGGAATGGTGCTGCTCCAACACTGAACTCAAACAAACTCAATTTGCAACCTTTCTCTCTCTTTTTCACTCACTGTGTTGTGGAAATGGCTGTTGCACTATCAAGTTGCATTCCCTTATCCTCTGCGCTCTTCTCCACTGTTAAATCCCGTTGCTCATTCAGACAAAGACCCATCATTACCTCTATCCGTTGCAATCACTCGCACCGACTCTCCTCCTCTTCCTCCAAATCCAATCGCCAAAAGGAAGGCCCAAGCCACAAGAAGCAGCAGTCTAAAGATGAAAGGCCTTCCAGAGGGAATGTGGTGGAACCCCAACCAACTTCTTCTAAAGCTTTTGGCTTTCTTAGGAAAAATAAAGACCATGTCTTTGATTCCAAGGACCAGCAGGTATGCAAACAGTCCTACCCTTTTACTTTTTAACATTAAATTGACATGGTTTGTGTCTGGAACAACCTGAAGCTGTAAAATGCTGAAATGGGTGAGTTGTGTCTGTCTTCAAATTTGAGGTGCTACCGTGGCGGCTATGCCGGGAGTTATGTGGTTGCAGTGACATTTAAGAACTTGGGTTTTGCTTTTTAGGAAGGGTGTGTTTGGACTTTGGATAGAAGAATCATCCTTCCCTCCCCTTCCAGCATACTGTAATGTAACTTGGGGTGCTTCAGTTATTACGTGGAAATTTAATCACTATTTTGTGTTGTGGAAAGTCTAAACATAAAGCAGTGTTTTTGCAGCTGTGCTGCAGCATGTCTGGTTATTGAATTGAAAATACGGTGTGCCGGGGAGTGAGTGTTGGCTTCACTGGTAGGTCTTAACACCATTGGCAAACAGGTTTTGGATTTGATTCCCATTTCTGGTGGCATGCTTCTTCACCTTGGAATGAGAGGGAAACTTTAACAGGTGTTAGTCATTGATATATTTGTCACAAACCTGTATGGCTGTTTTGGTTAAAATATGTTTAGGTTGATGAATTTGTTAAAAAGGCTTGCTGGAATGCTGATTTTCGTATCAAGAATCCCTCCTGAATTTGCCTTCTCTTTAAGTTTAACTTTGGGGTTTAGGCCATTAAAGAGTAATTTTCCATTGTGGGCGTAGAATGCCAACCTATACACGCCGGTGGGGAAATGAGGAGAGGGATATAATGTCAGAAGATGTATTTAAAAAGGATATTAGAAAAGGACATATATTCTATGAAAGTGGCAATTCTTTTTTCTGGTGATATTTAAGATGCTTAGCCAAACTGAATGTTTCTCTTTACATGGTTAGCCTAACTTCAGATAATTATATAATTTCAGGTGGAACCAAGTGATTTACAAGACTCGGCTTTCCTTAATGCTGTTGTGAAGGTGAAGTTCAAACCTTTTTTATTACTGCTTAAGAATTGTTTTTGTCTCGAGTCTTTGGATTTGAAGACATAGTGTAGGTGGGGAGGTGCGGTTGCACCTCAAATTTCAAAGTTCAAAAACTTTAAAAATGTTTTTTTTACTTCATGCATCTATTTTGGTTGTGTGTTCTGGCTAGTTCCCCACCTTGGTGTGGAACTTTCTCAGATTTCTTTGAGTTATCTAATGGTGTCAAGTTTCTGCTTTCTTATTCATTTAATTATTATATGATCTGACTCCTTACCTAGTGTCAACATAGTCTCTTTTCTATACTGCCCATAGTTTTTTCCCTTCAAAGTGCCTTAAAGCAGTATCTATTCTTTTTAGCAACAAACAATCATCCTTGTTAATTTCTTATAATATTGTTGTGCTATACTTTATATTTTCATTGCTCATGTGTGGATTTTCTTTGATAATATATCTTGTTCCTATAACATCTTTAGGTTTACTGCACCCATACTGCCCCAGATTATTCACTTCCTTGGCAAAAACAGAGACAATACGCAAGCACTGGAAGGCAAGATTTTGAAAACCTTGACTGTGGTGGAATTGTAAGAATCCTTACTTCTTAATCTTACACGTCACATCTTGTGCAGTGCATTTATGATTGGAGACAGGAAACTATTAACGAATGCACATTGTGTGGAACATGATACCCAGGTAATTTTCTTAATTATCCTATTTTCAGTAAATTGTTGATTTTGTAATTTGTAATATAAATTAATTAATGGGTTTATTATGAGTCCTTTTAATTTTGTTTCTAAGTGGATCTTATAAACTAGTCAACCAAAAGTGGATAGCTAGGAGAAATTTCCAGATATAAAAGAGGGCAGCCCAATGCATGAGTTTCCAGCTAGTGGGATTCTGGGCACATAACCTTACCCTGGCATGCTGTGAGAGGCTATTTCCAAGATTTGAACTAGTGACCTGACCTCCATGTTACTAAGCAACTACCTTAGTGTTATGATAATGCTCACCTTTATTAGTCAAATTCTTGATGCTTAGATTGAAGAGAGAAAAAAAATAACAGAAGAGGTAATTGATAGAACTTGTCTTTGTTAGATAAATTGGCAACACCTATTGGCTCAATAACTTAATTGTGTTAAATACTAACATTTTACAAATTTGTATAACTGAGCTATTAATAACATGGCCAATAAAACTAAAACTTTAAAGTGGTATCTGTTTGATGTTTCTACTTTATCTGATTATTTTTAAGGTCTTATGTGTAAAGGAAGTTAAGAAGATTCAATGGTTATAATTTTTTTTTTCTTTTGGGATGATTGCAGGTCAAAGTAAAGAAAAGAGGGGATGATTCAAAATATGTGGCTAAGGTAAGGTGTGTCTGGTGTGAAGCCTTAGTTTTTTCTCTGTTCTATTATCTGTTCAAACTTTAGGTGTCTAGAACAATTTTCTTGAAATATTATCTCATTTATCCTTGATACTAAGACCAGAGAATAGTGACTACAGAAAGTATTAGCGAATTAGTTTGTAAAATAATTGTAAGTGCCGAAAAAAAAGGTTATTTATAGGGTTTGCTTTTCTAAGTTATACCTTGCTAAAAACTTTCAATTGTACACTGCAGAGTACAAGTCACCTTTACATGGGCAAAAGTTTATAGTCATTTGTAAAACTTAGGAAAGTATATCCCACCCAATTGCAACTTGGGATGGTAGTGCAATTTTTTGTAAGTTTATGGGTTAATTCAGGTAAATTGCAAACGATACTTTTCTTCTGTTAGAATAGGTATTAAATATAGGTAGTTAGTAGTTGTAGTGGAAAACTGCTAATTGCGGTACCTATAAGCTGTTTACTTGTTAACATTAATTACCAAGATATTCCTGCTGTAATTTTCTTCTATAAATAACAAAGATTAGCTAAGAGATAATCAATTTCTTAAGATCTTTTTTTCATATTTTCAGTCTTAAGTTTTTCAATAAGCATAGTATCACATAAAATGCTTTCACGATTCACAAAAGTTTGTTCATAAGCATAATTTATTGATAATATGGAAAATGTACATATTTGTAAGTAAAATTTGGACTATAAAAGTCTGGCCTTTATTTCATATATTTTTAGTCTCAACTATACACACACACACACACACACATATATATATATTATATAAATAAATATCAAAGACCCCTATTAAGTATTTCTAACCAAATGATATTATTCAACTGACAGAAATACTTAGAGACTTCAATATTTAACACTTGTTCATATATTTACTTTACTAATTGATGGAATGTACAGGTTTTGGCTAGAGGTATTGATTGTGATATAGCTTTGCTTTCAGTAGAAAGTGATGAGTTTTGGAGAGATGTGGAACCTCTCAGATTTGGACGTTTGCCACATCTTCAGGTGTAAAATTGTCTTTGTTCTGGTATTTCTTGATTTGTAATCTTCTCTAAAGAAAGGTGTTAAGTAATTTGTTAATGAATTATATGTGAACAGCCTCTGACAGTGTTAGATAATGGATTTAGAGAACTAGGTTGAAATGATATGTTCTCCTGTAGTGTTAGGTACATGATGATAGTTCTATTTTCTTTCTTGCTATTAAGTGTTGGGAACTATTCTGTTTGATATCATGAGGTCAATATTTGTTATCATAGCATAAACTATTACACACCTGTTCAGCAAGATTAACTGGTGCTGGGAAGGGTAAATTTTCTCACTTCCTCCTTTTGTACACCCTCCCCACCAATTCTATTGACAAAATAGTAAGTGATTTATTTTCCTAGTGATCTACACCGACTACTCAAATGATGTGGGGTTTAATATATATATATATATATATATATATATATATATATATATATATATATTAAAAGAGCAAAAAAAAAAAAAATAAAATATACTAATTTATA
>Ga0123341_1006914_pt1 | contig 10307 bp, 7 predicted proteins | sample Turbeapinknodule_FD_89959 | JGI IMG/M metagenome (GOLD analysis project Ga0123341, IMG submission 89959) | Root nodule microbial communities of legume samples collected from Mexico - Turtle bean Mexico pink nodule | ecosystem: Host-associated > Plants > Roots > Nodule | place: Mexico: Nepantla...
AAATTATTTTATAATTTTTTATTAATAATAGAAACTATTTTAAATATTAATAATTTTTTTTATAAAATAGTATATAACTTAATCAATATAATAACTAATTTTTTTAAAATTAATTTTTATTAAAATATTTTCTTTTAATAATTTATCAGGAATTATAAAAAAATAATTACAAAGACAATTTTATCTATAAATGTTCATATTACCAGTAAATAAAGTTTTAATATAAAAATATGCATATTTATACCATTCAAAAAGAAAAAATTAACTTGTTTCTTTTCATTGAGACAAAAATGTATTTATTTGTAATTTATTTCTAAAAGTCTTGGATTAGAACAAAAACAAAAATACCGTATTAAATTTTTTAACGCATTCAACGTTTGACTGAATGAAGTTATAAATATTTAAAAAAAAACATTGAATGTTCACCAACCTAAGAACTCCACTAAATTCAAGTAACTAACAATAGACGAGGATATATAATCTTAACGCAAAAAATGGGATTATAAAATATTTGGTGAGTAATTGGAAATATAACAAAAAGATAATTAAGATGACATAATAATAAGTTTCTTAGTAATTAAATCTATTGTTTAAGAAAATAAAATAAAAAGCTAAATAATGGGTTTAATTTAAGAATTGAATTTAGAAGATGAATTAAGTGAAGGTTGAGAATGATGAAGATGAAGAGAGAGATGGAGAAGAGAGGAGAGAGGTTCTAGAAAAAAAGGAAAAGTCCTCCGACATTTACTGCGTCCGATTTTTAAGTTGAGGTTACAACTTGCGCATGCTATTGCACCACCACCCATTACAAATAATATCTTTCTTATTATTCTTCCTCATGCAATAACACTATTAATACTTAATCTCTTTCTCATACTTACTTTTGCTTCTGGGTTCATTCAAGATTCTTAAAGAAATGGCTAAAAAATCTTCTTATTCATCATCGTCTACGTCTTCATGGAGGTATCTGCAACCTCGTTATTACATTAAGAGGCCTAAACGACTGGCATTGGTCCTTATCGTCTGCGTTTCACTCACATGGATACTCTATGACCGCAAATCACTCACCACCGGACACCAGGTTCTTTCATTGTCATTAACCAACAAATTTCCATTTTCATTATAAATGTCAAACATCTTTTTATGTTGCATTTAATTGTTGCTTTGTTAGAGAAAAAGTTCTGGTGTTGAAATGGATGGGAGGGGTACCATGTTCCTTCGTATTGTGGTCTCATCTCACCCATTGTTAATGTTTTCAATTTGAATAGTCTATTTGATCATTGTTAATAATGCGTTGATTTAAGTATTTTGATAGTTGGGATTTTTGAAATACTGTTCTTTAAGCTATTTTTCTTTCTTTTTTCTGGAGCTAGGATGACATTTCGAAATTAAAAGAAGAGGTTACACGCTTGCAGAATTCAGTAAGACGTGCAGATTTTTATTATCTATAGGGTTGTTTGTTATAGTTTCAAAATTTTGTTTTTGTGCCTTCGTTGTTGTAATTGACTTGGACTGAGTTGTTTGAAATTGCAGCTAGAAGATATAAAAGACCATATGAAAGACTCGACAGAAAGTACTGAAAAGGAGGATGAAGTCGATAAATTCACTAAGGATATTTCTGTTGAAGATGATCCTATTAGCACACAACGAAGAGATAAAATAAAAGATGCCATGCTTCATGCTTGGACATCTTATGAAACGTATGCATGGGGAAGGGATGAACTTAAGGTTTTTCATTATATTTTCTTAACTTTTTAGTTAGTCCACTACTTGATATGATGAGTTTTATATGCTTGTTGCTTTTTTTCTTCTACCTTCCTCTTTTTATGGAGGAATTTGAGTTGTTTTAACTTTTAACAAATAAGTTAGCTAGTTAAGTTGGTTCATTAAGTTGATTTCAGAAATTGACATTCTAGTCATTTGCACAATTGTAGTTGTTTTTGTTAGCAGAGTGATCAACAAGTAGATTATAACTGAGGGTAGCAAGTAAAAACTTATTATCCGTCTCATTTCTCAATACAACTACAGTAAGTTAAGATATTAATCAGACCCACACCACAACATTATTCCATCTCTTGTTCCTTAGTAGAGCAAATCTAACTCTCCCCATACAAGGTAGAATAGGTTAGGTTATGATTGCAAAGCTTTGAAATTATTTTCACAAGGAGGTGGAGGCAACCCTTTTGGATAAGCCATTGAAACATATAATAAGAAGTGAAACATCATTCAAATTTTGATCACATGAAATTTTTACGCTACAAGACACAATAATATATATATGCAGATTCTTTCTACAACTGAAATTCACCTATACACATTAGGAGAAGCAACAACAAAATGTGTCTGCATGTTCTTTTCTAAATCCATTTATGTTTTATTATGCTATAATAGCACACAGTTTGGAATAGTCAAATTTAAACTACGCAACTAATTAGTTTGCTATTCCTTGCACAGCCGCAATCAAAGAATGGTGTTGACAATTTTGGCGGTCTAGGGGCAACTTTAGTAGATTCACTCGACACATTATTTATAATGGGTCTTGATGATCAATTTAATAGAGCTAGAGAGTGAGTTGCATTTTATTTCTAGTACATTTGATTTTGCAACCCACTATGTCTTCTTGAAGATGTTTTTCTAATGAGATAAATATTGCAGGTGGGTTGCTGAGTCATTGTCTTTCGACAAGAACATTGAAGTTAGTGTGTTCGAGACAACCATAAGGTTGAATTAGAAGGTTCAATCTTAGTTTTGTTGAAATACTAATTTCCTCCCCCACCTAGCAGTTGTTGTAGCTTTGTAGATTGCAACAATTTTTTGTTTCTAATTCATTTTCTGTCGTTTATGTATCATTTTGGTTTAGAGTGATGGGTGGGCTTCTCAGTGCTTATGATCTCTCTGGTGACAATGTTTTCCTTGAGAAGGCTAGAGATATTGCAGATAAGTTATTGCCTGCTTGGAATACACCTTCAGGAATCCCCTATAATAGAATTAACTTGGCATCTGGCAGTACAAATAACCCTGCATGGGCGCGGGTATGTTTTCTCATCATTATCTTACTTCATTTATTTATCTCAAGTTAATGTCATAACACAGAATCTCAGCTTTCTATCAAAATCATTTCTAATTACTCATAATTTCTCAGCTTTGAGGTTTTTTTTTTCAATTTTTGTTTGACTTGATTATTTGGATCATGTTCACCTCCAACATCATTGATTGGTAAGAAATCTTTTGATTGCTTAAATGATCTTATCAGTGTCATTTATTTTGGTGTTGAAAATTTACTGTCTTTCTATAGAACTCTCATATGGCATTTGGTAACACAACATATCATACAGTGTGTTTTCTTACAAATATTTAGTTAAAAGATATCAAATCTTATTTGCGACTAATTCCATCTCATTGTTACATATTGTGATTTATTGTAGATTGTTTTATGTTCTTGATTGGTCGTTATTTATTACTAGGGAAGCAGTATTCTTGCGGATTCTGGTTCCGAACAACTCGAATTTATTGCTCTCTCTCAAAGGACAAAAGACCCGAAGTACCAAGAAAATGTGACATTCTACTACTTTTATGTGTTTTTAACTATTTTTTGGCAATACAAATTGTGAACTTTATCTGTCTTTTTCTTCTATTACTAAATATTTTTTATTAGTAAATGTTAATCCAAACCCACACAACATTACTAAAAGTTACTAAGCATGTTGATTTCAAGAATTTCACAATAATATTTTCATAATTTCAGGCAGAAAAGGTGATTAAGGAGCTTCATGAAAATTTTCCGGATGATGGCTTACTTCCTATATACCTTAATCCACTTACTGGAACTAAAACAGGTGGATCAATTACATTTGGTGCCATGGGTGACAGGTAATGCTACCTATAAAATTTGCTAACATCATTATTGTTGTAATATTGTAATTTGCTAACTCATTTATGTGAGTTTTTGTCGAACTCTTGATATAGATAATAAAACAATCTTTATGAGTTGCCCTTATTCATTCATGTGCTATGTTTTTTGGGAATGTGGAACAAACTTGAGTTATTGATTAATTATTTTGAAATGTCGCATAATGATTCTTAATATGTTAACCTACTATAAGAGATGTGTGACATTTAGAAGGAACACAATGAAGAAATTAATTTCTCAACCCTACACATTGTTTATCTTCACTTGATAGGTAGTATTATTAATTTGATAGTATGTCAAAAACAAATGTTGTAAACTAGGCTATACAGTGCTTGACATTTTTCAATCACTTCATTGTTCGCATGCTTAACAAGGTTACCCATGTATATGTTGCAGCTTTTATGAGTACCTACTCAAGGCCTGGGTACAGGGAAATAAAACTGAAGTTGTGACATTTTACAGGTAATGTGAGCTTTAAATGTTGGAAAATTAAATAATTTTATTACCTCTGTAAGAAACTGTTCACCATTTACATATTTTGTTATCATGAGCTTTTGAAAGAAGCCAAAAGTATTATGGAATACCTCTCATCCATAATACATATTTTACAAAGCACACATTTAGCAGACTCCTCTCAACACTACTTTAATATGAAAGTTCAGATTTTGAGTTAAGAGACATATATAGAACCATATGTTAAACGTGTAAGCTAATGGTGGATCAGGGAAATGTGGGACAAATCAATGATAGGCCTTGAAAGCTTGATTAAAAAGTCAACACCTTCGTCTTTTGTATACATATCCGAGAGGCTTGGAAATGCAGTCTATGATAAGGTGTTATTTGAAAAAGAAATCTATTTTAGTCTTAGATGAGTATGCCATTAAAACAATATCTGATTTCGTCTCCTTTTCAGATGGATGAATTAGCTTGTTTTGTTCCTGGAATGTTGGCTTTGGGATCTTCAAACTCTGGCCCTGGAGAAGCAGAAAAATATATTTCACTTGCAGAGGAGGTGACCCTGCTTTTTTCTTCCTAGAAATATAATACCAGAGTACTTATTCTCTTAAAAACTTTTTCGGAAAATCCACATCACACTTTTTCTTGCATCTTCCCTTGGAATTGGAAACATTATTCAGAACATTAGTTGTATTTGTATGTTCTCTTTCAAACCAAATCACAAACATCCAAGGTTTCAGTTTGACTGAATATTAAATAATTTTTCTGAAAGGATTAAGAAGCTTTATCGTGACAATAATTATTAATTTATGCTTAAAATACATTGGTTTGAGCTGCTATTTTTCTTTCACACTTGTACTGAATTCCAAGTCATCTTGTCGCGTAGCTTGTATGGACTTGTTACAATTTTTACCAATCAACACCAACTAAATTGGCTGGAGAGAATTATTACTTTCGCAATGGAGAGGTTTGAACCTTTAATTCTGACATTGTTTGTCAAATTCCCTAAGATGTTGTGTTCTAAGGTTATGAAAAACTGTAGGATATGACTGTTGGTACCTCGTGGAATATCCAAAGGCCTGAAACAATTGAGTCATTATTCTACCTCTGGCGTTTCACTGGAAACAAAACATACCAAGAATGGGGTTGGGATATTTTCCAAGCATTTGAAAACAATTCTCGGATGGAGACAGGATATGTTGGACTCAAAGATGTAAGAAATTCAAAAACTGCCTCAGTATAAGCTTATGCATGTTACTTGATCATATTCATAATCTTTTTTCTTTAATTTTCTTCAATGCAAATACATTGTGCATTGCTAAACATAACTGAGTAAATCCTTAGGTGACTACTGGCACCAAAGATAATATGATGCAGAGCTACTTCCTTTCAGAAACACTCAAGTATCTCTATCTGTTGTTTTCGCCTTCATCAGTCATTTCCCTGGATGAATGGGTGTTCAACACGGAGGCTCACCCTTTAAGAATTATGACTAGAATTTCCAATGAAGAGAGTGGTGACCCAGAAGAGGTAGTTCCACGTCATTTGCATGGTAGAAAAGAAGGTCGAATTGAATATAAGTAGTTAAGAGTTGTTGGTTTAAGATTATTGAAAACATATCCTGAAGCATAGTTCCCAACGTACTCTCAAGTTAGATCCAGGACTTCAACCTTATGATTTGGACATCGTTTGTTACTATCTTTACATGAGAATGTTTCATCAGCTAGATTACCGATAGCACAAGGGACTACTTCTCTTGCTTTATCAATATAGACTTAAATTGCCTGTCTATGGTGAACACTATGGGGAAGCTATGTTTATGGTGTAATTAGTAGGATAAATGTGGGTGTAAATTACTAGGTAGAAGCAGATTTCTCTGTAAATGCTTGTGTATTAGTTGCAACTATGAGATGTAAGACATCCAAGTTTGAAAACTCAGATTTCTTTGCTCTTCTAATTCAAAATTTACTGATATTAATGTTTTAGAGAGGTAATTTAGTTGAGTAACACTTTAACTTTTTTAATGCGTTGCCTACATATATGTTCCTCCATAATTTCTCATGTGATTCTACCAACTCTTCTGATAGACATTGATGGCTTCTTGGTTGATTTACCATTTAAATATCTATTATATTAACTTTCTCTAACAAGGTTAGGTGAGCTTGAAGATATAACGAGATGAATGGAGAGAAAAAGAATCTATTCGAATGCACCTCAACAAGAATTGCAATATTTATATGTTGTTCTATATATGGTACAAAACCCAGCCCTTAAAATCCATCAGATAATAATACTACCAATCACGATAATCATCATTGTTGAAACTTCCATATAAAATAATAACAATCCCTATCGATTAAATATATAAAGGTATTCATGCATATTAGTTTCGAGATGAGTCAAGTTAAATGTAAACGTCTGATTCATATATTTAAATAACTAGTATTTTTATATTTAAAAGGCAAATTCAAGACTTTAATCAATAAAATTAACTATTGAAATACAAGTCATTAAATTAATGTGGCAATTTTGGGCAGGGAAGTAATGAGAGGGTTTGAAAAATGTATTATACAAAGTGTTTCAGTGAAGAGTATTGATTATCTCAAACCTAAAACATTCAATGTTGTCAAGAATAAGTGTAATGTTAGCTAGTATGTGATCGGTCTTTTCCTTTGGTGTATTCCCTACTATATACTGAAGATATCCACCTTATTCCTTCTGTATTGGGTCTTGATACTGACCTAATTCAATAATAAAAGCTATTTATTTGAGATTCCATAATTTGTGCTGATACATTATTGCCTTGGATATGGGTATCAGTAGGTGTACCTGTATGGACAAAGAGAGGCCTAGATAGTACCTGAAATTGGTTGTACAATTGTTGATGTGTCAATAGCCTTCTTGCTCATTCCTCCTCATTTTGTTATTGGTGCTCGGTCGGGGTGAACCTGAGAAAGTTACTCTGACGCTCGAGTGAGCTCTGTGTAAAGAATGTATATTGTAAAACTGATTAAAGCATACCTTACACCTCCACAAAAGATTTTATTTATAGAGTCAGTTAGGAGCCCTTGACAACTATCGGTCCAATTTAAAAATCCTTACTCAGGTGAAAAGCTTGGAGGGGTGTCGAAATTGATCGGTCCAATTTAAAAATCCTTACTCAAGTGAAGAGTCTAGGGGGTGCCGACAACAATCAGACCAATTTAAAAATACTTACTCAGATGAAGCCTGGGAGTGCCGAAAGGGATCGGTCCAATTTAAAAATTCATACTCAGGTGAAGAGCCTGGGTGCCGACAACGATCAATCCAATTTAAAAATCCTTACTTAGGTGAAGAGCCTGAGGGGTGCCGACAACTATCAGTCCAATTTAAAAATCCTTACTCAGGTGAAGAGTCTGGGGAGTGCCGGAACTGATCAGTTCAATTTAAAAATTCATATTCAGGCGAAGAGCCTAGGGTGTCGACAATGATCAGTCCAATTTAAAAATCCTTACTCAGGTGAAAAGTCTAGGGTGCCAACAACGATCAATCCAAATTAAAAATTCTTACTTAGGTGAAGAGCCTGGGGTGCCGACAACGATCAGTCTAATTTTAAAATTCTTACTCAGGTGAAGAGCCTGGGGGAGCTGACAACGATCGGTCAAATTTAAAAATCCTAACTCAGGTGAAGAGCTTGAGGGGTGCCGACAACGATTGATCCAATTTAAAAATCCTAACTCAGGTGAAGAGCTTGAGGGGTGCCGACAACGATTGATCCAATTTAAAATTCCTTACTCAGGTGAAGACCCTGGGGTCCCGTCAACGATCAATCCAATTTAAAAATCCTTACTTAGGTGAAGAGCTTGGGGATGCCGACAAAGATCGGTCCAATTTAAAAATCCTTACTCAGGTGAAGAGCCTGAGGTGCCGACAACGATCGGTCTAATTTAAAATCCTTACTCAGGTGAAGAGCTTGGGGGGTGCCAACAATGATCGTTCCAATTTAAAAATCCTTACTCAGGTGAAGAGCCTAGGGGTGCTGACAATGATCGGTCCAATTTAAGAATCTTTACTCAGGTGAAGAACCTGGGGGGTGTTGACAACCATTAGTCCTATTTAAAAATCCTTACTGAGGTGAAGAGCCTGGTGGTGCTGACAATGATCAGTTCAATTTAAAAATTCTCACTCAGATGAAGAGCCTAGGGGTGTCAAGAACGATTGATCCAATTTAAAAATCCTCGCTCAGGTGAAGAGCTCGGGGGTGCCGAGAATGATTGGTGCAGCTAAAAAAAAGAAGAAAAAAAATCACTAAGGTGAAGAGCCGGAACAATACTTGGACATGAGCAGTCCGATCAAAAGTAACTTTGAACAAAAACCAGGTTCTTATACATCTACATCGGATCCAGGGAGTTTGTGATCTGTAGTAGCTTCGAAGCAACTCAGATTCAGCCCAAAGCCAAGCTGTTTGACCGAATTGTGAGTTGATTCTAAGATTGCACATTTTAAATTGGTTGTTCTTGTTTATGATTTTTGATTTAGCAATTTAAGGTGAGAAATCTAAGAAGATTCCTACTGGACATGAACTTAACCAAATGTTTAAGTAAGTGTGAAGGTTCACTTTAGAAGGGCAAAGAGAAAAACACAGATATATGGTGATTATGATGATGAAGGTGCGAAAGCTAACATGAAAAAGATGAATATGGCAATATATGGATCGAAAATAAAGAAGATAAGATAATGAAGAAGAGAGGTAAGAGTGGCGCAAAAGAGAGAATAAAATAGAAAAGATGAAGGGATAAGAAAGCTTAGGAAGAATGGAATATGTCACGTCACTTGGAACCCAAGATGAGTGGTGCAAGAGCCACCACTTGAGATATGACCCACCAAAGATAAGACCCAGAGCCACCACTTGGGATATTACCCACCCAAGATAAGACCCATATAAAAGGAGTACTCAGACTCACAAATTCACTCAAGTAAAGTTTCTTTACCTCAAATTTCAATGACAAAATACATGAGGCAAGACACCTTATTTATAGGAAGGGGTGCCTTGGTGGGCAAGATGGGTGAAGGGTAGAAAAGGCAATGGAGAGAAGCTGCCAAGGGTGTTGATCATGGTCAAAACCGCACCGTTAGGCATAACTTCTATAAGGTAGGTTAAAAACCCTAATTCTTGGTGTCCTGTCTTGAAAAAGTGGGTTTGGTACAAGCCCATTTCGCTAAGTATATCAGATTCTCCCTGCACCCAATGCTTTGTGAATGGCACCCAATCAGATTTGTGAAAAGACCATATTACCCTTAATGAAATAAAAAACACATAAATTGTGATTTGTACCCAATGTAAGCACCCAACAAATAGGGTTCTTCTTCTTCCTTTGTGCCTTTCACCGTGAAGCAGCAACCACCTTGAGCCACCGTGAAGTTGCAGGGAGACACCGTCAGCCACCATGAGCCACCTTCACAGTGTTGATTTGCTTCGCCGTGAGTGAGCTTCATCTTCAAAGAAGTCAAGGTATCGTTCATCGTTTTTTCTTCGTAGAATAGTGCATTCCGGAAAATTTTATCCGCAGATCACCATTTGCTTCCGGATAATTTTATCCGCAGATTAGCATTTGCTTCCGGATATTTATATCCGCACATGAATATTGGCTTCCGAATTTTTTCATCCGCACTTGAATAGTGGCTTGCGGATATTTTTGTCCGTAGTTCAAGAATAGGTTCCGGATATTTTTGTTCGTAATTCAAAAATAGGTTCCGGATATTTTTATCCGTAAGCTACATTTGACTTGTGGATATTTTTATCCGGAATGTTGTTGTTGTTCTGCGGATATTAATATCTGTATTAGTGTGAAATTTTTCACAAGTGTTTTAGACTATATGTGTTATAATTTTTTTATATATGTTGGATTGAATGTTACTTTTATGAAATGTAAGATGGTGCGGACTAGAGGTGGAGGAAGTT
>Ga0123341_1006915_pt1 | contig 10306 bp, 10 predicted proteins | sample Turbeapinknodule_FD_89959 | JGI IMG/M metagenome (GOLD analysis project Ga0123341, IMG submission 89959) | Root nodule microbial communities of legume samples collected from Mexico - Turtle bean Mexico pink nodule | ecosystem: Host-associated > Plants > Roots > Nodule | place: Mexico: Nepantla...
ATTATTTACTTGTTATAATAAAAAAAATATTGTATTATTTTTTATTCTCGTCTGCTGACTTGGATAAGTGGACTCCGGGCTGACTTTTCTTTTTTGCTGTTGCTGCTTTGGGATGCTAATAATTCACAGTGAGGGAAGCTCCACCTGTTAACAAGACTCTGACGATCAAGTCAGTGAGAGCATATAATTATGAGTATCTGTATGAGTGTAGTTTCACAAGATTGAACTTACCTTTGTTCAAGGTCTTGAGGCCCTTTTATAACATTTGTAGATCTCCCTTCAGGAGTTAATAAACATAAAGATATTATGTTAATATATCCCTTTTAGTTTAGGGGTGCATGTAGAACATTATCTCTAACTGTGCCTAGTTCATTCAGTTGTTTTTATTTTAGTTACCTTATCAAAATACCTTTGTCAGTTGTTTGGGCCAACTACTTGATGTGTCATTGGGTCTATCACTGTTTTGGCCCGAGCTAAGCATTTTGCCTTTATAGATTAGGCAGGTTAGGATAGTGTGCTTAAGTGCTCGGATCGGACCCCGAGCACATCCGACCAATACACAATTCCCCAACCTTGAGCCAAGAACGGCGAGGCGAAGAGGCTTATCTGTGCTTCGTATTTTCATTGCTTGTTCATGCCTTAGTTGCTTTCAAAGATGGATTATAACTCTACTTATCCTTGGGCCAAAACAGAACTGCTTAAAGAAACCTTTATTTTCACTACTCGTTTGAAATTAGGGAGTTGAGGGAATCAGGGGCCTTGAGCAAAAAAGATGAAAACTTAGTAAAAGTTGTAGCATGTAGTGATATCTCAACTCATGGTGAAACATGCTTCCTACTGGACGAGGATAGGGCTAGAGTGATGGCTCATGATGAAGATCGACTCCGTCTAGACATTAAGAAACTCCTTGGCCAGGCGTTTGCCCTGACATGTTTAGCTGATGTCAAGGCAGGGGATTGGAAAAAGACTGAGGATAAGAAAGCCCAACAAATTGTCGAACTCCAACAAGAGGTTGAGCGCCTCCGTACTGAGGTTGCTGAGGTGGGCTTGGAGTTGGCCAACAAAACTCGAGGGAGGATGCAAAAGAATAGTTGATGGGAAGCTAGTGGACGACTCCTAACTCTAAGATTATGAACCATATTTTATTCTTATGTGTATATTTAATATCAAAATTTATTAGTCGTTTTGTTCATCCTTCTAAAATGTGTATTTAATGTTTGAACTCAGACAATCTCAAGAATGTTTATCATTTTATGTAGCTTAAACTCATGATTCCATTTAATTGTGCCCCATTAGGGCGTTGATAGTTTTGCCTTTAACACATAAATGCATGTCAAAAGTACTTTACCAAATAAATTGGCTTTACATACTAAATGCAACATAGCTAAACAAATTACAAATTTGCTAACCTGAGTTAGATATTTGATGGATGGCGCCCTTCAGGGTCAGCCGAATCACTCGCTGTTTCAACTTAACCTGCACCATTGGTTATCTTGACATTTATAGCACACACCTTACCAAGAAATCTTACCTTATGGTTCAGCTGAAATAGTATGCCGCTGTCGTCACTACCGAGATATCCTGGACTCATGTTCGACCAAGTGATGAGCGTAGAAGGTGATTGCCCCAGAGTTAGGTTGTCTTATAGTGTGGCTAATCAAGTAACTATATCTCTTAAGAGTTAGGCCATCTTATGGTATGACTAATCGGGTAGTTATTTCTGTTCCAAGTTAGGTCGTCTTATGGTGCGACTAATCGGGTAACTATGTCTGTTCTGAGTTAGGTTGTCTTACAGTGCGATTAATCAGGTAACTATATATGTTTTGAGTCAGGTCGTCTTACAGTATGGCTAATCGGGTAACTATACATGTTCCGAGTCAGGTCGTCTTACAGTGCGGCTAATCGGGTAACTATATCTGTTCCGAGTTAGGTCGTCTTACAGTGCGACTAATTGGGTAACTATATCTGTTCCGAGTTAAGTCGTCTTATAGTGCGACTAATCGAGTAATTATATCTATTCCGAGTTAGGCCGTCTTATAGTGCGACTAATCGAGTAACTATATTTGTTTCGAGTTAGGTCGTCTTACAGTGCGACTAATCGGGTAACTATGTCTTTTCCGAGTTAGGTCAGCTAATCGAAGTAACTGTAATTGTTCCGAGTTAGGCTGTCTTATGGGTGCGGCTAATCGGAGTAACTGTAACTGTTCGGAGTTAGGCCGTCCTATGGGTGCGGCTAATCGGAGTAACTGTAACTGTTCCGAGTTAGGTCGTCTTATGGGTGTAGCTAATCGGAGTAACTATACTTGTTCTGAGTTAAGCTATCTTATGGGTGCGGCTAATCAGAGAAACTGTATCTGGTTGTAGATTTCCAAAAAAAAATTTAGGGCGACCTCATTAAAAGGCCCCTAGTAAAGAGAGAGGGGTCACCAATGGATGCGCTTAAATACCAAGTATTTCCTTGCCAAAACTTTCCTAGACATGTACTTTTACACTACTACGCTCTATATCCAGTACAAGAATAATTTCTCTCACGTGAGAGATCATCATAATGATGATGATGAAGCGACATCTCAGTTTCTACTCGAACAACGATTGTAGAATGTGAACTAGTACACCAGGTAAGTTCCCAGGAAAGAGAGGCGGGTCACCAATGGACGCGCTTAAATACCAAGTCTTTCCTTGCCAGAAATTTCCTAGACATGTACGTTTACACTACTACGCTCTATATCTAGTAACAAGAATAATTTCTCTCATGTGAGAGATCATGATAATGATGATTTTAATAATATCACAACAAATTTAAATGATAATAAACATTTTTGTTATCTTCAGAATAATATGATAACAAATTTAAATATATAAGCGATTTTCAGAATAATATGATAACAAATTTAAAATATCACAAAAAATTTAAATGATAATAATTGTACTGGTCAGGAGTGCTCGGGACCTCGATCCAAGCCTTTAGGTATGGTCAACTCGGTTGTGCGAGTTACACCTAACTCGGCCTAGGCTGGGTATGGGCCCAAAAGTGTGTTAGGAGGTTAGCCCAGGTTTTCTAGTAAACTTACGTGGAATAGATAATTAAAAATAACATAAGAAATAATTGAATTGGTTAAGGTATACAGGAATAACTAAATTGGTTGACGTATATTATTAAATGCAAGTAAAACTTGTTAAGAATGTTTGTACCTTAAAGTAACAGGTGAACAAATTATTGTTGAATATTATATTTTGGATGTTGAGATTATATTCTCATTGATGAAAATTGTTGAAGGAATGTCTGTAAAAGGGGCTTGAGACTCCGGGTAAATGTACTCTTTTCTAAATACTCTATAATGAAGCAATTTTATAGTTTGAATGCTCTTACTAACTTGATCGTCAGAGTGTGATCAACAGGTAGAGTCCCATTTGTCCTAGTGGAGCAGCGTTTCAGAGCACCAATTGAAGACAGACCAAAAGCGGAGCTCTCCCATTCAATCCAACGAGAACATTTGGCTCCCATCGTGGGGCCGATAAAACTTGATCCCATCCACATTTGCGACTGACCACACAGCGAGATGAGAAACACAAGGTGATGTGAGTTGATTTTAGGATTGTTCATTTGTTTGGTGACACTTTACTTAGATTTAGATTTTAGGACAATTATAGGTGAGAAACCTAAGGAAAATTCTCACTGGACATTAACTTAACAATTGTTAAGTAGATGTGAAGGTTCATTTCCATAAGGCCAAAGGAAAAACACAATTAAAGTGAAGATGAATGCCAAAATATGGTGCGACAATTTATCAAACACAAGATGAGAAACATATGAACCGAATTGAATTCAAGAAACAAGAACAATAACAAGACATATTTTGGAATTTAAAATAGGAATGGAAATGGAATGGAAAGAGATGAGTGAAAGGAAACTTAGGAGATATGGAATTGTGAAAGGAGCATGCCACTTGGATGGTGAATTGAATCCAAGATAAGTGTAGATGCCACCACTTAAGAGATCACAACACTCACAAGATAAGACCAATTTAGGAGGAGTTTCACTCACTCACAATTCTAACACAATTTGTGTATAGTAACTTTACTCTTCATTCAACATGTCAATACATGAGGTAGGCCTCCCTATTTATAGATTTAGGAGCCTTGGAAAAGAAGAAAAGAGGGTAGAATGGGAAGGTGAGATATGGTGCGATTTTAGGTCTTGACTTTGGTCAAAACCGCACAATCCTATGCATTCTAGAATCTAGGTTTTCCTTTTTACCATAATGGACTTCTTATGGGCCCATTCTTATGTCTTCACCTCCAAATATTGCTATATAGACATACTCTTGTTTATTCTACTATTTGGACCCCTCATGTGAGCCCAACTTATTTACAACATTTTTCTAAATATTTAAAAAGACTAGTAGGAAGAACTTTAAGTGCTCCGGTCCTTGTCCATTCCTCCTACTGATGTGGTCTTCCCTTGATTGTTGAGATAACCCTTCACAGTTGGCATCCTTGGTCATCTTCTTGTGGATTTGGGTCGTATCACGAGGCAAGGATCGTTGGGATCTGAAGGAGGCGAGGCCCCAGCGTTGCAACAAATTATGGAGATCATGAGGATTTTTAGGAGGCAAACGAGGAATATCGTCAAGAGCAGGAGCAAGCCCGAGAAGAAGCCCAGGCATTGCAAGAACGACTACAAGTAGACGCCCAAGCTGACCAAGAGCACCTTCGGGCACACCTTATGGCAGAGATTGGGACCTCCCGAATGACTATGAAGGAGCATGCACATGCCAATGAGGAGTTGCACAGGACTAATGAGGAGCTGCAGAGAAGCTTGCTCCAACAGGGTCGACATCCCGTACGTTCCACAAATTTCTCGTCGAGGGACAACCCCAAGCCGTTCTCTTAGCAAATTATGGATGAGTCGGTGCCACCTCATTACATAACATCCAAGATCGCCTTGTTCATTGGTGTAGAGGATCCTGAGAATCACCTAAAGGCGTTCAGGGCTCACATGATCCTTTCTAGGGGGTCTGATGCAGTTCGATGTAAGGTGTTCATGAGTACGCTCACAGGGACCGCCTTGCAGTGGTTTAGCGGGATTTTGGATGGTCATATCACTTCCTTTCCCAGTTCTCTAGAATGTTTAAGGAGCAGTTTTTGGCGAATAAGGTCAACCCCCACGATTGTGTAACCTGTTCAATGCTAGACAAAGCGAAGGGGAGTCGTTGAAAGCATATTTGAATAGATTATGTGTAGTCTCGATAAGACTTCAAACATAGGATGAAGAGATGGTGGTCGCTGCTTTCGAACAAGGTATGTTAACAAGCCCGTTCAGTGACTCACTGATCAGGAATCCGACGGAGATGTTATCCGAGGCATGCCAGCGGGCTACTGCCCATATTGAAGTTGAGGAGTTCGTGCTCAAGAAAAATACCGCCTCACAGTCAAATTAACCTCGACATAAGGAAAACAACCGAGACCGTTCCAGCAGGAGCAACGAAGCCTCCGTTGGGAAGAAAACGAATTCGAGGTATGTTCCATATGTTGCTAAGAAGGAGGAGCCCGAGACAAGGGCCAGAGAGAAGGCAGCGATTGGGCCAGATTCCTAGTATCATGCAAAGAGATTTTAAGCATGCCAAGGGTGGCGGATCAACTGAAATTTCCCCAAAAGATAGCTTGATTTTTGGGGTCACGAAGAGCTGCCTGGTGCAAATTTCACAAGGCATTTGAGCATAGCGTTGAACGATGCATAACCTTAAGTTACCAACTGGCCAGTCTGGTCAAAGATGGTTTCTTAAAGGAGTATCTTGAGGCTAGCCAGGAAAAGTTAAGAGGAGAAGTTGCAACTGGATATCAAACACATGAAGCTCCAATCAATGTGGAGTTGAATACTATTGCAGGAGGATTCTCAGGAGGGGAAAGCTTGACCTCCAAGCAGAAATGATATGCACGGGTGGTAATGTCCTTGGATGTGAGAAGGCCTGACCGCCCTGCACAACCTTCCCTCTTTTTCACAGGTTCCGAGCTAGAGTACGTGTTCCCCAATGAGGATGATCTAGTGGTGATATTTGTTGTTATGGTAAGACGAAAGGTGCACAAAGTCTTGATCGACCAAGGAAGTTCGGCCGACGTGATGTTCTGGGGGACGTTTACAAGTTTGCAAATATCCCCCGACCAGTTAAGGCCTTATGATGGTTGTCTGGTCAGTTTTGCAGGTGATCAGGTGGAGGTGCAAGGATATGTGGAGATGAAGACTACTTTCTCATATGAAAACGCAGTCAGGACGATTAATGTCAAGTACATCATCGCCAATGCATCCTTTGCATACAACCTGCTTTTGGGGCGACCTTCTTTGAATAGGTTAGGTGCAATAGCCTTAACCGCCCACATGAAAATGAAGTTGCCCTCGTTGGAAGAAGGGGTGATCGTTATAAAGGCCAACCAGAAGACGACACAGAAATGTTATGAGAGCAGCTTGAAGAATCGTAGGGGAGCTTACGCAGTTATTATCCTGCCCAGAGGGCCAGGATGGATGCAGAGGTGCCAACTAGCAATGAAAGGCGACCTTAACCTACTGGAGAGGTTCAAGAGAGGGAGATAAAGGGGGAGAAATCCAAGCTCGGCACCACGATGGGCAAAGAATTGGAAGATAAAATAGCCGATGTTATCTTGGTGAACATGAACGCTTTTGCATTTTCATCCACCGACATTCCTGGAATAAATACAGACTTTTTGTGCCATCGACTTACCATGGACGAAAAGGTCAAGCCCGTGGTCCAGAGAATAAGGAAGTTTAATGAAGAGAAACGTATCGTCATCCGAGAAGAAACAAGGAAGCTTGTGGTAGCTGGCCACATTCGGGAGATCCAATACCCTAAGTGGTTGACGAATGTTGTATTTGTGAAGAAGGAAAATGGGAAGTGGAGGATGTTTGTTGACTTCACTGACCTAAATAAGGCATGCCTCAAGGGTTTTTACCCTCTACCGAGCATAGATTCCTTGGTGGATAGCTTCTCAGGATGTCGGTTGTTGAGTTTTCTAGATGCGTTTTCAGGGTATAATCATATTCATATGCACCCGAAGGATGAGTGCAAGACAACTTTTATGGATGAGGTCGCCATTTACTATTACAAGGTCATGCCCTTTCGTTTGAAAAATGCTGATGTTACCTATCAAAGGCTCATGGACCAAATTCTTTCCCCAATGCTTGGGCGTAACATCCAGGCATATGTGGATGACATGGTCGTCACCTCGGAGAAGGAAGATCAATATGTTGCCGACTTGGAAGAGCTATTCGCCACGATAGCGAGGTATAATTTGAAGTTAAACCCTGAGAAATGTGTGTTTGGTGTTGAAGAAGGGAAGTTTCTCGGTTTTGTGTTGACAGAGAGAGGTATAGAGGCGAACTTGGATAAATGCGCAACAATTATAAAGATGAGGATGTTAGAATATATGGCCTTAAACAAGAGGGTGGTGCATTGTTTATAAGATATTTTTGAAAAATTTTGAAGGTTCAATGAAATTCTGTATAAAAATCCAGAAGAGGAATCAAGTTAGCCAAGAACACAAACTGTTTTAAAGCAAAGCATAGAAAAACAATCAGTTGTTTCTTCGAATCAATCGGTTGTTTATACCAATTAAAACTTAAACAACTTAAAAACAGAATTTAAAGGAGTTTAAGAGAAAGAGAAATGCACACAAACAGTTTATACTGGTTCACTCTTACAACAAGGGCTACATCCAGTTCCCTGGGTAATCCACTAAGCAATCAAACCAGATTACAAAACACCACACACCAAAGTAGTGACCTTGAACCCCTAAAACACACTACCTTTGGCAAACCACACCAAGAGTATTGATCATGAACACCTCAAGAACACACAATACTCCTTGGCAATACAACAAAAATACAGAAGATTGAGAAAGGATTACACCTGATCACAGTACAATCTGAAAAGAATACAATTGCAATCCTATTCCACTCTCTCTTGAAAATCCAAAACTTGATGTGAATCTTGAAATCTTAAGATCAAATTTGTCAAACTGAATTTCTCAAAACTGCTTCTTCCTTATTTGAAAACATAAACAAACTATTTAGACTCTATCAAACTATTGAGAAAGCCACTATGGTTGTGGTGTTCACAGCTCGGCGATTGCAACATTATTTTCAAAGCTTTACCGTGGTCGTAATGGCTGACCTGCCTATTCGTAAGGTACTTCAGAAGCCCGACATCGCATGTCGGATGGTTCATTGGATGGTTGAGTTTTCTGAATTCGACATACAGTATGAGCCACGAGGGCCTATTAAAGGCCAAGTATATGCAGATTTTATGGTAGAGCTTACGTCTGAGAGTTCCCAGTTTGACCTAAACGGTTTCCAATGGGTCATTTCTGTTGACGAATCCTCTAACTAGCAAGGAAGCGGAGTTGGGGTCATTCTTGAAGGACCAAACGGGCTCCTGATCGAACAGACCCTCAAGTTTGTGTTTAAGGCAAACAACAATCAAGCTGAGTACGAGGCCTTGATAACGGGTATGTTGTTGGCCAAGGAGGTGGGAGCTCAGAGCTAGTTGGTGAAGAGTGACTCATTTCTTGTAACTGGGCAAGTCACAGGTCAGTATCAGGCCAAGGACTCGCAGCTAGCATCATATCTCAGGTATGTAAGAATTTTAAAGCGACTTTCTTTGCATTCGACCTTGTCCATGTACCCAGGGAGCAAAATTCTCGAGCAGACTTACTGTCCAAGTTGGCCAGCTTGGGGAAGGGAGGTAGGCAAAGGTCAGTAATCCAAGAGACCTTGTAGTCGCACAGGACAACTACAAAAGAGTTGTCAAGGGTGGATCACCTGGGAGTTTTGTAGGTCGGCTAAGAGCAAGGGAGAAGACATCGCTCGATGGTCCAGGAAATGCTGAAAGTCCCGAGGATAACTATCTGTAAATCCTTTGAGGTTGAGTATTCTGAGGTCATGCATGTCAGAACCGAGGAGACTTGGTTGGTGCCTTATAAGCAGTACCTCGCTGATGGATTACTCCCCTCTAAGCTCATGGAGGCGATGATTGTCAAGAGAAATTCGGGAAAGTACACTCTGATAGATCATAACTTATTTTGTTACTGCTATACTCACCTGTTTCTCACCTATGTGAGTGGGGACCAGTGCACTCGGATCATGTCCGAGCTCCATGAGAGTATTTGTGGTAGCCACATAGGAGGACGAGCTAAAAGTCATTCGAGCAGGGTAATATTGGCCGACCATGAAGGAGGATTGTGGGAGATATGTCCAGCGTTGTGAGCAATGTTAGAAACATACCGATTGGTGCCATGCACCAGCTGAAGAGTTGTGATCCATCTATAGCCCATGGCCTTTCCATACATGGGGAATAGATATTTTGGGTCCTTTCCCTTTGGCCATACGTCAAATGAAGTACCTCATCTTCGCCATTGAGTACTTTACCAAGTGAATTGAAGTCGAGTCGGTTGCGCAGATAACTGCTCACAAAGTCTAGCATTTTGTATGGAAGAATATTGTGTGTCATTTTGGGATTCCAAGACATTTAGTATCCGACAATGGAACCCAATTCACTAGTCAACAATTGGGAAAGTTGTGCACAGAGCTCGGAATAAAGCAAGTATTCGCCTCGGTATAGCACCAACAAAAAAATGGGCAGGTAGAGTCAGCGAACAGGGTCATTTTGAGGGGACTGAAGAGGAGGTCGAAAAAGGAAAAGGGAAATTGGTCAGAGGAAATCCCGAGAATATTGTGGTCGTATCACACCACCCCGCAGTTGACCGCTGGTGGATGTGGGGCCACGTAAGCTGGGTCCCATGAAGCAGCCAGGGCCAACGCCTCACAGACAGTACGCCCGGGGCGTCGAGGAGTGGTCAGACTGATGGAAGAGGCCCCAACATTAAAGAGCCAGCTCAGCATAAATCTATAAAAGTCACGCATTTTGGACCACAAGATTTTGTTTCAGTGGTGCTGTTTTTGGTTTTTAAATCAAATCTAGTGCTATTCCATAGGTTCTTTTTTGTGTGCCATCCATTTCTTTGAGTGCCTTTTTATTTGCTTGTCTAATTTCATTTGAACTCTTTCTAAGTTGTGTCACATTTAATTCCATTTGTGTGATACTGTTTTTCAAATTAATTTGTTTCTTGCTTTATTTCTTTGACCTCTAAGCTTTGTGGTGGATTAAATATGAATTGGTACTTGTTGAGTGGGAATTGACTTGAGGGGAGTCTAGTTTTGCTTAATAGGTGCTGGATTGAAGAATTTAATTACCTAATTCCAAGAGGATCAAAGGCAAGGGGGCAGCAACAAACA
>Ga0123341_1006916_pt1 | contig 10306 bp, 4 predicted proteins | sample Turbeapinknodule_FD_89959 | JGI IMG/M metagenome (GOLD analysis project Ga0123341, IMG submission 89959) | Root nodule microbial communities of legume samples collected from Mexico - Turtle bean Mexico pink nodule | ecosystem: Host-associated > Plants > Roots > Nodule | place: Mexico: Nepantla...
GTTTAGAGACTGAAATATTTTAGTAAAAAACTAACTATTAATAAATACTTTAACAGCAATAAAAATACCAATCTTCTAATAAATTAATTAAAATATATCTATAAATTTGAAGATAAAAAAATAAAATGAACATATAACAAAAATTAAAGAAAATTAAAAAAGAATTTTTGTGGGTGCTAAATATGACATGGACTTGCCGTATATTTCAGTCCAAAAGAAATTCTTTTGCATTTATTGATAGCTGCCATTCCATATGTATTGTATTTTGATTTGGTATAAGTGTAATTATTTTAATTTTAGTTATCATTACATATAATAAAATAACCACCTTATATTAGAATATATATTCATTTTTCAAATGTTCTAATAAAGCTAAATAATTATACTATTTATTAACAATTGGTTGAAAGGTCAATTATAAGTATCTAAGTATAAGAGAAATACCAAATTTAGTTTTTTTTTAAATAAAAAATGTTGATTTAATTTTAAATATATAAGAATTTTGATAGTTATGTCATAAGATTTATTTTTGTAATATTATAACAAATTAATTTATACTTTTTACATCACTGAGAATAAATAAGCTTTTTTTCTTAAAAATTTAATGAAAGTGTGTAATTAGTTTGTTGATTATTTATTCTTGGTAATTTTATTGTAAAATATTAAAAAGAAAATAACATGTGGATGTCTGCAGTGCATGTAGTATTACATCAAACAACTTTAGTCTAAGAAACAACTTGGGAAATGAAAAAAAAAAACTACTATAAAGTTATAACCAACAAATTCAGATGAAGAAACAGGTGCATATCAAACAAGAACCTCAGTTTCATTTATACATTGATGATGAATAATTTGTAAGTATATTTATATATTTATCAGCATTCTTTGAGTCATGTAGTAATTATCTCAATGAAATCTTAAAACTGATCACTTCACCTAAATTATTTTAATAATTTTTTTATTTTTTTTTGTTCTCGTTGGTTATTGAGATATATATTAATTGACAATTATTGTACAAAAAGTATTGATATAATTTATCAAATAAACTGAGTGTATTTTGTATATTTTTTTATAAAGTTTTGGACGATGACACGTGGGATGTCCCCACTTCTGTACTCTGAAATCTGGACCGTTGAAGGGACCTTTGCTTCCCCTATTTATTGGATACACCCAACCTCTCTGCTTCATGTGTAAATTTCATTCTTCTTCTATTCAGCCTTCACTGCACAACAGCAACACCTTCCTCTGCTTCACCTCTCTCACCTGCATTCCATAGCAGGTTGAGAACTTAATACAACTTTCTCTTTATCTTTCTCTTTAACTTTCATCACTTTCACATCACCAATGGCCTGCTTAGAGCTCTCCAAAGAGGTATCATAGCCTTCAAATCCTTCCTTCTCACCTTACCCTTTTTTCACTTTTTATACTCCTTTCATCTCTAGTTGCATGCATGCATTCTCTAGCATGCGCTTCAAGATTTTGTAAACATATCTATGGAATTAAACTATGAATGTGTTACAAGAATAAGTACTAAAACCGGTGTCATTTCTTTCAAATGTTGAAATCAATCTGCAGGTAAAGTTCAAAGATGACACAGAAGAGGTAACTCTTGACGGAAGTGTTGATTGGCATGGTCGCCCTGCAATCAGAGCCAAATCTGGGAGATGGGTTGCTGGAACCATTGTACTATGTAAGTTCCAAATATAACATCATGTTTTATTGTTGTTTGTTTTCTGTTACAGACATGGTACTGTAATGCTTTAGATAATCTAAATCTTATGAGTGAATTAAATTTGTTATGATTTGAGCTTATTACAACATCATCAATTGTGTGTGTGTGTGTGAGAGAGAGAAAAGATACGTGAAGTGAAGTAGATGATGATAGATACGTGAAGTATGGTAGCTGATGATAGGGGTGACTCGTGGCAGCAGTTGGAGCCGTAGAAGTTTGAAGAACCTTGTCCAGCTAGCACAAAATTTGATGAAAAATGTGTGTATTTTAGATAGCTTATCAGTGAAAGAAGTCTATAACTTTGCCTTTAGGATGGTTCAGAAACAAACAAGGGTTCTTGGTCATCTTATCAGTTTCAGTCAGTGGAAAAGGACACATCATGCTCCATCAAATTTACAAAAATCAGAGGTTTTATATATCATATTGGATCAGTGATGTACTCTTTCTTGATCCAGCTGTGAGTGAGAGAGATTCTGAATCCTGATAAAAGAACACAATAATTGAAAAGGGAGAGGGAGAGTGAAGAAATTAGCATGCATTTTAAGGGAATACGTCCCTGACACGTAGCCACTGCTAGGATCTTGCATGACGTGAGTCATTGCCACGTGTCCTTAGCAATGGATGTGTGACCATGAACCAACCAATGTGTGAAAGCAATGTTAATTACACATTTGGTAAGCTATAACATTTATACCAGTAACAAATATATTAACATCATACTTTTTAATGTATTTTTTGTATTATTTACTAAATTTGTTTAACATTACTTCTTATAAGAGTACTTGCAGCTAGTTAAATTAGTTGGTATTTTTCTATTTTTAATTCATTTTTTTATTATATTTTAATTAATATTACTTCAAATATTTGAATTAATTTTGATATTTTCGTTTTGAATGATAATTATTAGTACAGCAACTAGGAAGTACAATATTTAATATTATCAATATAAATATTTTATGAGAAAAATACTTCATTTATTGATTTTTTTAGCAATTGTTTTTGGAATGATTGATAGTATAATAGTAAAGGCAAGGAATAATTGATAAATGCCTACTGACTTAGTCAGAAGTTTGTTTCAAATATAACATAAACACAGCATTAAAGGTGAAGGGAGATTGGTAGGTCAGAATCAGCCAAGTATGATTGGAATTGTTAAGTAAGTTCTGAAACTTTTTGGTGCAGAGAAGTGAGGAAATGAGTAACGTGAGTGCATGTACATATATGGAATTATGTGATTGCTTTTTAGATGCAAAAGTACACACATGCTGAGATAATATATCTTTTACTTTTTTGTTTTTGTTTTTATAGGGATGACATAGCAAGGAATCTCACAAAAACGATTTTTTATTAATTTATAAATAGTTTAGTTGAGAAATATAAAAGATAATTCATAATAAATAAATAATTTCAATTTTAAATTATACAGAATATACCCTTTTATGAATATTATTGTTTGTGTGGAAAGGAAAAAATAGAAATCACCATCCTGCTACTACTGAAATATGAGTCACAATCAGAAATATATTTTTACAAATAAGATCCACTATAACTCTTCAATAAATGTTATCACTATAATATATTCTCCTTTAGAAAACAAATGGTAAAATCTCAAAACCAAACACTTGATATAAAGTCTTTTTTACACTTAAAGAGAATCCCTTCTTCTACCCACAACACTTCTCTCATTACTGAATTAACGTCGGATTGTGAATATTATTAACAGGAGTAGCTAAAAAGATTTACTTAGAGCAGAAAATTCGAAAGTGTTATTTCGTGTCTGAAACCATTTTCAATACATGACCTATAAGTGTGTGCTTTACAAAAGCAAAACCTGTAATACCTAAAATGATATTATTAAGTATCATGTGTGCATATTTATTGTGGTGGTTCATAAAGCTTGTTAGTGGTAATGCACCATTCACGGTGAAAATTCTGGGGACTTGTCATTATTATTATAACCGGTCTTCGATATATGCTACCCTTTGCTAGTTGTAGTAACCCTGATTGATTTAGCCATGCATATTAGCACATCTATATTTACCCCCTCTGCACATACCTTTATAACACCTTAGATACGTATTAAATAATTAACTGAGAATAAAATTTGCATGTTTCTTAGCTGAATTTGCAACAGTTTGAAAGTCTCTCAGGAAAATACGTAATTAAACACTAATAGAACTAATGGGATAACACAAACAAGTTACAGCTTTAGTCCACTTACACAAGGATGCATGTGAGTGTATTAAACAACACTATCTACAATAATAATAAAACTATGTTGACACTGTTTCTTTTCTTAATTGTATCAAATCAGTGAACCAAGGTCTGGCAACCTTAGCATTCTTTGGTGTAGGAGTGAACCTAGTGTTATTCCTGACAAGAGTGATGGGGCAGAACAATGCTGATGCTGCAAACAATGTGAGCAAGTGGACTGGCACAGTATACATCTTCTCTCTTGTGGGTGCTTTCCTAAGTGATTCTTACTGGGGAAGATACAAAACTTGTGCCATCTTTCAGGTCATTTTTGTAATAGTAAGTACTATCCTATTGATTTCATTTCACTTCCTTATTCTCCCTCTTTAGTTTCAAGCTAATGCATTCCTCCGGTTATTAACTAATATTATGGTTCAGGGCCTAGTGTCCTTGTCCCTTTCATCATACCTCAGCTTGATTAGGCCAAAAGGTTGTGGAAATGGAACTATTTCATGTGGGAAAAATTCAAGCTTGGAGATGGGGATGTTCTACCTCTCAATCTATCTCATTGCTTTGGGAAATGGAGGGTATCAGCCAAATATTGCCACGTTTGGAGCTGACCAGTTTGACGAGGAGCACTCAAAGGAGGGTTACTCAAAGGTTGCCTTCTTTAGCTACTTCTATCTGGCTTTAAACCTTGGTTCACTCTTCTCAAACACAATTCTAGGCTATTTTGAAGATGAAGGATTGTGGACACTGGGGTTCTGGGTGTCTGCAGGTTCTGCTTTTGCCGCCCTTGTTTTATTTCTTCTTGGGACCCCAAGATATAGACACTTCAAACCCAGTGGCAATCCTCTTTCAAGGTTCGGCCAAGTCCTTGTTGCTGCATTAAGGAAATGGGGAGCTCATGTGACATCAAATGAAGAGGACCTATATGTCAAGGATGAAAATGAATCTCCCACTAATGGCAACAGAAAGATTCTTCACACCGACGGATTCAAGTAAGTATTAGAAGCTATTTCCATATGAAACCACATAGTTAAATACTTCTGAATATAATCCATGTTAATACCTTGTAGTTATAGATCAGAGGTTGCATGGAATGCTTTTACTGCATTGATGTCATCAGTTAATCATTTTGCAAAGACCATGGCACAACTTAGAATTAAACACCAAACACTTTCTGAATAATTGGTCATTTTTCATTCTGCCAAGCTATAACAAATTGATTAATTTGACATTTATCATCTGCTTTGCAGGTTTCTGGACAGAGCAGCTTTTATATCTACCAGAGATCTAGAAGACCAAAAAAGAGGCCTTCATAACCCCTGGCGTCTCTGCCCTATAACTCAAGTTGAAGAAGTGAAGTGTATACTAAGACTTCTTCCAATTTGGCTCTGCACCATAATATACTCGGTGGTTTTCACACAAATGGCTTCTCTTTTTGTAGAGCAAGGGGCTGCCATGAAAACTACAATATCCCATTTCAGAATACCACCTGCAAGCATGTCTAGCTTTGACATCCTTAGTGTAGCTGTCTTCATTTTCTTCTACCGTCGAGTGATTGATCCACTTGTAGGACGACTTAAAAAGACAAGTTCAAAGGGTCTTACTGAGCTTCAGAGAATGGGAATTGGGCTTGTTATAGCTGTAATGGCAATGGTTTCAGCAGGAATAGTTGAATGTTACAGGCTTAAATATGCAAAAGTAGGATGCCCCCATTGCAGTGGCACAAGCTCTCTAAGCATCTTTTGGCAAATTCCTCAGTATGCACTTATTGGAGCTTCTGAAGTTTTTATGTATGTAGGCCAGTTGGAGTTCTTCAATGCTCAAACACCAGATGGCTTAAAAAGCTTTGGAAGTGCCCTTTGCATGACGTCCATCTCTCTTGGGAACTATGTAAGTAGCTTACTTGTAAGTATTGTTATGAAGATCTCCACCGAGGATCAGATGCCAGGATGGATCCCTGGAAACTTAAACAGAGGTCACCTAGATAGGTTTTACTTCCTCTTAGCAGCCTTGACATCAATAGACTTGATCGTTTATATTCTATGTGCAAAGTGGTTCAAGAGTATACAGCTGGAAGGAAAATACGAAGATAATGATATGCCTGGTAGCTATAAAGTATAATTTGCGATGAACAACCAACAAAGGCTACGATAACAGCATATATAAATAATAGAAAGAAGGGATCAACAACTAGTCAAATTAACTTGAGCTATAGTTGCTATCGGAAGAAAAGGTGGCTGGTTTCGGTTAGAGAAGCCCTTTTACCCGAGTCTCTTGTAACTTTAGTCATTGTTTTTGTTTCTGCTAACGGTTTGTTTGGTTTGAGAAAACCTTTTTGTTTTCACTTTTGTTTATGCAAACAATTACTAAGATGCTACCTTCTCTCCAATTAGTATCCTTGCTTTCAAAATTTTGTATAGCAAATGGTAAAAGCAACATAATGTTGTTTATAACCAGTTCTTGTACAAAATTTTGAAATCTAAATAAAGAGGAAAAAAGGTAGCATTTTTGTAATTATTTATGAAACTGAACATAAAAACAATAATGTTTTCAAGAAACCAAACAAAGCCCTATATTTTCAGTTTCTGTTTTTGTATCTAGGTTGTGTAAAACTAGAGTTTTGAAGAGACAATGACAGTTTCGGGGCCACTTCAAGTGTCCTTTCTTTTAGTCTTTGTAAGCTCCATTGTTAACACTGAATATGTTATTTTAATTTCCGGGTGTGAAGTATTATTCTCTTATTACCAATCCTACGTACTATATGTCTCTCCTCCCAGTGATAACACATGTTTTTGTCATTGATGCTTGGAAGTGGAACAGGACAAACATTGCAATCATGAGCAATCCATTAACTAAAAAACTAAGGGGCTTCTTATGCATTCTAATTTAGATGAGTGGCTGCATAGACAGAATAACTTACAAATAAACATTCATATACAAAAAAAAACAAGAGTTTGGTGTAAAACTAACTTTCAAGGGGCTCCCTGCTTTTCAAAGTTATAGGAGAGAGTAATTGATATCATCTTTCACTTTAACATGTAAAGATGTTGTTTCTAGATTCAAACGCATAACCAACTGGTCATGAAGACACAACTTTACCATTGTCTCACGACTTACTCTCAAACAAGAGTCTTGTGCATGACTACTTCAATATATCTGAACCAACCGGCAACTTACAAACAGTATTGTGGAATAACTTAAATCAAATTCACTTTAAAAGTGTCTACCACACAAATGACAATTCTATAACAAAGAATCTGCAAATAAAACAGACAGAAGATAAACAGAGAAGAACAAGAAAAAAAATCACAAGAAGAAATAACATGGTTTAATTGAAATGTTAACAAACTTCAATCTACTTCTACGATAGAATCCACTATGAACAGAGATTAAAACTGAGTTTTTCTTAGTGAACAACGACTCTCGATTAACAATAGTTGAAGTTCTTATATACACAACATAACAACCATAACAAACTACTGTCAAACACGTCTAAACTAATGGAGAAGACACGTGAATAGTGCATCTTCCTACTGAGCTGGAATATCGCTTAGGCGACTTTTCCAAACTAATCTTAGTACACACTAAGGAAATAGACCTTTTACTGAGACTATCCACACTAATACTAGAAGATACATATCTTCTACTAGACAGTTAGACTGTCTAAGAACCTTGTTGAGATTTTACTAAATCAATCTCCACTTTGGTTCAACACAAATCTTCTAGCAATAATCACTACTTGCCACTAAGTCCTTTATAGGTAAGAAGATGACCTGTGAGAGATGTTTTGGTGTTCAAGCACCCAACATAGTTCGAGTCAACATAACCTTCTATGGGAGCATCTTTGGCATACCACCGAACTCCAACATAAACTAAAACTCTTACAAGCGATCCCTTCAGATAATGAAGAAACCACTTAAGAGCTTGCCAATGAGCTTGTCTAGGATTTGACATGAACTTGCTAACAACACTCACTATATAGGGGCAAGTACAAACCACCACACATCATAAAACCAACGATGTTTGCATACAAAATATCATGCATATAACTCTTCCTCCATTGTCTTAGGAGACTGTTCATCACTCAACTTATAGTGAGAAACAAGAGGTGTGGAAACAGGTTTTAAGTTTGTCATCCCAAAATTGTCAAGCATTTTTCTGAGGTATGCTTCAAATCACATTGTCTAATGATCTCAATCCCCAAAATCTTCGTAGCAACTCCAAGATCCTTCAGAGTAAATTCAGTATTCAGCTCAGCCTTAATTTTTCTCAATCATAGGCTTACTAATGCTTGTTATCAGTATGTAATCAACATACAACAACAATACTATGAAGTGATCTTCTGCTAGAAACTTAAAGTAGACACATGTACCATACTTGCACCATTCAAAGCCAATACTTGCAATGAAGTTGTCAAACCACTTCTTCCATTATCTCGAGAATTGTTTTAGACCATACAAGGATCTCTTTAGTTTACAAACATAATCCTTCTTGTCTCCTACCTCAAATCCTTTTAGTTGCTTCATGGAGATGGTCTCTTTCAAGTCTCCATATAGACATGCAGTCTTAATGTTCATCTATTTCAACTCAAGGTTAAGCTCAACAACCATGTCTAACAACATCCGTATGGATCTATGCTTTACTATAAGAGAGAAAACATCACAATAACAAACTCTTTCTCTCTAAGTAAAACCTCTAGCCACCACTCTCAGTCTCGCCTTGAATTTTCGTTCATTAGTTCCTGAATTACCATCTTTACGTTTGAAAATCCATTTACAACCTACCAACCTATAATCCACGTTCACTGCACCAATTTGTTGTGGAATAGCTCAAATCAAATTCATTGCAGAAGCATCTACCAGAAAAACGACAATTCGATAATAGAGAATCCACAAACGAAATAGGTACAAGATAAACAAGGAAGAACAAGAAAGAATCACACACAAATAACGTGGTCCAATCGAAGTGTTAACGAACTTGCTTCTACACCCACTACAGAATCCATTATGAACAAAGATTACAATCGAAGTTTCTCTCTCAATGAACTTTCACTCAAATATTATTACAGTTGGTCAAAAAATCTCAATTAATAGTAGTTGATGATACAAATTCCTACATATACAACATAACAACCATAACTAACTATCGTGAAACGCGTCTAAACTAATTAAAGAAGACACATGAACCATGCATCCTCCTACTGAGTTGGAAACACTTAGACGACTTATCCATACAATACTAATCTCAATAGACACCAAGAGACTAGACATTCTACTAAAACTATCAACTAATACTAGAAGATCCACATCTTCTACTGGACAGTCTGATGCAATTAGACAGTCTAGGAACCTGTCATGATTTCAATGAACCAATCTTCACAAACAAAAACAAACATAACCAGCATCTTAAAAAATTGTGAAAATACAGTTAACATAGCCATGAACCCAGCCCCAAAAACACTTACTAACAAAAAAAACACAAACAGCAACTTAAAAAAAAAAATGCACTTAAGGAAGCCATGATACCCCCAAGTAGAAATGGAATAAGGAGGCACACATTTTTTTGGTACACAAGGAAGTAAAAAGACAACTGACAGAATCTAAGCCAAAACGGTATGCCCTTTTTGCCAGTAAATCAGTAGCTACATTTGCTTCTCTAGGATAAATTCCAGCAATATTTGCCAACGGCAACCTCAACAACTCCTTTGTCTCCAAATTTAAGGCCATGTTGGCATGTACCTGCACATCACCAATATTCTAGTTATAAAAAGCATTAATCATTTCCATAAAGCTGCTCTCAGAAATGATCTTTCTATAACCAAGATCCTATCCCATACAAAGACCCTGTTCCAAAGGAGAAGATTGTTAATTTTGGAAATGCATGATAAATTCATGAGTGAAGGTTTCAACAATGTTTATGTGAACAAAAGGTGTAAGAGAGAGAAAATGGAAGTCTCTGGAAGCGAAATAAAAAGGTAATTGGAACTTACCTCCAATTCAACGAAGGCAGATTAGAAGCAAAGAGTGAAAACAGAGAAGGGTTTGGGAACAGAGAAAACAGCTATCCCCAGGAAGAATCCAGCTATCACTCCAGTCCCAAATTATAAAGAATATTATTCTTATTATTAAAATTATTATTTAGGTTCAATATATTTTTCTCAAAATTGGATCAATTTTATTTTTATTTAAATTAAATTATTATTTTTCGATAATTTTGAAAATGTTGTTTGCAGTGCTTTTCCATAAATAGTGAGTTTGAATGAACGAAATTTCTTTAAATAATTATTTTATTGAGGAAATAAAATTAAAATATGAAATTCTATAAATTTATAAGAAAAATTTAAATTGCAGACAAATTTTTTCACCTAAAATA
>Ga0123341_1006919_pt1 | contig 10303 bp, 9 predicted proteins | sample Turbeapinknodule_FD_89959 | JGI IMG/M metagenome (GOLD analysis project Ga0123341, IMG submission 89959) | Root nodule microbial communities of legume samples collected from Mexico - Turtle bean Mexico pink nodule | ecosystem: Host-associated > Plants > Roots > Nodule | place: Mexico: Nepantla...
CTTGATTAATGAAAACATCCTTGGCAAATGCTTTCGCAGTTGTTCGTCTTTCATAAATCCAAGAATTTCACCTCTGACTATGAAATACGAATGCCCCCGACTGTCCCTGTTAATCATTACTACCCCCTTGATGATGCTCACAAGTCTAGAAATGAGCCACACAACGAAAATCCCACCAGCGTGCCACAACTCCACATAACAGATTCACATTTTTTCCCACCGGGTCAGTTGGCCGGAACCGACGGCGGTCACCACCATGCCGCCGCACTGAAAAATGGGAAGTGAATTGAAAAGTACAAAATTGATTATGTTTCAAACAAAATATAATTTTGTGGTCATAAAATCGATTCTCCAATAAAAACAATATGAAAAATAATTGATTCTACTAAAAAAATAAAGAATGTAAAATTGATTTTCGTTGTGTTTACACTGAATATAAAATCGATTATAATCTTACTTTTCTACGATAAAATTGTTCTTCTTGAACTACTAAAACTTGAAGAAGTGACAATGAGGATATAATCATAAAATAACATTAATTCTACTTTTCATCACTACTAATTTTCATAAACGATAGAAGAAAACAATATCCATACCACTTGATTACTCATCCTTACTCTCAAATCACTATAACAAAAAATTATTAAATCAATGGAAGTATATAATGCCTAACATTAATATTTTTCTTCAGTTTTATCATTAATTCGGGAACTTGTACAATTTCAAAATTAAACTCACGCTTCAATTATTATTTTAAGGCTAATGTACATAATCAAAGTTTTAAGACTAATTAATTTCAGTTGATTTCTTTAAGAAAAAAAATATTTTTTTTGTCAATTTTTTGTTTGAGATATCAAAGGAAGTTTAACAAAAACATATCTTTTGGAAAAAAAATATTTTACCTTTCTTAAAAATTATAATTTATGGTTGTTTTAATAGTTTTTTCCTTTTAAACTAGTTTTATGTAAAAAAGTGATCATTTAGCATTGAAATGAAATTAATTATCTTAAAATCTTCTTCAATAATTTTATCTAAATAAAAATAAATTGTGATTATAATTGATTTATATATATATGATTATTAGTTTTAGAATTTGTAAGAAATAAATGTATTGAATGATAAGTGAAGTAGTTCTTGGAGTGGATAGGATGTCTGTGCCTCTCTGGCATTGCAAAGTTAGCATATATAACACTAACTATCATCCAATGAACCAATGAGAATGGCATCAAAATGAAAGCTGTCTAAAATTATTGGCTCTAAAAAGCAAAGCACTTCAAATAGCAAATTTTAGAGATTGTCTGTACCCACTAATCTCTGTCTCCCTCTTCTCTTCTTTCATTCTTCTTTTTATTTTGGAACATTACAACATCTGGGGTTGGATCCATATATGGAAATAGTATAGTACTGTGCAGGAAAGCTGTTCAACTTCATTGCTGTTCTCCTATTATTCAAACTACCAGACATATTTTATCTCTTGTCGGATACTTTGCACCAAATAAGGATTCAAATTTTTGGGGAATGTTAAAGGAACTTCAGCTTTTACCCTTTTGTCTTTCACCCTCATGTCATGCATTTAGATACACATTCCTCAACTTCATATATCCTATGTTCTCGAATATGATTGGAACCAAGAGAACTATTGCACTTTTTTTCGGTTGGTTGGTCGGCCTTCTCTTCCTCTCTTCCACTCGAATAAACTCCTTCTGCACCTCTCCTCGTTTCCATGAACTTCGGACTCGGATGGTACCTGCAAAAGGCACTCCGACGCTCAAGTCAGACTTTGACTCTAGGCGACACTCAGTATATTTAATACTAGATGATATCTGATTCTTGGGATATGTGCTTATTTATATAATTATTGTGGACCATTTGTTATTGGGTCTAATTAAGGGTTTAATCTGTAATTAAGAATACACTATTTAATATTTGATCTTTGATTAGTCTCATTAATGCTCTGCTTGGGTGCAATGATTTCGGTCAGACTTGATCGAGTTTTGGGCTTCGAGTCACTCGTATGGACGAATCCGACCGGTACATCCTCTGTAACTAGATAATATGTTATTGATTTAGGAATTCTTTTTATTGATATTTGAATTAACTTATATTTGAATTTTTATTAATATAAGAACTAAATATGATTGTAAGTAATGGATGAAGAAAATTCTCAATTCCTCCTCCATTAATGAAGACATTACATCTATGAGAAAAATACATTAAAAACACCATATTCGTCCAACACTTGGTCAATGTCTTGTTAATTAAAGTCAACGTTCACTCCATTGGATTTGTTAAAACCTTAAATTAAGTGACATTTAATTCAGAGCTTCACAAGCTAAACTACATAACTTATCTAAATTGAAAAAAGTAATTTACTGGATAGTCAAATTCTCTGCACAAATTAAGAAATTTATTTTAATTTGGTTTTTTGTTCATTTATGAAATAATGACAGTTTTAAAAAAAGCCCATAAAAAATGTGGGCGCAACCTATAGGGGACTAACCCATATTCCACCCTCACTTAGAACTTAGGGTTTTTCTTCCTGCACCCTTATAATTTCTTTTTCCACTTCCATAGTATGAAAATAAATTACGTACTCATTCTATAATCTAAAATTATATAATTAAAAATAATGTAATTCTGTTTGAGATTATAAATTATGCAATATTTATTCATAAATCATATTCTATATTATGTAATCTGGTTTCAAAATATGTAATGATAAGAACATGTTAATCATTTCCCTTTCTCCATAAGATGAGAGAAGAAAATAAAGAGTTGGAGGAAGAAATTACCAACTTTTAAGTTGTCCTTTGATAGAATAATATGGGTTTTCAATACAAATACCTAACAACTCTTTCTTTTTTGTTGTTTTTAAACCTTCTTAAGGTTTTACACATCTTAAATAAATCTCACTGGTATATATAATTTGTTCTTACTTTTATAATTTAAACAACACATTACTAGCCAATTCAATAACTTAAACATTACTGAATATGAAATACTGAAACAACTGAAGATTAGAAACAGAGAACTAAAATAGCTGGTAATGACATAATCGTCAATCCAATCACCAAAAGATGTAAATCAGAATAATTCTTCGAACAGCCCTTTAAGGGTAGATCAATGAGTTCAAAACTGAGATCCCATCTTTGCATTTCTCATGCTCCTGAAATCAATAAAGGAAAAAAAAAAACTTAAAAAAGCATAAATCAAACACGGATCCATACCAACAAGAAGCTTGCCATTTATACTAGTAGTAGATATGAATTAACTCAAGAAAACTCTTCCTCGATATTTGTATTAAATAATAAGATAAATTTTCTAACTGTCATTCGCGGAAAACAGCAGTTCTATTGTCATTGAGCAGCACTAAGGAGAACCATGAATACCAAAACCCAGTTGCAGACTGTTTGTAGTGTTACAGCCACAATGGCCAATATAGTGTGGCATCAAACCCTGAACAAGGGCCGCAATGCTTCTGTCGAAATTGAAATATCTGTTGTTTCGACATTCGTTTCTTATTGAAGTCTGGTTTAATTACTCACTTAAACTAAAAAGATCTCAATTTTGACAACACATAAATTCATCTGGTTCCATTGAGTTTTTGGTTTCATGACCTGATGCACATGCCACATAGAAACCATTTTTTGACTAAACATTTTTCATCAGAATGCACATTTTTCGGGGATTTCAAACTAGTCAATCCTTGTTCCCTAACCAGTGCATACCATCACAAGCATTTTTATTTTTAATTCTTTTGTAGCAAAATTAGACAAAGAACAGCTGCTCTCTTGCGTCTATTCTGTTGCTCATCTATTTTCCAACCAAGGAAACCTCTTTTTGGAGCTTCTGTTGACACCTGAGTTGTAGGTCGTCCCCTCCCTGCCTCTGTTATTTATTTGACTCATGTTTATAGTCATACATTGTATTAATGATGAGTGCATCTACACGAATTTGAGTAGTAATGATGAATATCTGAAGCTTTTTAGTATTTGTTGTGGTTTGAAAATATATCATCAATGTGTCAGGAATTATATGATTCCTATCTATCTAGTATCATTATGTAGCAGTTGCTCCACGATCCTCTAAACTGCTATGCTAGCATTATTGGGGTTTGCCACTCACCACTACACACAAGGTTAACTATTTAAGTACTGGCTACAAACTATGCAGTACCTTGCTCACTTTCCTCAGACATACTAGTGAGCTATGACTTAATGAGCACTACATATCATAGGCTTGAGTAAGAACAAACCTGTGTATGACGATTCAAACACAGCTTTGGTAGAAGGATCAATCTTGAGGTTTCATGGCAGGGAAGAGAAGAACCTCCTGACACCAAAAGAACAGATAGTAAGAACTTGTGAAACTAAAGCAAGCATGGAGGAAGAGCAAGAGCAAGATCCAGAACCTTGATATTCTGTGAATCTGTCAATAACATGGTCAACCGATCAATACCCAAACCCCAACCACCAGTAGGTGGCAAGCCATACTCCAGAGCCATGCAAAATGTTTCATCTAAGGTCATTGCTTCATCATCACCTGATTGCCGATCCTAACACAACAAATAACAGTTGCTACTATTATTTTCTAGAGAAAAAAAAAAACCATCAATTAGAGCAGTGTTTACATTTGTATTGAATTTTCTTACCTTGAGTTGTTCGGCAAATCTCTGTCGTTGTACTGCAGGGTCATTCAGTTCAGTATACGCATCGCAAAGCTGAAAAGTAAGAAACAGTAGTCAGAAGAAGCATGATTGCATATTTTTTAAAATAATAATCACCTAAATGTCATGATCTTACCTCATGTTTATTAATAAATAATTCAAAACGTTCGGTCAGGCCTGGCCTTGATCTGTGCCATTTTGCTAAAGGACTCATTATCTCAGGATGGTTTATGATGAATGTAGGATTTACACACGATTCTTCCAAAAAGTGACCCACAAGCTGCAATTTGAAAAAAATATAATTATATTTCCTGCAGACACCTCATAAGAGGCCCAAAATAAGGAATAAAGACTCATGAACAAAATGCATTAATTACAATTGAACATATTTAAAACTAAAAAAAGAGTGAGTAGAAGTAAAATATAAAATGAGAAAAAATAGCTGTTGACCATAATTGTAACGAGCCTCACAAAACCTGCACCTACATTATTGTAGAAATTAATTTTACAATTTACAATATAGAAATATTGGATAGTTATGTTACTAGAATGACTATCCGTTGTTAAAGGAATACTATTATGATTATTGACTGCCTGCAGACTACAATGTCCATAGTTGCTTTTTTACTGAAAATTGCAGTTATATTACTAAAATGGCAAGTTGTTACTTGAGAAAGACTAGAAAGTTTATACAGACTATAGTTCTATATCCCCCATCCTACCTTCATAAATATTTCATGTTCCCGATCATAGCACAGAAAACTTGTGCTTTTATATTTTGTATCCAACATACGAACTCTTGTCATGGTTTTAAATCAGACATTCAACAACACAATAAGTATGACACAATATAACAGGCAAACGGGTCCCTTTAAAATTTGATCCATTATGACTCGGAAGCATCATCTTTTAAATAAAAGAATACTTTAAAAGCAAAGTAGATAATAATAAAGAAAGGGGAGGGAGAAAAAAGAGATTACTTTATCCAACAAACGTGCAGTTGTCTCAGGAGGTGGACATTTGATCTCATACTTCAAGCATGCGTCCTTCAAATATTGATTAGCTTCCTCACTCAACAGGTCTTTGGGAATACTGAGGCCTGCCATCTTCTCTAACTCTTCAATCATGTCAATCCTTCTGTAACAATTAAAAACCAAACCTATCATCCAAAAGTAGAATATAACTATGATGGTTATCAATGACCAGATAATGTACACCATGCACCTGAAAGGTGGAGTAAAATCAATTTCAATAGGTTCCTTGTCAATCCCATTAGCATGATACTTGATTTTATAGCTTCCCTTTGTAAGTTCCTTAACCATACCTGTTTAATGCTTTTCACATGAGATTAAGTAGCTAATTCGATGATAAGATACATGAAAGAAAAGCAATATCAATATGACAGTTAAAAAACATATATTATATTCTTACCACTCAACATTTGCTCTGTTATATCCATTAAGTCATTGTAGTCCTTATAAGCCATATAGAACTCACAAGTAGTAAACTCTGGATTATGAGTCAAATCTATGCCCTCGTTCCTAAATTGTTTGCCAATTTCATAAACACGGTCCAGCCCACCAACAACCAACTCCTTGAGATACAGTTCTGGAGCAATCCTCATGAATAGCCTCATGTTAAGGTCATTGTGATGGGTTACAAATGGGCGTGCTGCAGCTCCACCAGCAACCATGTTCATCATAGGTGTTTCAACCTGAAAGTGATGCAATAAGTAGGTGAATGGAAGAAAAGAAACCACAGGATCCAATATCAAAATACGGAGACACAGAACAAACCTCCAAGAAATCAAGGTCATCAAGGAAGCTCCTAATGTAAGAAATGATTTTAGATCTGGTCTTAAATATTTCTCGAACCTCTGGATTAAGCATCAAATCCAAATGGCGTAAGCGATATCTAGTCTCCTACGAAGTCAACCATTAATTGGGTAAAACATAGAGTCGGTACATAAATATTGACAGAATGAAACAAAAAGAAGATACAAAAGAAATTTTCTCTACAGATTCTGCAGATAAGTCATCAAAACATGTCTATGATACAAAGAAAAAAACACAGCTGATAGGATACTAAAAACAATATGCATCAAAATTGCAATTTACTGCTTAATTGTACAATCATGGACCAGGCTCTTCTAACATGAGAAACAATTTTAATTATTGAAACACTAATGGTTCAGACTATTACACATTATTGTTATTTTTTATTAAAAATTCAAAAAGTGAAAGGAGAAACAATTATTCTCCCTCAAGTATGTAAAAGGAACCTCATCATAGAGAAAGACCCTCTTAGGTAAAAAATATTTTCATTTTTGCAAGATAATTAGAGAACTTCCTGAAAATCAATATTCCCACAGAAATCAAGATAATCAATCCATTCGTGACCAAGGGCCTTTAAGCTGCAATTAAGTTAGTACATAAGGAGGATAATAAAAATGACAAAAATGGAATAAATAAATAGATAGACATACAGACGTACTTAACAACAACTAAACGTTGCAAGATGAAAAGACAAAAACACATGAATAATAATCACAAGCCTCTAACTCATTTATATTCCTAACCTTAACCCTAACCCCCCAAGGGTAAGGTAAATCGTGAATATTTTTTTCACTTAAACAGGTGCATCCAGCCTATTACTGTTGTCCCAAAGTGGTTCCAACAGGAGAGTATACGGTACAAATGTTTTAAAAGATTAAAAACATTGAAAGTATCTATAAAAGTAAACATTTCACGCCAATGATACCTGATCCTTCAAAACATATATTTCAGGATTCCTGGTACTTCCTGGTACCCATGGATTTCTCTGCAGATCATTAAAGATGTAACAATGTCATTGCATATGGTCATCAAACAACATTAAAAATAAAATAAAATAAAAGTTCCTGACCTTCAAATTCGCATTATCAGCAGCAGCAGCAGACTTTTGCCTTGGCATCATATGCAAACAATGAGACAGCACCACAAAAGTCTTCGGAAAAATACTAAGTTCACCCTTCTTACTTTTTCCTGGATAGTTACAAAATGGAAAACTGAGAAAGTTGTAGATTATAGAGTTAAAGAACTTACATCACAATATAATAATAGTGTAGAATGCATCATAACTATGGGGAATCAGAATAGAAAAATGTATGCTCGATTAGCAAGAATTAGCCCTTTATAATGAATAAAAAGTGAAAGTGTACAACATTCTAAATTTTTCCAATTAGCAAATATTTACAGAGTGACTCTTGGGCTTAAAATGGTTCCCAATTGCTCAAAATGAGACACCACTTTCCTAGTCTCGAGACAGAAATAATCTAATAAAAAGCAAATAATCGAAACAGGAATTATATCTTTGCTTATTCTTATTTACCTCGACTTAATTCATTTAATGAAATTCTTAGAATCATAATTTCATTTATATGTATTTATTGTCAAGGTCATAGAAATTGAGACAGACCTTATGCATATGAATCATCTATCTATTTATATATATATATATATATATATTTATTTATTTATTTAAAAGTTTGGCATCACGAACCGGGAAATCCAGTGATGCCGACTATGTCACCACGCTTCACATTAGAATGGAATTTGGAAAAGTCATCCTCATTCAAGTCTGATTTACTGCATTAAAGAAATATCAGCTGTTTCATCTGTCCTACTGAAATAAAACAAGGTAAAAGAAAACGATACTATATAATCATGAAAGAATTTCAAATACTAAAAACTACCTTCGTAAAATGAAAGTACAAACAGCTACATCTAAGTTAGTCAAACATCAAGGTAGCAAGGAATGCCACAGAACATGACTTTGCAATTCATAACCATACCAAGCATAGTATAAAGTAACAACCTCCTAAAGTTAAAGTTCTGTTTTTGAATTGTTACTACTAAATATTTATCCTTTATAACACTAGCACTGTAGCACCTACAAATTCAGTATAAAGAACATACGCTAAAGAGTGTAAAAATTTGCATGACTGGACTTCCAGTAAAGAATAAAGATTATTACAGACTATATGTCATGCATATTATTTCAGATTATTCCTCTAATTTAAACATTTAACAAAAATGATTAATTATGGTCAATACTAAACGGCTCTTTCACCTGATTCAAGAACAACCCTACATGTTCAAGAAGTCTTATATTTCAATTTTATTAATATGAACAAAGTAGAACAACAAAATTGGGTACCTCGCATCAGCCATAACCTGGACCTTGAAACCACCACCATGCAGGTCATAAAAGACAAGCTTAGAACCAGATGTGCGCTTGTGCATGATCCGACCTGAAATGCAGAAAACATTAATGAATCAACATACAGCCACAGAAGCAGCAACAGACAAAAACTATCTATGCAGAAACTGCTGACTACCAGACAAAGACGCAGAAACATCCTCAAGGTGCTGCCCTTCGCTTAAACCTCCATATTCCTTAATGTATTCATCAAGGGACATAGTGACAAAGAATTTGTGGGGATATGGATTTCTGCCTTCTGCCTTTTGAACTGCAAGATACTTCAGCCTATTCTCAAGGTATTGCTGCAATGAAACGAAATCACCTCAAAAATTACCAAAAGGATGAAACAAACATAGAATGCAATTCACCATATTCCACTTCAGAGACAAAAAAGGAGCCATACAGTCGGGTCCATGCTATCCTCATCAACAACAGGAGCAGATTTGTTATTCTTAGCCCACTGCATTTCAGTTGCCTAAAAGAATAAAATAAAATACATAAAATTCAATACATTAGAAATAAAAAATAAAACTTCATCTATGACAAGAAATTGAAATCCAAAAGCAGAGGATAAATGAAATTCCACAAAATCTTACCAAAACATACAATAACTTGAATTAGTATAGAAAAAGAAAGGCTTAACTGCATATATTACCACTCAATCATCATCTTTTCTGCACATTTTACAGTCAAACTTTTCATTCTTCACGTACATTAATGATCCGTTAAATTTCTAACAAGGTTATAAAATGGCATGAAAAATAAATAAACAAAACGAAGTCAAGGCAACATCGTACAAAAAAATGGTAGCAAAACAGTGATGTTTTGCTGTGTTTTTTTAGTCACGCGACATCTCCTTCAGAAATTTAACACATAAGTGATACATGCAAAATTTTATAAGATTGTACAATGCGCGAAAAGACAAAAATTAGATTGCGAAATGCAAAATGATGATACGTAAGAGAAAAACATGCAATTAACAGTAATAAAAGAAAAATCTATCGCTGCTGATGGATAGCTACATTGCATAGAGAATTGGTAATAGCATTGGGAATAGCTGAAAAAGAAGTACCATTTTGTCTTTGCTTCCTTTCTTCTTCTCTCTGTTTGTTCTTCAGTTCTCGATTCAGTGCACTGCGAAAACAAAAGAACAAAAAATAATCAATTCTGGCAATTTGAAATTTGCACTTCGAGTTGCTTAAGGTTTCGCCGGCGCCGTTAGACGGCGCCTCCGGAGAAACTTCCATGGGCGGCGAAAGAGTGAGAACAACTTTTGTTAAAACTGAGGTAGAATACTGAATGAAAATAATAATTATTTTGGATTATATATTATATATTATATATTATATATTTTCAATTTTCATTATTAGTTGAACCAAACTAATAATTCAAAGC
>Ga0123341_1006921_pt1 | contig 10300 bp, 4 predicted proteins | sample Turbeapinknodule_FD_89959 | JGI IMG/M metagenome (GOLD analysis project Ga0123341, IMG submission 89959) | Root nodule microbial communities of legume samples collected from Mexico - Turtle bean Mexico pink nodule | ecosystem: Host-associated > Plants > Roots > Nodule | place: Mexico: Nepantla...
ATACTTATATATATATATATATATATATATATATATATATATATATATATAATATTAATTAACCAAGCTAAAGCTTAAGCAACCTCTAACTTATATTTTCATATAATTTATTTTTATTTAACTTTTATTATAACAATGTCACATTTCAATGTTACTTGATTACCACAAATCAATATTATTTATAAGATTACGTCAAAATCATATTGTCTGGTCTTTATTTTTTCTTGTCTTCCTTTTCTTTTTCTCCGTATAGTTTTGTTGCTTCCATATAATCTCACCATTTTCTCTCAAACTTTTTTTTCCTCTTGTCTTCATTGCATCTGCATCATTAGAACGCAAATCTAGTGTACTTATTTCTCTCATCTTGATTACCTTGTGCTTAAAAGACAAAAAATCAATATCAATACCAGACTCTAACTCACTATAAAACTATCCAATTAAATTGGTAACCAAAAATACCAACGAGGCGACATATTTGCGTTAAGATAAAGAAATAATAGTTTTTAAAAATTTGTCGCTATTGCCATAGCTTCTAGTAGAACATTTTTACTTTTGGAGGTAGTCATATCAAGCCAAATCCTCCCTAACAATTTGTATTAATGAAATTTTTTATTTAAAATAAATATTAACATTTTAATTTTATTAATTTTGAAAAAATTTCTAACTTTTTGTGTGCATTTTCATTAAGAGATCTTTTATTATTATTTTTTCTGTTGCAAATATTAATATTTATTATGGTTGTATTTTGGTACTGGTTGTCAAAATATCAAAACTCTTTGTATTAATTCAACGATTTTATTTGGAGATTTACATTGTGAAAAGATTGTGAAATACCTTTTTTCCTATGCCTTTTCCTCAATGAAATCGAGGGATGAAAAATAGGCGAAAAATAACATATTTATAGTGATCACTAAATTAGTTGCTATTTATAAAAAATTTAGTGAAAATTAATCATAGAATTTCAAAGAACTTATTTAAAGAATGGTTCACACCTAATAAACAAGAAGCAAGTGTATTATTGAAAAAAAAATAATCAAAGTTATGGAGTCAATACAAAATATTATCGTTCAAGATCACCACAAAAATCATTTTATGTTCTCTTTGTTTTTTCAATAAGGAGAACTCAGAATATGTAGAAGTAAAAAAAATATAGAAAATCAATGTATAAAAATCCAAAAAATGATATAATTTTTTTAAAACTTTCTCAATGAAGGTGAACTTTAGGAAAAGTAGGATTACAGGAATAGGCGTATCAAACATTAAAATTCAAAGATATTATGCAATCCTAAATTGTAATAAAATGGAAGTACCCTTTAAGTATTTTGGGGTTCTAGTGGGTGATAATCATAGAAAAAAGTTTTCTAGAATGACATGATCTTAAAAATCAAAAGTAAACTTACCACATGGAAAGGAAATCACCTATCCTTTGCAGAAATAATGAGTGGTTTTGGCTAGGAGATATCTCAAATTCTTACATTGTTCAATTTGCCTATAAATTTCTTTTTCCCTAAAATGTGTTGCAACCACTTTTTCTCAATTTTTAACTTTGCTTCTTTTCTTTTTTTGGAGTTCAAAAGCTTTCTCCTCAGCACATTTTTTTGCCTACCATGTCCTAGCTGGGAAAATTGCAACATATGACAACCTAATATATAGATGTATTCATTCTGGAATAGGGATGTGTGGGTCTGAGCTTGGGATGGTTAATCATCTTTTCTTTTCATGCAAAGTGGCATCTAAAGTGTGGTATATGTTTGATGCTTGGGATGATAGGACTTTTGTACATTGTGATAATGTTATACAACATTTTGAACAATTTGAGATTATGGACCTAAACTGCTTAGGTAATAGTATCTGGAAATGTATGTAGATAGCCATTATTTGGGGAATTTGGAATCATAGAAATAGAACAACTTTTAATAATGCAGCGGTAGACCCGATTGAAATATTTATTGTGACTCAAGTAAAGACGTGGGCATGGGTAAGTTATAAATTTCTAAAATCAAGTTTCTCTTACTCTGACCGGTGTATTAATGTATATGCATGCTTAAAATCATTACACTGATAACTTCCTTCTCTTGTTACATATATGTTCTGATTCTGTTTTGGATGAGAGGACACATTCTTAGGTATAACCAAATTCATTGTTGCTACTTGGAAGGTTGTCGTAGGCGTGGTTTTCGCAGCAAAGAAGAATCATGCTTGTTTTGAAGTTATCATGCTTTATATGATGATTATGGTTTAAACTTGTTCCCTATTTTTTGAAAGATATGTTATGTTGTATATGGGCAAAATTGTTTTTGATTGTGGATTATGCATGTCTTAATTACAAAATCTAGTTATGAGTTGACTATTGTATTTTTTAGCACCTTCATGTCTTTTAGATTGAGATTTTTTCTACATGAGTTAGAGTATCCCTAATACTCCCATTTATATTATTTTTATTGTTGATTAAAAAAAAACCTAAACGCAAAGAAAGTGTTAAAATTCAGCTGATTATCACACAAATCATAATTAATTAAATAATTGCTATTAAAATAAGAGATAAGATCATTTTAATTTTGACAATTTATTTTAATATATTTTAATTATGAAATGTTTTTTATTATAATTTTATAATAATTTATTATTTTAATTTAATTTTGATTTTAACTTTAATTACATTTTTAAATGTTATTTTTATATACTAATATATATATTTTTAAAATTTAAGTTTTAAAATTATTTTCTAAATATACTAATATATCAAATCAATCAAATCATTTACGAACTTTCCTCAACTTTCTATTAATTCATCTACTCTTTCACTATCTTTCTCTTTCTCAAAACAAATTCATTTTTCATTTTTTTTCCTTTTTATTTTTTCAAATCCAATTCCTAATTCAAACACATTCTTTATTATTGGATGATGATTCCGATTTTAACTTAAGTTTTATTGTTATTAAAAAAATTGTAATGTAATTATTCCACGCATCTATTTAATATTATTTTAGTGTTATCGTTTTCTTTTTATGCTTAATATTTTGCTTATTGATTAATCACCCATTTGCATAATTGTTACCTATGAATGTCATTGACTTTTTTTTTTTTGCACTAAGAATTTGGAAGGAACTTCTAATAAACTCATATCGAGGATGAAATGAAGATAACCTTGTTTGATTCAAATAGTTTGATTTATCTTACTATATGATTAGGAGAGGAATAAGTAATTTAGGCTCTTCCACATTATGAATCATGAATAAGAATATTTTAGTAGACTATGATGATGTGTATTTATAGACATCAAAAACTCTTTTAGTAAAATCAAGCGTTTATTTTTTAATAACATATCATTTTTACTATCAATTGTTTCTCAAAAATTTCCTTTGAACTTTTATCTACTCTTATATTGTTTTTTATATTATAGATTTATATTTCAAAATACTTTCCTCTAAATTATCATTATCATTTCCATTTATCAATTATTAATTTTACACAAAAAGCCTAAAATAATCAAGTCCTGATGATAATGATTTTTTATTATTTATTGAAAATATTCCATATTGGCAACATTATAACACAAACTTCACGTTATTAAAATAAGAAAAGGTAGCTACTTTAGACAAGTCACGTGTTTTGAGAAGTAAATAGATAATAAAAAGGCCATTTCGTATTGGGCGATGATACGTAAATACTAGTGTTTTTACCATAATTCCATAATACACTAGTATATCATGGTATTTTTTTTATTTAAAAACATAAAATAATTTGAGATAAATTAACAATAAAAAATAAATAAAAATTATTATTTTAATAGATATTCAAATAGTATAGAAAAATTGAAAATTACACGTATAACATTTTTTTTTCGTATTTTAAACAATTCCTTTTTCTCCTTTTTCTTCTGGCTCCCATGGTAACGATTGTTCATGAAATCTGCATGTTTTTTTTCATCTTTCCCCACCTTTCCCTAAACTAAGCCAACAAATTCTTCTCATTTCTTTCATCTTCTTTCTTTTTAGGATATTGACTTGGCTCATAATTTACAATTTGAATTAGTTGAGCGTTATGGATTTAAATAAGCCAATATATTAGGATTGAACACATCGAATAATAATAATTTAAAATTATTACACTGGATTCGGTTTGTTGTTTTATCAAAATAGGCTATTCAACCACATAAACTTTAGAAAACAAGTACAATAGATTTCTAGATGAGAAAATGTTATAATTAAGATTGGTATTATATAATTATTATTTGATAAAAGGGTAATATCTTATGATTTAACAAGCAATGATTAGGACAGTGGTGGATTCATAATCATATTTTTCAAATACTAAAAGTAAGTGTCACGTTGATCGAGTTCGTGATACTCCCCATGCTATCCATTTCGGTTGCCGGTGTTCTATTCTATTCCTCGCGCCGTTGAAATGGATAAATAATTTATATACTTTATTTCTTTATTTCATGGTCAAATTATACTTTCCTGCCATATTAATCTTGCAAATTAAAATTTACAAGCTCAATTTAGATCTATGACAAAACTGATAGATATTTTATGTTTTTTTAAATAAAAAAACTAAGATAATTTTGGTTGAACATTTTAAATTTAGAGAAATATTTTTGAAATGCATAAATTATAAACCGATGTGAAAATATATATGAAATAAATAAAAGAGTGGTTTTGGAACAGGTAGGAGCAGAAGGTGTTGTGGAGTACACTATGATGGTGGCTTGATTTGTACTTGTGATTTGTGAAGTTGAATATTGAAGAAGGTGGAAGCACATGTGGTGTGTGTATAAGTAATTTTGTTGATGCATGGAGGCATTGTAGGATTGGGATATTGAGTTAGAGGAAGTGGAAATTGATTTAATGAATTAATGATAGTAAAAGTTGAGCGAAAGAAAAAGAGTTAGAGACGTGGAAGGCAGTGATATCCTGGAGTATGAATACGTATGATAGCATCTTTCGTGAAAGCAACGTTAAACCCCCACGTGCCTCGAATGTTCTCTTTGGATCGAATCTCCAATCCTACGATTGCAACCTTTAGCTGCACCGTGCTCTCTTTATGTTCCTTTCATGTAACATCAATTCCTTTCCAACTTATTTCTATTTTAATTCCATATACCATCTATCAACCATCAATTATTGCAAACCTCTTCTCTCCAATTATATCTCCACTATCATCTATCTATGCATACCATACGCCTAATATCAACTATCAAATTCAATGCAGTCAAGGCTATAAGGGTCAAATAAACAAAACAACAATGCAAACCAAAGGATGCAAATGCTGCCACGTATCCCCGTTAAGCACGTGCTGCTGCTTTCCATACCCTTCCTTATGTCAATATATATACATATAAACCTTAATTGATAGTTCTAAGCTTGGGTTTGAATGAAGAAAAGGTAAGAAGGTGTGTGTATGTATATATGATGTGATGAAGATGGAGATGCATGATGGATGATGGATGATTTGGGCACGCGGCTAGTTAAAGAATGAGTGGGGAAGCAAGTGTTTGACTTATCAACCTCAATCACTCTCAGAAAGTAACCCGAATGAAGAAAAATCCAATGTCGAAGGAGACACGCCCCATCCGCCTATGAAACAGCACAGCATAACATGAAAATTAACATCAACATCACAGACTTACACACACACAGGCACACAAACACATGCACACCCTTCCTTAATTTTAACGATTCCCCAACCGCCCACGTTCCTCCCAACGCTTCCCTCACACATATATCATTCACACACCAACAAATCCCTCTCCAATCTCACTCTCACCCACCCACCCTTATATCACACCTCTCCCAAATAAATGTTCCCGCATACCCTTATTAGTGCTTCTGCCCTTCAACAAATGTTGCATCATCATCACTTTCCAACCCCAATGGAACAACGTTCGAGGTGGAAACCCAACATTGAGGTGGCGCCCAATTGCCCTCGTTGCGCTTCCACCAACACCAAATTCTGTTACTACAACAACTACAGCTTGTCGCAGCCCCGCTATTTCTGCAAAGCCTGCAGACGCTACTGGACCAAAGGAGGCTCTCTCCGCAACGTCCCCGTTGGCGGCGGCTGTCGCAAGAACCGCCGCGGAAAGTCCTCCTCGCGCCTCCACCAAACCCAACGCTCTTTCACCTCCGCTTCCGATGACACCGACTCTTCACTTGACGATGCCCATCCAAACAACAACGCCTCTCGTGAAATAGACATGGCCCTTGTGTTCGCCAAATTCTTGAACCCAAAACAAAACGTTGGTGAGGATAACAGCGGCTCCTCTTCTTCCAACAATTACTTAACACCGAGCGCTCAAACCGAGAGTGATACTGCAGTTGCTCACTCGCCGAACAAGGGTTTGCCGGATCCTGTCATTGTAGATTCTGACTCCGATGCAGTGGTGGCAATTGAGAATTTTGGAAGGGAGGAATTGAGTTTGGGTGAGATTGATGATTTGGAGAGGCTTCTGGGTGTGTGTGGGGATGAAGATGGTCTTTGGTGTGATGCTACCTTGTCCTCTTCCGTTACTTGGGAACCACCCGTGAAGGAAATGCAGTTGCAGGAATTGGAATACTCGATGCCGTTGAATGAAAGCGAGGAGCAATTATTGCCCATCACTTATGCATCTACCGTGAATTCAATGAGTGACACCTGCTGGAGCACTTGGGGTTCCTTTGATCTTTCAACCATGGAAGTGTTCTCATCAAGTCCTTGATGAATCCGAGATCTGATTTTACATAAACTTTTATTCATAATTAAGATCTGGTCTTCTTCTTATTATTTGAAAAGAAGAGAAAAAACAGAGAGTTAATTAATTACGATACGTACCTTAATTACATGTGTTCCTATTAATGAAGGTAATTATAAAAAGGTAGAATGTTATAGAAATTGTTTGTGTTTAGTGGATGTAGAATAAAGCTGTATTCGGATGCGTGGAAATGCAGTTCAGATAGCTATACCCTTTGGATCTGGAATTGAGTTCACACAGCCAATCTGAACCTTTTGGAATACGAATGAATGATATATAGATACTATAGAGTTGAATTTTATATACAATCTTAAGTCTTCGTATCGTACGTTTTGTATACTTCTAGCCGTTGATTTCAGTCAAAATTTTAGTAACAGCTCAATCCTATGAAAAATGTGGATAAAATTTTACTACTTTGGTCTCCAAAGCTATTATGTACAGATACGAAATGAGTATCAAATCTAAAAGTATTCAACACGACAATATATTAATTCTTAAAAATATAAAGTATGTTTAGAATACTTATACTTAAGAATTGTAAATTATCGTTGAAGTTAATGAGTAACGCGTAACAACTGTTTCAATGGTTTTTTAGACGAACAACAACAATTTTAGTCGTTTCTTTTAGACAACAAATGTGAATGCATGTTTTGGGATTCAAAGTGATGGATTTTGTTTTTGGCAGAGCCATGTACATAACCAGAATAAGAGTAATGCTTAGAGAGCCATGTACATAACCATAACCAGAACTAGAATAAGAGTAATGCTTAGAGGTAGTTATTTTGACTTACAATGGAGGAAAACCACTACCTCCCAAGAACATAGTTATTTTTTAACTATATAAAGAAGGTCCACAACCCAAATAAATTAACTACACAAATATATTTTCTTTTAAACTATCACTACAAGAAAATCATCAAATAAAAACTAATTTTTAAAGACTAAAATAATTAGTTACAATAATAACTAAATTAGAGACTATTTTAGAAACTAAAAAAAAATGTTTCTAAATTAGTTTCTATTATTGTTGAATAATTTCTAAATTGTTATCTAATTAGTTACCAATGTTTTAACTACCAATTATTTAAATTCTAAATTTGGTAGCAAAAACATTGGTTGCTAATTAGATACCAATTCAGAAACCATTTAACAATAATATAAACTAATTTAGAAACAAAAAATTTATTTAATTTCTAAAATGGTCTCTAATTTAGTCACCCTAACAACTAATTATTTTTTTTTATCTAAAATTGGTTTCTATTTCATGATTTTTTTTGTAGTATATAGATCATTTAGCTAGTTAGAAAAGATGTTTGTTACTAATGCAAGATATAATACATGACTAGGGAGGCGTGATTTTATGGTTCAGACTAAAGTACAAGACAACATGGATTAATACAAGTAGTAAAAAAAATATCTATAAGTGGATGATGATACTTTTGTGGAGTTTTCTGCTGCAAAATTTGGTGTTGTAGATCTCTATGCAGAATTGTTCATTTTAATTTAGTGCGCAAAATTACACTTGAACATTCTTATTATGGATGGGCTAAGTGGAAGTAGTATTTCACGATGAAGTTTTTTTTGAAGGTTTTAAATAAATTAGTGGTCTTAATATGATTGAATATTGATATATATCTTTTGTAACATGTGATTTTTATACTCTAAAATACATATACGTTATATAATGTTGTGGGGTTGCTAAGCATGTATGAAATAATACTTCTTAGTAGCTAGTTTGTTTAGTAGTTAATTAGCTGAGCAAGGTTTTGGAGGAACAGTTTCAAAAGATGTTGATTTTCACTACAAGAAAATCATCAAATAGAAATCAATTTTTAGAGACCAAAATAATTAGTTGCAATAGTAACTAAATTAGAGACCATTTTAGAAACTAAAAAAAATTGATTTTTAAATTAGTTTCTATTATTGTTAAATAGTTTCTAAATTGGTATCTAATTAGCTACCAAGGTTTTAACTACCAATTATTTAGTTTCTAAATTTGGTAGCAAAAACCTTAGTTGCTAATTAGATACCAATATAGAAACCATTTAACAATAATAAATACTAATTTAGAAACCAAAAATTTATTTAGTCCCTAAAATGGTTTCTAATTTAGTCACTATAGTAACTAATTAATTTTTGTCTCTAAAATTGGTTTTTATTTCATGATTTTCTTGCGGTGTTTGTTACGAGACACAAAATTATGTAGTTTATCTTTGATATTGTAAGTTGAGTTGGAGATCTTATTTGATAGACAATTTTTTTTTAACAGTGTTAGAACACCCCTCACATCCCTCAAATGTTAATTTATTTATTTATTATCAATAAAAAAAATAACTTTTTATCATCTCAAATGATTGTTTTTATATTCTTGGTCTCCCTTTAAAAGTCAGATTTTTGTAACTATCTCCTCTTTCATCCACCAACAAATATAGATATGGAGATGGGGTTCATTAATTTCACACTTTTTCTTCAATGTAATTGTTGGTTCTCAATAATATGTCTCGAGTTAATATGAAGTTGCTTATTTCTACAACTTTGCATACCTTATGCTAAGTTTTCATAATACAATATTTAACTTAATCAAAAAATATAATAAGTGTGGCTTCCGATACATGATATATAATATAGGGAGAAAGAGGGGAGGGTGAAGTGCTCTTGTTCCACTCTACGTTTTGAGTTTATTTGATATATTTTAAAGTGATTATTTTTTATTGTGGAACGTAGAAATCAATTGTATGAAATTATTTTAACTTAATTTGTAATCCCAATATACATATAATACTTAGAAAGGTCTATCTGAAAAAGTCTAAGATAGTGGATTTTTTATCTTGTTAGTCCCACTACCTGCATTCACATCTAAAAGAACTTGTTGAAATTAAGCATCCTTAAAGAAATCGATCATGTCTTAGATTTTGATTTGAGCCTGACATGAACATTTCATTATTACGATAATCTAGGTGTGGTACACTAGTAGCATCTAGCTACCATTAGGTATAATTGGATGGTAATGATGGGAAAATGTTGTGCTGGGTTAGAATTTATAATGAATTAATTATGGTACATTTGCATTTAATAAAGTAAAAGATAATAGGAAACTTACTTTGCTTGCTTCTATCCTTTTCTATCCTATATAGCCAAATTTACTATGGAATCACCTTATTCTTTACTATCAATTATGTGTTCGTTTTATTTGTAGTTTTTTTTCAGTTACAATACACCTACTATTGTTATTTTAATCTGATGTAAACAAAAATCTGTATATTTGTTATTTACAATTTAAATATATTATTATATTTTTTTTAAGGCTGGACTTAATAAAAAATTATTATATTAAAGGGGACAGTAATGTAGGTGTGATAAACTAGTATCAAGATTAAAAAGTAAATTATATAAATAGATAATGCGAACTCACATCAGAGTTTTTATTGTATTAAGATTTGAGATAAAGGATCCTCTTGCACAATTTTGTTTTTTATTCTGGCTGAAGGCTTAATGGAACTAGCAACCTAGACTTAATTTTTTGTTTGGATGAAATCATGATAGAGTAAAAAAAAAAAAAGAAAAAAT
>Ga0123341_1006922_pt1 | contig 10300 bp, 7 predicted proteins | sample Turbeapinknodule_FD_89959 | JGI IMG/M metagenome (GOLD analysis project Ga0123341, IMG submission 89959) | Root nodule microbial communities of legume samples collected from Mexico - Turtle bean Mexico pink nodule | ecosystem: Host-associated > Plants > Roots > Nodule | place: Mexico: Nepantla...
AAACAAATGAAGAAATTTAATCTCAATTTTTGTGTAAATTGCAGATGAATATGAAGCATTGAAAGAAAGAAAGCAAAAACTTAATTGGATCACAAGAAGATTTAGCTCAAGCTAGAAGATTTATCTCAAGCTAGAAGATTTAGCTCAAGCTAGAGGATTTAGCTCAAGCTAAAACTGTCCAGATTTGATTAAAGGTGCAGTACTAATCTAGCTTAGGCTAGAATTGCTAGCTCAAGCTAAAAATACATCGAAAGATCTAGCTTAAGCTAAATTGGCTTGCTTGAGCTAGAGTTCAATATATAAATTTTGGAACAAAGTGAAAAAAGAGGCGGTGGAAAAAGATTGAATTTTTATAGAGAGAGATTAGTGAGAGAAGAAGAGGAGAACTCTATTCTAGAAGAAGAACTTGCTTAGATCAACCCTTCTTATGCAATCCAGATCAAGAATGAAGATTGGAGGAGCTGTCATGAGTGGCTAAGTGCTTTCTAACTTGGGATTGAATGTAATCTACTCTGTTCAAATGTATTCTTGGTGATATATATATATATATAATATTTTCTTTTCTACTTGTTCTTAGTATTTTCGTTTCATGCTTATTGCTTGATTCTATCTTATCAATGGAGTCTTGATTTTGAAACTTAAATTTAACTGGAAAGTACTTTTAAGGATCTGAAATAGACGAAAATACTTGATAACTTGTAATGCTAGGAATAGATTTCAGGTTATTGATTGCATCATAATTTTGTTCCTAAAGTTGGATGATTTGTTAAATATTTGAGGAATCAGTGTGTGAGAAATTATCTTATGAATTTCATTTGTGAGGAATCAAGGTGAATGACTTTAAATTAAGCATCAAGAATAAGTAGTTTTCAGTATTATATATTGTATTATTAAAAAATATAGATGATTGAGATAAACGCAATTCAATCCCAAGTATCTTTCTCTATATTTGATATTTTAGTTTTGTTACGTCCTGAATCAAACCTTAAACCTTTGAGTTACTTCTTGTGAAATCTTTAATTTGGTTATGAACAAGTTCTCAACATTATTTTCTATACTTAATGAGTTTTAGAACAGATTATCTTAATTAGAATTGTTTCCTATGGGTTTGACATTCGTACTTTAAAGAGTACTATATTACCGTTGATTTGGTACACTTGCCGAGAAAAATCAACAGACTCCTCATGGTAGGTTTGTTACTATTTCAAATCACATTTATTAAATCATATAATGAAATCCACAATTTATCTTTATTATTTTTTTTACAAGAAAAGGCATTACAAAGCTCAAGACATCCAACATAAGAATGTTACCCGTTACAGATTTTCTCGGGGAGGCTACGACATGTTGGAAAAAAAAACTAATGGAAGAGAAGTTAAAGAGGCAAAAAGAATCATCTTCAGATGAATAAGTTCTTTGTCCTTCATCCGCTCCTAATCGACATGAGAAATATAAGTTAGCTAGAACTAAAGCAAGGGGCAAATGACATTTGACAAATCACTAGAGATTGCCTAACGTATTCTAAGTTTATAATAAATTCATAATAATGTCATATTTTTAATTTATAGATGTATCATTATGTATTATGATATCATTAAAGGGAAATGAACCATCGTTTGGTGTTGTTGCTAATACTGAGATAATAAGAAATAACGGTATAAGCCCTATGATTTAACCTATGATTTGCAAACCACTACTATATGTGTTCCAATGTCCCTTGAAATCTTGATTGAGGATGGATAGTTTGTAGTGTGATTTGCTCAGTTGCAGATTTTGGTCTTATTGGTGAATCTAAACTTCTCAATGGCACTTGATGTTGATCATTTGGATTGGTGCAGTGGGTCGAAATTTAGGACTTCTTTATGGGAGGTATGATCATGCAAATAGGGTAACTAAGTAATTGTACTCCATACTCTTTACATAATTCAGAAATCAAACTTGAAAAACCTAGAGGTTTTGCAGTACTTCTAGTAGTGATCTACAATATCATAATTTTATGAATTTCTTCTGAAATCAATTCAACCGCATTCACTGTAAATTCTTGAATGATGTAATGAATTAGTTGAGCCTTATCTAATGTCATATGTGAGACATGAGTCATAGGAGAGATGTTGGCAAACATTAAGCTTGCCTAAACTTGTGCTAATGTTCTCATGCTTGATCTATATATATTTCTTGGATGGCCAATCCTTCTCCTAACAAATGTTTGCCAGGAATACAAAGACTTTCTACTACTATAGCCAAAGGGATATCCTTTCTTCCTCTATTAAGCTCCCTTCTTGATTCTTCAATTAAATACCTATTAATGTGAATGTGTCTCCTTACAGCTAAAACATCATAGAAGACTTGTACTCCTTTTACCAAAGAATATTTATTTGTTTCATTGAATCTCACATGATTGGCTTTCTTCATGCAAAAGTAATATATGGGCTTCAAGCCTATTTCTTGAGCTTATTGGGATTTTCATATGTAATAATTTGCTAGGGATTCGCTCCAAGAAGAGCCCAACACATTCTTTTCTTAGCCATGAAGTATTATTTTGCTCAGATATGGCTTCAAGTAGATCCTTCCCTTTCTAGTTTTGGTTTAGGTTGACTTCAAGCCTTTCCTAAGAGAATTTGAGCTTTCTTCATGGTAAAGGACTTTATGCGCTCATCCCATATGGGTTCGCTCAACCCTTCATGCTCTTCAATTCTTTAATTATTTTGGCCTCAATCCCCTCAGCGTATGGCATAAGTGCTCAAGATTTGAGTGGTTTATTGAAGTTAGCTCTCTGGACTCATTTTCCTTAGTCTTTTTGCATGTGCTGGGCGGATTGACCTTTTCTGATCTTCCTTTATTTGTTGTTTTTCTGCCTTTTCTCTACAAGTTCTTCTTCATCTGTAAGATTTTACTATGAGCTGCTAAAATTACACTGTTGGGATTAAAAACAATGTGATATTTCTTAAGTTATTGTTGTTTATAAATACTTATTTTTATTTGAGAAAAAAATTCCTTGGGTTTGGTAGTGTACTTAATGCTCAATGGTGAGAAACAATCACTGATGTTCTTGGAGCATGAAGGAGGTCGGAAGGTCTTGTAGAAAAAGAATAAAACAAAAAACAAACAAAAAGATCAGAAAAAAGACAAATCTACCCAGCACATAAAGATAGGCTAAGCGGATTACTTCTAGAGATCAAGCATTGAAAGAACTTCCTAAATGCTAAGCTCTGAGGACATGTGCTAAGCGGATTAAAACCATAAGAATCAAGGATACATAGTTTAAAAGGTTGAGCAAATTCAAATAGGCTATGTAAAAGGAGTTCTTCATCATGAAGAAAGCTCAGATTTGCACAAAGAAGGCTTGAAGCTAACTTGAACTAAAAGAGGGAGGTTTGAAATTCACTTGGGTTTGGCTTAAATCTAATCCTAAGCCTAAGAAGACTTCATGATTAAGAAAGGAAAATGTTGGGCTCAACTTGAAGCAAATTCCTACCAAATCTCTAATATGAATCCAAGGAAGCCCAGAAATAGGCCTGGAGCCAAAAAGATTTCTTCAGCATAAAGAAAGTCAATATGCTTGGCGGTTTGGCTTGCGCCTAGTGAAAGCTAAATCTACTGGTACTCCTCTCTAAAATATATAAATAGAGGCTCTTGGGTCTAATTCAAAGCATGAGGGTTCAAGGCAAATAAGTTCTGAATAGAAAGTTCATAGCATCTAGGGTCAAGAGAGGTTGAATTATAGAGTCATATCAAGTTATAAGACCAAGCCTCAAGGCTAAAACGGAGAAAAACTCTGAAGGAGAGGATTAAAAGCCTAAGTTGACCAACAACATCCAGGGATCCATGTTTATTGTTCATAGCTACTCATTTGTGTACTTCACTGTAAGATTTACCATGAGTTGTTAAACTTATATTGTCGGGATTGAAAAGTAATGTGATATTTCTTAAGTTATTCTTGTTTATGAATGCATATTTTTATTTGAGATTCAAGTTCTATTGACTTGATAGTATATGTAATGCTTAATGGTGAGAAACGACCATTGATGCCTTTGGAGCATGAATGAGATCGAAAAACAATTTCATGTATGTGAACCATATCAAATCAACCATATATGTCAACTTTCAGGAATGAAGTTGAGTATATGGCTCAAACTGTTCCATCTTAATACATAACTAAGTTATTGTGATGAAAGAAATTGATTGAGATAATTTATGGTTCTAGATAATCTTGTCCAAGAAATTGACTTGGTTTAGCCATAAGGAACAATGAACTTGAGCAAATATAACATTTATAAGTAACAATAACGAAAGAGATTCACAAAGTTCTTTTAACCCAACACTTGTGCTATATTGTTATCCTTCTACTTCATTTGTTTGTCAAAGTTTCACCCTCACTAAATATTATTAGTTATTTACAAAATATATGAAATCAACTCTTATCGTTATCTCACTTCATCTTGAAATTTATTTCGACTTCGACAATCTTTAATTCCATTTGGATACAACAATCATCAAGTGTACTACAGTTGACTAAGTTTGCTTGTTGAGAAAATGATTTTAAATTTGTCTCATTTGTATTGTCTGGTCTTATAAGCATATGATATGATCATAAAGAAAAGATTGCACAGTATTATATCATTTGACAAACAAAACATTTGTGTATTATATATTGTTGTTTATTATTATTTTTTTGCTTTGAGATTTTTTCCTTAACAATCTTGCAACATGATTAATCATATTTCTACTTATAAAATTAACTCTATGCAATAACATTACTTGATTTAATCGGTCTTTTAAACAACATCGAAAATGCAACTTTTAACGAATCTATTTATGAAATATATGAAAACGATGTATCTAAAGCAATAAGAGGACTCTTATCAGCCGATGCTAAAATGAAAAAAAAAATTATTATTTGTGATATTGTACTGTGCTTTGGTTCTATCTAAAAGGGGCAATTAATTATATTTACAGTTCACAGTATCAGAAGAATATTAAGACAGAATAATTAGGGATAACTTTTATACTTGCTTTGCAATAAGTTTTTCACTTATTTACCCTTTAATAGTTTATTTAAAAGAGGATTGAACGTAATCCAAATGTTTAAAGTAAACCAATGTACTTATTTTCGATATTCTTATATACTAGATGACCTCGTTAGGTGACTTTCGGTATATAATCTATTCTCACAAAAGAAAAAAACTCCAATGCTTTGAATAACCTTCTTCTAGAATTTGTAGGTGCTTTATACATTATTTCTTCATAATTCTTCCACTTTCTTAGTTATTATGTATAGATTAGTCCATAAATCTACATAAGTCTACGATTCTATTTATTACTACACTAAAAAAACACAAAACAATCATTGAAAATTAATTTTAAAAGAAAAATCATTAATTATTATATTTATTAAATTAAATACTATTTTAAAGAATAAAAAATATCAATATGTAAAATATTTGTTATTATTAATAAAATTTATAAATTAGTTTCTTAGTTTCTTAATTAGTATCTAATTAGTTATCAAGATTATCAACTAAAAGGTAACTCAAATCTTGATAACTAATAAGATATCAATTTAGAAATTAGTTTATAAATTTTAATGATAATACAAACTACTTTAATAATTTTGTTAGCCTCTAAAATAATATTTAACCTAATAATTAATTGTTTTTTTATTTTTAAAATTGATTTTATTAATATTTTGAATTTTTACATACACATATGGGTTAAAGATTATTCTAATTCAAGGTTAGTCAGTCGGGCCGCTACAAAAAGTGTAGGATGAGCTCACTAATCTAGCCCGCTGACTCGCTTTGGCTTGCCTCGCACAATCCGCACCTTGCGCGAGGGCGGGATAGGTCAGGCTGGCTCGCGTAAATGAAAAAAAATAATTATTTAATTTTTTGTGTTAAAAAAATCATACCCCATTATTGCAATGTGACTTTTTTTTATTTTATTTTTAAAAAAATTAGTTTAATGTACTTAAGAAAGAGAGATTTTATTTTAATCATTTAAAGGAGTTAGTATTAAGAGTGACCGTAAATTTAGTTTTAAGTAAAATTTTATATTTAAATTTGTTAATAAAAATAATATAAAGAAGAAATTTTAATAGGTTAGTTAAAAAATTAATCATATTCATTAAAATATTTTGTAGCAAAACTTTGATAAGATACTCTTATACATTTACATATATATATAGAAAAAAAATATATGGAAAACAAAACTTTAATTATTTTTAGCAAGCCTTCTAACAACTCTCATACTTGAATTTATGTTTTTATCTTAATTAAATAAATTAAAACATTGATAAAATTCTAGTAAAATAAGTCCGTACTCATATAATGGAGTGGGCTAACCCAATTCAATTTTGAAGACCAAACGCAGAACAAACCTATGTAGGAGAGGAGATGTCTATGAAAGTGGGTAAGACAAACCATATTTCCTGCTAGGGAACAACATCAATTCAATAGTAGAATAGTGTTTAGTAGGATTTGTTTCCAAAAATCCTCTACTAAACAGGGAAATTATAGCTTTTTCCACCACTTATCTTGAACGCTACACGTCCCAGTAATATGATAAACACATGAATGAAGTAGATTAGGAAATTACTTAGCGCAGATCTCAGGACAAGAAAATTTAGGAAGCAGTCAAATGTTATGAACCGACCAAGAATCGTCGCATTACATTCCCAAAAAGCCACAGTAATAAAATCGCAGGCGAAGCGTCACAGTCACTCCCTTCACTCACAAAAAAAAGTGTCACCCCTTACCCAACCCACACCTTAGGGTTCCTTGCTTTCTCTTCTTCTCCTTTTAACCCAACAATCAGAAAAAGAATTCTCATTCCCAAAACGCCCTTCGCGCACCGCATGGCGAAAACGAGGCCAGGCAGAAAGGACTTGGACTCGTACACCATAAGAGGAACCAACAAGATCGTCCGAGGTAACACACAACCACCCTTTGCGTTTTCCTCCTTCAAAATGCCTCCTTTCCTTCTTTTCGTGCCTGCCCATGATGTTTTTTTTAGATGGGGTTGTCGTTGACAGCGTTTCGTTCTTTGGTGCTGCAGCCGGTGATTGCGTTCTGATGCGGCCCTCCGACACGTCGAAGCCCCCTTACGTGGCGCGCGTGGAGAAGATCGAGCAGGACAACAGGAACAACGTCAAGGTGCGTGTGAGGTGGTACTACAGACCCGAAGAGTCCATTGGTGGTCGCAGACAGTTCCATGGTGCCAAAGAGCTTTTTCTCTCCGACCACTATGATGTGCAGAGTGCGCACACCATTGAAGGCAAATGCGTTGTACACTCTTTCAAGAACTACACTAAGCTCGAGAATGTGGGTGCTGAGGATTACTATTGTAGATTTGAGTACAAGGCTGCCACTGGGGCTTTCACTCCGGACCGTGTTGCTGTGTGAGTTTCCTCTCATATATCTTTTTGTCTATAAATAATTCAAAATTTCAAATTTTTTCCTATTAAAAATTTAATGCAGAAACATGTTTATGTACATTGCTCTAGTATACATTTAAGTCTTTACATTTTTACTTGTGGCGGATTTTTTAGTCATTATAAAAAAATTAATAAGTTTTTCCTATTTACATTTGAACAGAAACATGAGATTTTAGTCTTTACAACAATTTAATACATTTTAGTACTTGTGTTTTAGGTGAAAGTCGAGATTTTAGTTTTTTATTTTAGGCTGTATAAGCATTTAATAAGATTTTAGTATGTTAATATGGTGGTCAAATTGCATATATATTTTGGTAACTGTAAAGAGTAAGAACGTATTGAAGTTTTCAGGGATTAAAATTGAATTCTGGGATATGTTGAGGGATCATATGTCTTACCATTTTATGTAATGTTTTTTTTTGGGTTATTGATTGTGAGGAAGGAGATTTTGGGTTTTAGAACTAAATATGCTTGTTGGTCTGTGTTTTGCAGGTATTGCAAGTGTGAGATGCCATATAACCCGGATGACCTCATGGTTCAATGTGAAGGGTGCAAGGATTGGTAAAATCAGTGTTTTCTGCTTACTTTGTTTCCTATCTCCTATTATTGAATTTGGAGTTTTGATTTTGTATATTTTGGTGTTTATTTTTGTATGTTGAATTTGAGCATTGGGTGCTATTTACTGGGTTGAAGGAATTTTCATTTATGTGATCTCATCACCTGCAGAATGAGTGGCCTAAAGGGTGTTAGAAAGTTGTAAGTTCTATTGGAAGCTCATGTATGGTCCTAAAATTGTAAGAAAAATGCTTTATATATAGAACTGCATCTTGACCCATGCAAGCCCTTTGCATGTTGGTCTTGAAAAAGCAATTTTTCTTATGAAGTAAAATAAAATTAAGAAGGAACGAGTGAATATATAGTGCCTTATACATTTACTTGTGACATGTGAACTTCACTGCTAAAAATTGAGTGACAGATGAAATTTATGTCTGCCTAAAAGTGCCAATGTGCTTGTGGGTGGCTTGTTATTATGACTATGGTTCTGTTCTTTCTTTTATTTTATTATATGCGTGAACCAATATAAATTGACTATGGCTTATTCTATCTATTGATTGTTTCAATACGTTGAAAAATATGCTTGCACATGTATTTTTATATAATGTTTATGAAATACTGGAGATGCAAATTACCGAACTCATGATAAACACAGAACTTTGTTGACTTAACTTCCATGTGAACTGTGAAAGAGTTAAAATCTAATGTATCCAAGAATCACATTCTTTTTATGTTGAGTGTCTCTATATCCTCTATGGAACACATATTTCAATCTTTGTAGGTTTTTTGTAGGTATCATCCTGCTTGTGTGGGCATGACTATCGAAGAAGCAAAGAAATTAGATCATTTTGTGTGTTCTGAATGTTCATCTGATGATGATATGAATATTAAGAAACCGCAAGCTACGTTTTCTGCATCACCAGTAGCTGATGGCAAGGTGAATTCTATTATCCAACATCAAATAATTATTGCTTAATGTTCCCAGCATATGATTAAGACATCAGTTTTCTATTAACTAGTTTCTGGCTAGGATATTGAGAGGGAATGGGACACATTGCTGTAAAAGGAATGAGTGATTTAACATATGGTGTAGAATTTAGAGTTTGATGGGGGGGAAATTCTCTCTAAAATTTAACCCTTAGTGCAGCTAGTTTTAAAATTGGCCATTCAGCATGTACATTTGTTCTGTTTTGATGCCAAACTTTGCATAGTTCAGTCTTGTTTTCTGCTTTGCTTTCTTTACTCTGAAACATTGTGTGCATTGTTTGAATAAAATGTTTAGTTCAAACTGTGGCATGCATTCTTTTGATAGTCATTGTTAATGCATTGAAGGTTGTAATTTTCTTTCTTTTGAGATATAAATTTACCAATGATGTTTACTTTTCTGAACCTTCCTTTAATCGATATCCTTATGAATATGCTACACACTCACTTTGGTTGATGCTTTTCACATGGTTAATCTGCTAAAAATTTTATCAGTATTCAACATGAAAAACCAGCACCTTCCCATTTGTGGGGGATATTCATGTTGGCATTTTTTTTTCACTACTGATCTTATATCATCTGATAGAAAGCAATAAACGTTTCCCATTCAATGTGTTTTGAGCTTATAAAATGAAAATTGTACAGGCAGCTTTTAGGTTGGATTAAAAGTGGCTATTTGTAAGATATTTATTACCACAATTTGTTAACTCTCACATACCCTTTTGTTTGAGAAAATGTTTAAGAAAACAAGCTTTCAAAACCAATAAACAAAATAAGTGGTGGTTTTGTAATTATGAGTAAAAATTGAAAACATTTTTCTCAAACCAAATGGGGTCAGAAAATAATTGATTGTTTAGCCAGTGTCACATTTGCCTTTTGGATTATGGTGTTATATTATTGGATTTGAAATTGTGAATTTGCAGGTGGAGCCCAAGAGGCGAAAGAGATGACCATAATGCAGTAGTAACCTTATTTGGAGGCGTGAGTGACTCTAGCAGAATTTGGATGGCTCTTGTGTGTTGTACAGCTTCATCTTGAGGCTCTAAACATTTCATTGTGTATTTGACTTAGCTTAAATTATGTATCTATTCGTTTTAGATTTTATTACTATGACATTCCATCAAGGCGAATGATGACAAACCTAAAATACTAAGCACAGAGAAGCTGGTAGTTTTAAATGTTCGTTCCTGTTTAGCACTTAGCTTTTCTTCCTCAAAAAAATTACACCACAGTTCTCCACCTCTTGTACAAATTTTAAAAGGTCCCCAAGTATTGGAGGAGAATGTGCCCCCATTTTTTAGAAAATGTTTAAATTACCCTTTTATGTTT
>Ga0123341_1006924_pt1 | contig 10298 bp, 2 predicted proteins | sample Turbeapinknodule_FD_89959 | JGI IMG/M metagenome (GOLD analysis project Ga0123341, IMG submission 89959) | Root nodule microbial communities of legume samples collected from Mexico - Turtle bean Mexico pink nodule | ecosystem: Host-associated > Plants > Roots > Nodule | place: Mexico: Nepantla...
GTTGAGTCTTAACTCACTTGATAATAAAATAAAATTCTATAGAATTATTAATTATTATATTCAATCTCACATTTATTTCATAATTAATTTTTTTTATGTAATAATTTTAAAAATTATTAATTATCTTGTTAAGTCTCGAACTACTTGACAGTTAAAATTTTCAATACAAAATTTCTCTTTAAAACAATTAAAAATATCAACTAACAACATTTTTACAACAAAGAATTACATAAATTATAATTTTCCATTGTGAATGAAAATATATAGGTTCAATGTTAATTCTTGTCAGTCCAAATAAATAATCTCATAAATATTTTCTTGATTTTAAAACAAATATTTTATAAAATTTTGTTTTATTTTTAGAGGAAAATAACATTTTTTTTAACAAAATACATTCATTTTTGCACATTTAATTAAAGTTAAACTTTCTTAGGATGAACATTTGGGACAACAACTAATGAAATCTTGAATCTTTCTCTCGTATCACTTTTTTTTTATGGATTTTGAAAGTAGTGGGGGAGCTTTGGTCTTGGCACACAGTTTCTTGTAATCAAAATTCTTACTCGTGATATATGCACAAAACAAAGATGGAATTAGAAATCAATTTAACGTGACATTCAACAAAATGCAAGAAAGCAATCTTTATCCAAAAAAAAAAGAAAATAGAGTTCTCCACGAAGGGCATGCTAAGGAGACATTTACTGTTAATAGGATGAAGGAGATTTTTTATGATTTATGTGTATAATTTTTCCTCGACCAAAAGGAGGTACTCAATCCTGAATTTAAATTTATCCAACCTTTGCCAATACAAATGAAATTTAAGTGTATAATTTGAGTAAAAGAAAAGGCATTTTTAGGGTATTAAGGAAAGTATTTCAACTTTAAAACCTTGATTTTGAAATTTTTGAAAGAAGAAGTATACATGGTAAAAAGAGGACCATGTTGAGCTTCGTTCAATGAAATTCAACTGATCTCAAAATCGTGTTTTAGTTGATAAAAATACATAAATTTGATTATAATCATACTTATATGAAGGTAATGGCTCAATACTTGAAAGACTTTTAGAAAGGCCTAACTATTTGAGTGAATTTGGCTAAGAGCCATATTCATGGTAGTAAGCGTTTTGTTCTTGAAAGAGAATAACGAAAATAAAACGTCGAGTTCTTTGAAGAAGAACTCATACACAAAGGTAAAGTCCTTGTGGTTTGGCAAGAGTTTCATATAAACTTTGTCCTAAGTCATTACAAGCTTCCGCCAAGATGAACTCGGTCATTGAGTCAAAACATACGCTAAAAGAGGATACAAATTCCTTGATTGATTATCTCAAGGTGAGCACATAGGGATATGCGGCAACTTCCCAAAGTACCTAGAAGTACTTGGGATCGGTGATTTGAGAAAACATATATTTCCTTTTCTTTTTTTCCAAATTTGACCCTAATGTTTCATGTGCCTCTCGGGAAGAAGCTTTACATTTTCTCATTGGGACAACGATAACTTTATTCCCCTCCAACGCAACAGAAACAACCGCAACGATGGTATTAGGGGGTGGAGAAGAAACTTCCTCCATTGAATCCCCTTCAACCGAGAATGGGTCAGTACGACTCAAAGAAGTTTCATCTCCAATGGGAACAACCTTTGTCTCCATTAAAGGAATCAAAAAATGAAGAGGAAGAAGCCATTAGAAATATACCTAGAGGAAATGAGTGAACGAAGTGCAAAGAGATGAAATGCCCGCATTAACTAAAAGCATCAATGAAGAAAGCATAAGTGGAGTAAAGGCTTTTTTATACTTAAAAATGAAGGGTAGACAAAGCGTTTAAAAATGCTTTGCCTTTTTTAAGAGTGAAACATCATGACTACGCAACGTCGCATCCTAGGACAACATGACAAGTTAAGTTAAACGTCAACCATTTAAGTGACATAACACCTCGAAACCATTAAAATTCATCATTAAGTATAAAAATCTCTCATTAATGATTATAAGGATTCGTACCACTTCAAATAAGTTATAACAAAGAAAATAGACTAAGCTCAACTCTATGAGTGGTCACAAAGTTCGACCACAAACTAGATGTGAAAAGAAGACCTAAAATTATGTTTCTGAACATAAATGGGTGAAAAATGACATATGAGTTAAATTACTTCAAATTAAAACTAGATCATCTTTTAAATTGGATGTCGAGCTAGTACTGAAATTTAAGAAGATTATATTACCCGCTTATGAGAGTTGGGAAAAACCACCTACAAATATGAATAACTCAGATTGACTCGAACATTGATTTTTGTTACAAAAGACTAAATAACCTAATAACGACTTGTATTTGGATATTAACATAAATTCAAAATCCTACAAATATAGTTTTATTTTCCAAGGAATACTCACTAAATCTCATTCTTACTCACTCAATACTTTGATATATTTATCTAGCCTTTACTTACTGAAGTGACGAAGAATCTTCTCTAAGTCAATCTCCACTTCTTCATTAACAAAGTTAAGCAACCATTCTGAACAAGAATTAACTTGACCAAAACTCAATTTTCCCAAAGTCTCTCTCAATCCACCTCAGACACTTCCAATTCAACATCGATAAGAACACACAAATTGATTTTTTTTTTAATTTTTATTTTGGTTCACTTATAATCATATACTACATACAAATTGTGCTTATTATAAAACAAAATTGGAAGGAGATGTGTTTAATTTCTATGTTCGAGAACTATTTAGTTCTTAATTTAAAAGCAATTAAACAAGATTGTTAAAATGATTGGTGGAAGGTGATGTAAGGCAAAAAGTAAAGTGTACAACGGATAAAAACAAGATGAGAGCTGCTGATAACTCTGTTTTTAATTCTTTAAAACATTTGTTTTGACAAGAAATATTTGAAACTAATTAGATTTTGAATGAAGATTTGATCCTTGAATAATCTTTTTGGTAAATTGCTGCCTCGTAACATCAGCAAGCAGCAACCTTGCATGTTTGTTAGAAGCCTATGCAAACCACAAACCAGGCTCCGAAATCCAGCCGAAGTTTTACAAGAAAATCAATACATTTATTTTCTTCCCTCAAAGGATTGTGCATTCAAAAACATAACAATCAACAACACATCACTTTCATGTCAATCATAAAGCGAGCATCCTTGATTTGCTTGATTTTATTTGATTTTCAAAGTTCTGTATCACATAATCTGATCATCAACTCAGAAACCATTCTTCGAGCAAAAGGTATATAACTGAGGCTATACCTGTAACAACGTGGAATTATTAAAGATCTACATAAAAGTACAAAGCAAACATGTTATGGGAAGGAGTTGTTATATACTAAAGTTATGGGATTTGATTAATATTATTGTTGGGTAGTTAAGATTTAATTGGTAGATATTGGGATTTAATTAGTTGAGATTTAATTAGTAGTTTTTATCATTTATCATTTATCTTTTAGTTGAGATTTAGTTAGCAGTTTCTATCATATATCTCTTTAATTGGGATTTAGTTAGCAGATTCTATCATATATTTCTATCATTTGTAGTCTTTAGTACTCTATAAATAGAGTATTAAACTATTATCTGGGATATGAATAATATATTCATTTTGTTTTCTTTTCTCAATTCTCTATCATATTCTCTATTGTTGTTCTCGTTCTTGGTATAATCGGAAGCCACTTAAAGGTTTCCTTTGTCCGAGAAATGGTTTTCACTCTTCATGTCACAAATTTACATCAAGAAACAGTGCTGTTGAAAAAGCAAACTCACCAGATCAGGGCACCAATCTCAACTATAACAGCAACTATGGTCAGCACTTTGCTATGAATCTACAAAACATGAAAAATTAATCAGTTTTCCATTCAACTAAGGGCATGTTTGGGTATTTTCATCGTCAAAACTTTAGAAAAAAAACATAAAAATGTGAAATAAGTTTTTTTATAAATTAAAACTAGTTTATGTACAAGTTAAAAATCTAATTTTAGAGAAGTAAAACGACAAAGATTTTACAAATTAGCTTATACACAATTTAGTTTTAACTTATTTTCTTTGTCTTCTCTTATAGAGAAAATTCATCGTAACAGATTCTAAGAAAGGCAGCGACAGGCCACAAATTTGATGAACAAATTCAGATAGCTTGATTACAGGAACAAGATTCATGGTGTAACGAGAATATGTTAGCGCGCCTTATCAGAGTAGGTAAGTAAAAGAAGGTGGAAAAGATTATTATTCAAATGTTCTCACTAATATCACTTTTTAAGATTAGTAACTCAAGAGAGCATTAAAAAATGCAAGTAATTGGTATTTCAAACAATAGGTACTTGCTATATGGAGCTTGTCGCGATCAAAGGAGTAGGGATTACCCAAAGAGCACAGATAAGTGCTATAACCACGCATCCAAGGTATATGGCTGTAGCAAAAACCCGAACAGGGTCAAACATCATTCCCAATTGCTGTGCAGGTCCAAGAAGAAAACCTGTACTGTTTAGACACAAACCGAACTTAGAAAGTTTATTGAACTAAATCCAGTAAATTAAAAGACAAATAAAAGTGAGTCAACCTTGCATATTGCATAATAACACATATTAAAAAATAAATACAATATAAAATTTGATTCTCTATATATCCTTTACTCAGGAGGTATCTTTGTCCTCGAATTAAGAGAATTCATTCCCCCATGATATTGTATATATTAGGGATTACATTTTATATTTCTTTAATTTTCTTTAATTATATAATTCAAATTCTTATAAATAAAGAATCATGTTCACGCTTATAACACAATTTCTTTTAAATCTTTTCCATATGGTATGAAAGCTTAGGTTCTCTCTCCCTTCCCTCTATTTTTCTTTTTCCTTGTTGTGTGCCCTCTTCACATAAGCATCATCGCAAACCACTGTCAATCCATTTCTAGCAGTATGCTTGAATATTGTCTAAGTAACACTCCAATGGAGTCCAATGTCAAGCTTGAACATCATAGACATTACCTTTGCAGCCAATGTGGTAAATGAATTCCTCAATGCCCTTTGTGATAGTCATTGAGATGTTGTCATGCATATCATTAGTTATATCAAGAATGCACCAAGTAGCAGACTTTTATCTGAAGATTAAAGTGACACCAGGATTGTGTTAAAGTTAAAGTGTGAATTGGTGTTTCATATTGTGTAAAAATTAGCAAGTTGAGCAACATGTAAAAAAGCCTACAAACCTATTGTCTTAGTTTTGGATTTAAGATGGGTCAAGTTCTCTTGCAGGGTTACCTCGTGGCCCATTGGTGAAGATCTCTTCAGAGTTTCTCTTCTTAGGATTGACCAACAAGTGGTATCAAAGTCAATGGTACTAATATAGAAGGAACTCATACTTGAAGGGGAGATTGTAGAAGTTTAAGTATGAATTGAAGTCTCACAGTGTGTAAAAGTGAACAAGTAGGGAAACATATAAATAAAAAAGACTCACAAACTTATTATCTTGAGATTTTGGTTTGAAGAGGTGGTGTCAGATTTTGTTTTTATAATATCATTTTATTCTTTATAAATAGAGAATTATGTGTGCTCCTAACACACAATTCTAGTAATTCGTTCTATAAACTCAAAATTTATGTTGGCTTCGGACTTAGTTTGGGAGAAGTTACTTTTAAATCTTACATATCAACAAGGAGCAAATTAGATCTACCTTCCAACTGCTAACAGGTTGCCAAAGGTGAACAACACCGCAAACTTCATGGGTTTCACAAAAACAATCATTGACTGCATAGTACAAAGAAAAGTGTAAATAAACAAAGTATGTTTAAGTTAACAAGACAATTTACTTGAGGTTTCTAAAATTTCAGAATTAATAGACAACAAAATATCAATATAACACAATAGACCATGTATTATATGTTACACAGTATATGATATTCAAAAATTTTCCAGAGAACATTTATGTGAGCCAAGTTACTTAGAATTCAAGAAAAAAGAAAAGAAAGTTGCGTGAGTTTTAAATAATAGGTAAGTGACCGGAGAAGATTGAAATTATCTCTTAATAGAATTAAAGCAGAACTTTTTTCAATAGTCTTAGAAACAGTTTTAAAGATTGCAAGAATTAAATATGAACCATGCAATATATAGAGATTCTTGAAGTTGGATTTAGCCAAACTCAACCCAAGTGCAACTTCATAGGCTTTGATAACATCTAATACATGGACAGCTGGGTGTTAATGTCCCATATGCTGTCATAATTATTTTTAATAAGAAATAACCTGTATGTACATAAACAATTTTTTCCGTTATGTAAATTATATTCCTTTTGTTAATTATGTAAATATGACACAATTTATACCTATCTACATATATCTATGAATGTTTTCTTGACTCATGAACTTTATCTCTCTCAGACTTGTCATTTACAGTTGAATAATATGGCTTCTTTTTAAAACTTGAAATTATTCAAGTCTTATGATAAATAATTATTTCCTGAAATTTTATAAAAAAAAATTAAAGTTTTTATCAATCACTAATTCATATTTGCTTTAAATTTATATAAGTGATGATATGTGTTTTAAAATTGAATAAAATTTTATACAACTTCTATTTAAATTCAATTGGTTCCTTAGAAAAATATTAATGAAGTATTATTTAGTTAGTTAATTATTTCAAAATTATTAAAATTAAACTAATAGACAATATAATCTTGTGCGTCACACTTCCTACTCATGAATGTCATAAACTTGGTGCTCAGTACGTTAAGTTCGTTTTCTTGGTTTTCTAATTCTCAAAAAGGTTATGTTTGTTATGATCCAAATGTGTGTTGTATGAGAATATCTAGAAATGTTATTATCTTTAAAAATCAGTACTTCTTTCCATCATATTTAGAAATGTTTATCTTTACATCTTTATCACTATCTTTTATGCCTTTCTACTGAATGATTTAGACTTGTGTAATGATTTAAACATAGTTCTGCATATGAAAGACATCGTCTTAATGACTCTGAACCCCTTCAAGATTATGATCTGATACTAGATCCTGCAAAAGGTTGTGGCGAAATCAAGTACTGTAGCAGAATATAGGATCATGGCTTTGTTTGTGTGCAAACTCAAATTGCTAAAGCAACACCTCAAGGACCTCAAATTTGATAAAGCATCCCAGTTGACTCATATGTGACAACCAAGCAACTTTGCATATTACGTCACTCTCTTCTATAACAGGACCAAGCACATTAAAGTTGATTGTCATTACACGAGAAAATTAAACATAGAAATATTGTTACAAGCTTCGTTTACACTAGTAAGCATTTGACAGACTTATTCACTAAACCTCCTGACCTGTGTTCTATTTCAAACGCACAGTTACAGTCAATCCAAGTCTAATTTCTTTTCTCGTTTATCACTGTCTAAAAATGTAAGGAACCTGAACCTAGAATAGTTGTCAAAATGATGTGTTTAAAAATGTTAGTTTTTAAAAAATCAATACTTAAATAAAAAGTAACTAAAGAAAAGTTTTACCAAAAACTTGGGCTGTAAAGCACCAAAAGAGCACAAGCTAAGTGTTTAATAAATGTATCAAAGAAAAGGTAAGAAGTAACACCTATTGAGGAAAAGCTTATAGAATCTTGCCTGTGATGGTTTGAAATATGAACAGAAGACCAATTGAAGAATCAGTCAGAAGAGTTAACGGGAACAAAGAACGCCCAATAACTACAGATAAAGGAAGACAAAGGAAAACCGAGAAACCGGCTAGATCTAAATGGCCTTCTTGAAACTTAATTTTTGAAAGAACAAAAAGCACTTTTTAGACTCATCCCTTTCTTTTTGGGTCTAAGTAAACTTAGAAATAAAAAATAATTATAGGCAGTAAGTATATAGACAATGCTCAATAAGTGAAAAACTAAAACCGAAAAGGGAAACATGATGAAAGTCATGCATGATGCATACACAGAAATAATATAAAACAACCTGAAGAAAGAAAACAAAAATAAGAATATAGCCTTAACATATGCCAAAAAATAGGTTGGAGTGAATCATAGCTAATCATCTACATGATCAGAGAAGTTGCTCAATTTTTAGTTGTTTGTTAGGAATCTTGGTTACGATTGGAGTGTTACTGGACTGGGCTTGCTCTAGATGTATACCCAGATTATTAGTATAGATAAGAGCCTTAGGTTAGCCTTTTTATATTAACACTACATCTAATTATCATTGATATTTATCGCTTTTCCACCCTTTCTGAAATTTTAACAATGACAAAGATACTCAAATCTTTCCACAAATGCATTTCAGCCATTTCATGCAACAAATTCTGCTAGTAGTACCTTATCCACCCAATTGATAATGCCCGATTATGGTTTCCCACTACATAGCAAGGTCCAGCCCTCTTGAATCTTGCAAGATATGGTATCTTTTTGTGGACCCAAGATGAGAAACTGACAACGTCAAAATATGGAGAAAAATGCAACAGGAAAATAAAAGTATAAAACTACTCTTATGCTTACAGAAGAAATCTGATCTTAGACTTAGTCATTTGCTGTCAGGGTGAAGCACGGGACATAACTGGTTCCTAAGAAACACCATCAACTTCCTACAATGCAACACCAATGGCCAAAATATGTAGACAAAAGAACTTCATTCCGTTCAACTAAATATTTGCCACTAATCTAACTATTTTATTACTAATTTACAAGGGATTCATTCAGGTTCATTTTCTGTTCTAAACTTCTACAAGTCAAAATCTAAATTAAACACAAGATCACAAGTATGTCACAATCGTATTATAAATACATAAGAAAGGGGACACAAATGTCGCTCACCAGTAACATGCAGGCCACACCAGCAACAAAACATGCGGCAAATCCATAAATTCTCTGCTTAGTCAACAACCAAAAATTATATAACATAGAGCCGTTACTGTTAGATAAATTTGAAAGAGCAAGATTAACGTAAAAAGTTTTGACAGTACCTGTGTTGTTGAGAGGGAGCAGAGGCCACCTGAATCCTCACCCAACAAACTCTCTCCCTGCTCTTCATCACCTCCCGTTAATGACCGAATGTTCCACATTGTTTATAAGCAAAGAGTTTCTTCCTCACTGATGGCACTGTACAAATTAGATGCATAAATCAAATAATCTCTAAATCTGTTGAAACTGTAAGAACGGGAACAAAGAAACTAAGATACCCAACCAAGCAAGTAAGCATAATACATTGCGACCAATTTTTTTTCAACCAGTAATAGTAAAAAATAAAAATAAAAATCTAATTTTTAATTTATCGTATGCAATTCCTATAATTCTCAAGTAATTTTAGAAGAATTTTCTTTTAACTTAATCAAAAAGATTATTTTTCTCAAATTTTTCTTTTTATTTTACTTTCCTAAAACTCACAGAGAATTATCAATTAACACTCAACTTGCGGTGCTTAATATAACTCGCAGCATTTTCGACGTTTTCTTCCTTTGATCTTGAAAGGGGAGAAGGAAAAAGGATATATATAAAATTGATTTCATGAATCAGAAGACAAAGGAATAAGAGGAAATCTTACATAGATTGGCCTCAAGAGGTTCTTTGTTACTGAGAAATTTCAGAGGAGAAAGCAAAGCAACCGAAAATGTAGCGCATTTTCCCCGATAATAACCGCGTGCGGAGAAGTCATTGGGACGGAAAGAGGAAATTTTGCAGCCATGAAGGGAGTTGAAGAGTAATAAGCTCTACACACGTTCGCTGGCACTGGGCACCACCTACATTTTTCTATGCTTTTAATTTTGTTTTCGTAGACACTATGTTTGATTTATAAATACTTTAGTTTAATAACTTCAAATATTAAAGTAAATAATTAAAAGATGTATTATCTTAAAAAATATAATATATTTTATAATTAATAAATAAAAATAATTTATGAATGAAATTAATCGAGTAGAAGAAAGAATAGTTGGGTAATTTAATTGTATGAAATTTCGTATGTTATCTATGGTTAATTGAATGAAAATAAGATGTATAATAATGATCAAATTGGTTAAGTAAAATTTTAATAATAAGAAATTATAAATATTTATAGCAATGGATTTAAATTATTATAAACTAAAATAAAATACACTCCAAATTTAATTGGAATAAAAAAAATGAGAAACTACGTGAATTACTTCTGTAATCCAATTAAATTAAATTAAATTTGGGTAGAAAGTTAAATTTGATTAGTAATAGTGTTTGTGAATACATTAAGTTAAACTTGACTTTGGACTGGTACAAATTTAATTTAGTATAGAATTTGAATAAACTAAAGTATGTTTTCTGAATAAATTTGAATTGATTTTTACGATTCTATTAATATAAAATTTAACAAGAAATTTAAA
>Ga0123341_1006925_pt1 | contig 10298 bp, 9 predicted proteins | sample Turbeapinknodule_FD_89959 | JGI IMG/M metagenome (GOLD analysis project Ga0123341, IMG submission 89959) | Root nodule microbial communities of legume samples collected from Mexico - Turtle bean Mexico pink nodule | ecosystem: Host-associated > Plants > Roots > Nodule | place: Mexico: Nepantla...
GTGTTTCTTGAAGGGTTCAAGGTCACTACTTTGGTGGTTTGTGTGTAATCTGTTTTGATTGCTTAGTGGATTACCCAGTGGCTTCTGGGGACTGGATGTAGCTCTTGGTTTAAGAGTGAACCAATATAAACTGTTGGTGTATCTCTTTCTTCCCTTGAACTCATTTAAATTCAGTTGTTATTGCTTTACTGACAACCGATTGTTTCGCAGAAACAACCGATTGTTTTTCTGGTGCTTTGCTGTTTTGTACTTAAATTCTTGGCTAACTGAAATTCTGATCTGGATTCACACAAAGGATTTTGTTCAAGCTGAAAAAGTTTTTAAAAACCCCTCTTAAACAATTGACCCCCCCTCTCGTTTAAGGCCATATATTCTAACAATGGCCTCCATGAGTTGTTGTACGGTGGGGGCATTGCTTCCTTCAGATCCTAGCAGCCCTTACCTCGTGTTCCTCATCACATCAGAAGGCTCAGTAGTAAATGTGGATGAGATCAGGTTTTATCAGGCCCCACGGTGGGCGCCAAATGTTCTCGCTGGTTGACCTCCGACGGATTGAATGTGCAAGTTGCTCCTTTGATCTATCTCCAACTAGTGCTTTGAGGTACTTGGTGCTCCGAGATGCCGCTCCACTGGGACAAAGGGGGCTCTACTTGTTGATCACACTCCGACGATCAAGTCACTGAAAGCATTCAAAATATCAAATCAGTTTCAGTCTCAAGTATTCAGAAACAACATACCTTTACTAGGGGCCTCAAACCCCTTTTATAGATATCCCTTCAACGATTTTCTCCAATATCAACAGAGTGAGATTTCAATAGGGAGAATATAATCTCAACAAAAAACATATAATCATAACATAAAAACATATTGCTTACGTGCACCTTTATTCTCGGGTGCTTAACAACAATAAAACATTCTGTTCATATGCACCTTTATTCTCGGGTGCTAACTACTTTATTCTCAACAACTTTTATTGGTATTTAACTAGCGTATGTATCATAAGCAATCAGAGTATTCCTTCTATTTTAATTATCTTTTTTCAAGCTGTCTCCCAGCATCTGGACCGAGCTCATGGCCCACCCTTTGAGTCCATACTTGCCCAAAACCTGAGCTGACCTAATTGCTTGGACCGAGGTCCCGAGCACTTTTGACCACTACAATTTCAATAAATCAAATGATATAAAAAAATTAATCTACATAAAGTTTCATATAAAATATTGACAACCACTAATTTTAATTTTAAAAGCATGATGTCCATGTTCAAAAGTATTATAAATAAAGGTAGATGGGTTGGCCTCTCTCATCCCACATGTGACTTGATGGATTGATAGGTTTGACGGATCAAACCAATGTTGGTTGACGAGTTTAAAAAATTCTTCCGAAACGCCTAAATAAATAATGACGGATTGGCCCGAGGTTAGTTTATCACCCGTAGTTTTTTCTTTTTTTTTCTTCTCGCTGTACAGTTCCAATTGGGAACTCTAATTCTCTCTCCTAACAAAATTTAATTGTTTTAATTACCAAGACTAGGCTAAATTTTTCAGAACTTGACAATAATTTTGGATAGCTCGATGACTGGTGCCGAGAAGTACCCAGACTTGTCTTCCTTCAAGATCAACACTACGAAAGAATGGTAGTTTCTTCATATACTTTATGCATCGATAATATTAATGTCCTGATATTACTACTCAAAATATTGTAATGCATTGTATGGATAGTTAAATTTACTGAAAACAATAAGAGTTATAACAATGTAGCTATCTCTATATTGCTTTTGTAGTGTAACATACAAATGCAGTTTTGATTCCAAACACTGCCAAAGTATTATAATGTCTCAAATTGCAGCTTATTCCAAAAGCTTTTCTGAAGTTTCAAGGGTTACAGGGAAGGATTCCTGAGGATGTTAAAACGCGTAGTGAGAGAGTGTGGCATGTTAAAACACGTTTTTTCTGGTATTTAGATATGGCAGGCTTAATGAGTTCAGGGTCATAATCCATGAAACATCAAAACAGTGTGAGAAAATTTTGGTAAAGATGGAGGAGGAGGAGAATGAAGAAGAGAAAGCAGCAACACAAGAAGTTGAAGAGAAGGCGATAACACAGGAGGAACAAGCTGAAGACTGTGACATAGATGACGAGGAAGACAGCCAAGATCAGGATTATGATGACAACAACGAGGATAGTGATCTTGATGATGATGAGAACAGAGATGGAATGGAAGACGAGAGTGAAGAAAACAGTGTTGGTCCTGTGGGATACACGAGTCAAAGTTATCGCAAAGATTGCTGTAGTAAGTTTCCAACTTCATGTTGAAAACTAGTTTTTGTTTTTTTCAGATGCCATAATATGAGTGCAAGAATCAGCCGTTACCTACTCATTTATCTTGTTTAGGGGACACCGCATCAAGTTTCTTCCCTCAGACTGAAAACCCTCTCAAAGACGATGAATTTGATCCAGAAACGTGTTCATTCAGCCTGAGAATAACTTTTTTGAAGCAAAATACTACAGAAGTAGACCCAACGAATTGGTTAGAACTTAGAACTTTAATCTTGTTTGTTCTAGTTCTGTCCTTTTAAAGTGTACGTAGCTATTGGTTTTTTAGACATCAAAGCACTGTTTGATGAGTAAGCCAATTTGCTTGAAGTCTTTTTTTCCCTCCTTCTCCTTCCCCTTGCTAATTAAATTCCCTTTGGTTTGTTTTGTAAGCCCTTTTAATCTTTCCGCCTATATTATTGTACTTTTTCACTTTTGGCTTGATTTGATTCCTTTATATTGCAGCATATTCCAGGAATATCCACTCAAGATTTTTCCTTTAGTTTTCCTGAAAAGGTTACCCTTAAATGTTGCCAACACTGCCAGCGTAAGGTATAATTCTAATAGTTACTTATCACTTCTTACAACTATATGTTGGGGATTTATGTGTATTAATGGGGTTGTCCTGAGAATTTTGAAATTATGGCTGTGTACTTTCATTGTCGCAACAGGCCATTCAAGGAAACAAATTGCAAGACTATTTAGTAGTGACAGGAAAAGTAATATCGAATATGTATGAAGGGTTGGGAAAACTTTAGTAGAAGGAACAGGATAAAAAAAATGATGCATGCATCTGTGAAGTTATATCAGGGGACGACATTTCTGGTCCATGTTATTGGTGCTAGGAGGGAATAAACACACAATCGTCTGCCAGTGATTTGGACTACTTGCCTAGTGGTGTTACTTGCATGCTCTAAATATTTTTAGGAATTAATGCTTATAATTTTCTTTTGTAATGGTTTCTTCCACTTTCTCTTTAATGACTACCATATTTATCTATACTTGGTTGCGCAATCATTTCGATTACACTATTGTCTTGTTCTTCTTTGGACAACTGTTCATGTTGGATTGGAATTTGGAATCTTGTTTGTGGACTTAAATTCTACTTGGTTTCTTTGTTACTGGTGGGACAAATCTGAATTTTTATGCGCATTTGAGATTGGTGAACCGATTTGACGTTGGAACCAATGTTGTTCAAAGGCAATGGAGATTTTGCTACTAATTTGATGTTGCTACCAGCCGCATCTTCAACAAGTAATGCTGCAACTGAGATTTTCCAGATTGCAGCCATCACGAATGGGCTTCTTATTGAGACTGCTGTAGAATTTCTTATTCTCTGAATTGAAGCATCTTTGGAAGAGTCTGAGTGAGAATCTCATAAAGTTCATTTTGATTCATGTATTTATTGTCTTAATAGAAAAATAGATTGCATCTCTCTTCAAGTCTTCACCATGCAGAACTTAATTATTTATCAGATGAATTTTTATTTGAAAACTAAGACTTGTGCACAATTTTGTCTGGTTTCTGCCATAAAAACTAGGTGGAATATATGGAGATTATGTTTTTGGACACGCGAGTCCCTATTAAGAGTTTTCTGCGCATTAAGAAATCAGTTTAACAATTTTATTGGTACGCTTTCATTTTGTCAATTTGGAAAATTGAGTTACTGCATTTTTAAATACTATATATCATAAAGAATTGAAGAGACAAATGAAAATCAGAAATTTTGCAACAGGAGATCAAAATAAAAACATCAAGGTTTTTTTATATTTATCAACTCTACCCAGTTCTTACAATTCAGTAGTCCAATACCACAGTCCGTTGTTTGAAGTTTAAGGAATTTATGAAGCAATCAAGATCTGGAGATATTATGTTTCTTAGATTTAGTGAAATAGGGTACATAGACATACCAGGAACTTAATCGACACTACCAACATCATATAGCTTGCTGAAGATGTCCTCACAGGTTATGAAACCCAACAGATTGTTGGACATCAATCTAAACTTGGTCTATAATAACATATACTGTGGCTTATTTCATTGCATATCTCAGGTCTCATATACACTTGAGACCTTAAAATGGAAAGCACCAGGTCTGTTTAGCAAACTGTGGTAGATTATCTGCCCTGCTTCAAACCTTCAGTGGCCAAAGCTGAGTCTGCACCTTTACTTTGAATTCTCTCATATTCCAATCGGTTTGTTGTAATGGTACATTTTCTAGCAAGTTTCAAGCAAATGATTCCTGCAAATATCAGAATTGCAGAAAGGATCCAACTGAACTGTAAATTGGCCAAGCCCCTGGCCCTAAAATCGGCCTCTTTGGAGCCACAAGTAACTGCTCCAATGATATCATCATGGCCACCTGCCTTGGCCAAATTCATTACACATCCTTCAGGCACTAAAGCTGGAATCCATAGCATAAACCCCATGTTTATAAACCAGCATCCTTGGAAGATGACTGAAATAGAAAGCACAAGAGCCGCATTGAAATTGTTAGGAAAAATAGTTGCAGCCAAAGCTGCTACTAGTGAGACAAGCACTATGAGCTGCAGCAGCCAGTGGTAATGGCCTTCAAGTCCAACATGGTCTGTGGAGTGAAAATGGAGAAGGAACAGTTCTTGACTGAACACTGAGGATACAAGTATCCCAACAAAGCCAGAAAATAGGTCAAGGGAATCAGTCAACTCAGTGCAGAGGGAGAAACCAGCAAACAAAGCAAGGTGTACGAACATAGTTGCATGCTCAAAGTTATCAAGCTTAAAAGCATAGTGGAAATGAGGGAAGTCTAGAATTTGCATGAATATTGCAAGGATGGAAAAGGATAAAATGGAGACAAGCTCCAAGTGTTTGAGTCTGGAGTGAGGGGTATTAAACTGGTACCAGAATCTAACAGTGAAGTTGGCAGGGCCCTTCACAAGGTAAGATCTGATGGTGTTGATGGCGTGCCATAATCCAAGAAGGGCCAGAGCTGATCCTTGCACTATGTGTCCTACAAATGAGCCCATGAATGATAATTTTCGTTTCTCTTCAGAAGGCAACCACTTTTGAGCTCAATTCTTTCATTTAAATACATGAAGCCATAGCAAATATGGTGCATGCACGAAATAAAGTGCTTTATGTGATACATGATTGGTCCGAGCATTTGACTAAGTGCATGTTGCATGTGTTTCCACAAACGGAAAAAAAACTATGAGCAACATCACGAAAGAAGATGAAAATGGGGACAGCACTTGATTTGAGATTAAAATCCAAGTAAAAGTTGAGGGACGTGTAACGTGTTGTTTTCTTCAGAACTGTTTGCACTCTAATAATTTGAAATCCACGTTAGAGTTTGGAGGATAACAGATAACTCCACTACCAAAAACGCCAAATATAACAGCAATCATCAAATACAAACTTGTCTTCGTAGTGAAACTGAAAACTAGCCCTGGCGATAGTGGTTTTGCCTTTTTGCATTGAATGATACATACAAATGTGTCCCTTCAGGGAGTGGAGAATGAAACTCTCCAATAAATTCATGTGGCAAGCAATATGTTCCCACTCATTAAAAGAAGCTGGTTTTCTATTAGATCAAATTCATGTAAAAGCAAACGAAAAAAGTATATGACAGTGAAAGAGATAAGGTCATGAGAATATTATTTTACTTCCACGTACCGTGTACGTAATATAATTGATTTGTATTAATAATCCAGATACATGGACCACTCCGGAAAAGTTAATTTCTCTCTTTAGAGATAGATACCAAATCATATTTCGTATAGCAAATTATACAGGTTAATTTAGCAACAGAAAAAATAAGAATTGGAAGCACTATACTATACGTGCAAATACATGTACAAGTACAACACTAAAATATAGAATGGTAGATGTAGATGAAGCAACGGTGTTAAACAGGTCGAGGTGATTCCATGATTAATATGAATTTGAGGCTTGTAAGCTATCATTGAGCACATAAACAAGTCATACTTTTGTGTTTATTTTACTTTTCAGATGTGATTTCTTCTACATCTCATTCGTGATTCATTCCTTCTTAACGTGTTTCCAAACATGTTAGTAAAGACATGTAATCAAGTAAAAATCCAAATGAGAAAATGCACGAGGTTTTGAATCGTGATGAACTAAAATTTCAAATAAATACTAAAATAATTCATCCATTAACAAGTATAAGTGAATTATGGGTTACTTTAAACAGCCTGTAAGAACCCTCAATATCAATGACATTAAAGCATGAATTGTATTTATCACTTGGTGAAAATTTTCAATGCTGTTTGGAAAATGAAAAAAAAAAGAATAAGAAAATGAAAATGAAAATGAAAAGATAGAATGCATTTGAGAGATACAATTTGGCAAAGCACTGGTCATTGATCACCCATCCTCCTTTCTATTCTAATTGTAGTTTTCAAGTTTTGGTGTTTGACTCAGCAAAAGTTACATTTATGAAATAGGAAGTTAGAAGTTAAAACACGATTTCATAATGAGACAAAGAGAAAACTCCCTTGGCCAATGGAGGATCTCCACTAGCAGACATGTACTTCCACTTTCATCTATATACTATAGACTATAGACACAACAATAATTCTTGGAAAGTTTAGCTTTAGAAGTTACTTGCAATGGCAACCTATTACGAGAAACTTATGTGCATTTTCAAATAAAAAAGTTCAGCATCGACACCAGAAAAGATCGATGGTGGTTGTCAATTATATACTTTCATTAATTATCGTTATTTTGTAATATTGATTGAGATTCGATATTGTAAGTCTCTTCTATATCATATTCATCTAATAATAAATACATAATAAGTTGAGAAGAGAATGATATAGAAATTATCTAAAGCATATGGTAATTTTAATTTATAAAAAGGCTAATTTCAATTCACTTCTTAATTTTGTCTACTTAAAGTGCTTAGAGATAAACTTGTCCAACCAAATTCGTCATATAATAATTGGACAAAGAAAACAGAGAAAACAGAAAACATACTTTCATCAAACATTAAAAACCGACTTATTCAATCAACCAGATGATAAGCAAATTTTCTCTATATAAACAATGAACTAATATACCATCCTGTGTCAGACAAGCGCACAAGGACCAACAGGCTGAGGATATATTTTGAAGATTAAAATTTATTAATTGTAGCAGAAAACTCTTTCCCATAGCTATATACATACAACTACCATTGATGCCGTATATACAAACACTGTAAAAGAATTATAAGAAGAAAACACATTAGCTACAATACAGTGCAAAGAATGAGATTATGACCAGAAAACAAAAAACCAAAAGTAAAAGACTTGAAATTATTTAAAGCAATTATTGTTTTGGCTGTCACAACAGTCTTCCTGCATAACTCTGTACCAAAGACAGACAAATTCAATCATTAGCTATTATTTTATTTTTCAAACAAAAACATCAATAAACATTTTGTAAACCATATGGTACAAAATTAATACAACTAATGAAGTAAAAAGTTATACTCTTGCTACAAAAGAAGTGAACTAAGGAAAATTACAGTATTTCAAGAACTTCAGTAACTTGTTACTCATACACATGGAATGTTGATGCAGCTTGTAGAACAAGGAATGTTGAGATGCTTGTGTCCAAACTCCAATGCTAGAAGTTCACACGAACCCGTGAAATACCATTTTCTTCTTCAATTCATTTATCATCATTTTCCTCCAGATCATCAACTTTCTCCATCGCTTCAATTATAGATAGGTAGGTGGTGTCGTCAGGAGTAATGCCTTTACTTACCATTTCTTTGAGGAGCTCTTCAGCATGCTCACCTTCCCGATTTTTGCACAAACCTTGTATAAGAGCATTGTAAGTGAGAATTGTAGGATCAAATCCTGTAGTCATCATTTCATCGCGAACTCTAAAAGCATCCTTCATATCACCTCTTTTACTGTAACCGCTAATGAGTGTGTTGTAACTAATGTGATCAGGTTTGATCCCCCTTCTCTTCATCTTATCAAGAAGTTGCCTAGCTTCCTCCACTTTCCCCTCTCTGCAGTATCCTTGCATCAAGGTGTTATAAGTGATTTCATCAGGAAGAACCTTCATGTTATCCATCTGTTCCAAGAGCTGAAATGCACGATCAATATTACCATTTGCACAGTGACCATCGATCAACGCGTTAAACATTACAGTATCTAGCAAAAGACCTTCTTGTTGAATCTTAATAAACAAGGCATCTGCTTCTTTCATTCTATTCCTTTTACCCAGAACATATATAAGTGATGTATATGTGACCAAAGTTGGCTGAATCCCTTTTCCCACCATTTCATCAAGAAGGCTGAAGGCTCTCTTTGCATCCCCGCATCTGCAATAACCATTAATCAATATGTTATACGTAACAGCATCAGGTTTCATGCCTTTTTCTTGCATTTCTTGTACCATATTATCAGCCTCCCCCATCCTTCCTTCCATAAACAGTGCATGGATAAACAAATTGTAGGTAACCAGAGATGTCGTTACACCTTTACTTATCATCTCATCCCTGTAGGCAAAAGCCTTATCCAGATCCCCTTTGTTGCAATACCCATCAATCAAAGCATTATATGTTACTGCATTTGGAAGCAAGCCAATTTCTAGCATTTTACAAAGTAAACCAGACGCCTCCTCAAGTCTTCGTTCTTTACACAGCCCAGATATGAAAGAATTATATGTATAGCAATCAGGCTCAAGACCTTTATCTTTCATTGTTTGAAAGATCACACGGGCCCTCTGGAACTTCCCTCTCACACAGTGTCCATGTATAACAGTGTTATAGGTGACAACATTAGGCTTCACCCCAAGAGCCTCCATGTGCCCAATAAACTCATTTGCCTTCTTCAACTTCCCTTCTTTACACAACACATTAACCATGATGTTAAAAGTGTATACACTAGATCTTATATTCATCCTAAACATCTCAGCATACAAAACCCAAGCCATCTGAGTCCTGTTCAGTTTCAAAAACAGACTCAACATCTGATTGCAAGTCTCAATGTTGGGCTCAACACCCTTTTCCTTCATCAAGTAGAAACACTCCAACGCCTCATTGGGCTTCTTGAGTTCACAATAGGCCCTGACCAGAAGGTCAAAGATGAGACTACTCTTGGCATCCACGCGGTCGCGGGACAGTGCCAACTCATGGAAAATTGTTGTGTTGGTGAGAGTGGAAGATAGAATGAGGCGCTGTAAGAGGTTAATGGAGGGTTTGGGAGATGGGAGGCGACAGAGGATGCAAGCAGCCAGGGAAGAGGTGGTTAAGTCGAGGGAATGAGGGTGGGTGTTGAGATGGGAGAGAAACTGAAGGACGAGTTGAGGGTTGTTGCGGAGGGAGGTTAGAGTGGAAGAGAGAATAGAGGGAGTGTAGTGTGGGGCAGCCTGTTTGATGAAATGCCAGTTAGAAGATTCGATGGAATTTAGGAGTTCAGATTCGGTGATTGGTGGGACGGTGGTGGGTTGGGAGAGGGAATTGAAAGTTCGGAGATTGACGTGTTTGGATTTGAAGATTTTAAGGAATTTCATAATGGGTGATGAAAGGTGAGTGGAAACTCAAAATTGTGATGAAGGGTTGGGCATTAAACTGACGAGGAAGGAAGGCATGGCTGTAATATAGAAATTGAAATGCACATGATTGATTCTTGTGAAGGAAGAGAGAGAACAAAGAGCCGAGGAGAAAACAAGGACCAAACCTACCTTACTTGTATTGCTTCTACGTCGTGTTTGTAAGGATTTGAAGGGATGTACGAGGTTCTTTGAATTGAATTGAATTGAAGAAGAGTTTTTTTTTTTTTTTATGTGGATGTGTTATTTATAAGGAAAAAAAAGGAGAAAAAGATTAGTGTGAACAGTAAATATCTTATTTTTTAAAATGAAAAGAAATCATGAGATATTTCTTAATTTATTCTTATTAAATAAATTTAACTAATACAAATATTTTAATATAATGAAAATAATAATAATTAATAATAAAATAAAATTTTAATGCAAAAATATATA
>Ga0123341_1006926_pt1 | contig 10296 bp, 11 predicted proteins | sample Turbeapinknodule_FD_89959 | JGI IMG/M metagenome (GOLD analysis project Ga0123341, IMG submission 89959) | Root nodule microbial communities of legume samples collected from Mexico - Turtle bean Mexico pink nodule | ecosystem: Host-associated > Plants > Roots > Nodule | place: Mexico: Nepantla...
GGTCACGAGAGTCCATGCGTGTGGAGTGGATGACGCGTTTAGGCATAACACAAGTACAAAGCCACTGGAAAGATGCGACCTGTGAGGGTCATGTTCCAGGGGTGACCTGCATGCATGACACGTGAACAGCTAGGGCGCTCCAAGGACGGGCAACCCAAGAGATCAGAGGCACGAAGAGGCATCTAGGTGGTCGTCCCGTCAGAGGTTGCACTCCAGTAAGGGAACCCCACGCGCTAGGTTATTCTAAGAGTGGGTAACGACAGTGTTGGGCCCACCCCCCTCAGAAAGCCCATTTTGGGTAAAGTGGAAACCCTAGTTTCAGCCTATATAAAGGGAAGTAACAGACTTAGTAAGGTACGCTTTTCATTTGCGTCGCTCAATACACACACAGTTATAGTCTTACGTTATAATTTTGATGTTTCCTAGCCTTAAGATTGACTTGAGCGTCGGAGTGCAAACGGCCTCTAGGGCGCTTTTTTTCTTTGTGTTTTCAGACATAAAAGCCCGTGCAAGCGCAGGGATTCTGGATGTGAGAGTGACGTAGATGCACGAAGACGTTTTAGGTCAATCGGCAGGAACACCTGGAATGATACATGGAATGATGCTATTTTATGTTGAGTGTTTGCAACAACTTTAAAGGGGGCAACATTAAGTTGGTTCACTCGTTTACCGTCGTTATCTATTGATTGTTTTGATACAATAGTTGATAAGTTCAGAGCTCAATTTGCTACGATTCGAACACATCACTTAACTTCAATTGCTCTGGTCAATATAAGGTAGGAGAAAGGGGAATCACTGAGGTTATTTATTCGCAATCTAAGTCCAAAAGTAAGGTTGGGACCATTTTTCGATAGTCTTTGTAAACAATCGACAACTAATCTTGATGAATTGAGGCAATGTGCAACGAAGTTTACGCAGATGGAGGAGTTGAGAGATTTTCGAAATCAAGTAAGAATAGATGGCGGAATTGAGACGAAGCATAATGAGAAGGAAGGGGGACAACAGTACAAAAGAGCTAAAGAAGGACCTCGTGGACAAAAATTTCCATATTATACACCGTTAAGTACCAACAGAGAACGAATATTACAAGAAGCAATTGCTATAAAGATAATTCCAACACCTAGGAAGGCAAGAACACCAGAGCGAGCTGATCAAAGCAAACACTGTCAATATCGTAAAAATCATAGCCATTATACGGAAGATTGTATAGCTTTAAAATATCGAATAGAAGAGTTAATTCAAGTTGGACATTTGAAACGTTTTGTGAGAGATGGAGCAATGAGAAGTAGACGAAGTCCATAACTGAGAGGGAGGGGGTACATCGGTAGAAAGGCAGAGTGGTTCGAAAGGAGGGATGAAGGGAGAGAAGAAAGGATGGAAAGGAGAGATGAGAGGAGACATCACAATCCTCAAAGGAGGAGCAGCCGTGAACGAAGTCTGTGTAGACCTATTAGAGGTTTTATCAATACCATTTTTGGAGGGTTTGGTGGAGGAGGAATGTCAACATCCGCTAGACAGGAGCATTTGAGGAATTCTCGGACCATAAATTCTACTTTTAAGAAGAGAAGTATGCCACCAATAATATTTATTGATGAAGATTTTCAAAACATTGATCCTAAACAGGATGATCCGATGGTGATAACGGTGGAGATAACAGAGCATGTAGTTTTGAAGACTATGGTAGATCAAGGAAGTTCTATTGATATCTTATTTTGGGAAACTTTTCAAAAGTTGAACTTGAGGGAAGAGGATATGACACCATACTGGGAACAAATAATCGAGTTCTCATGTGAAAGAGTTTATACAAGATGGTACATAGACTTGAAAACAATGTTTGGAATGGGAAATGTAACAAAAACAAACAAAAATAGATACTTAGTGGTTGAGGCATGCACTTTATACAATGCTCTTTTGGAAAGGTTTTCATTGAATAATAAGCTAGCAGCCATAGTGTCGACACCACACTTGGCTATGGAATTTCCAACTGAAAGGGGAAAAATCGCAACTATCTATGTTGATGAAAGAGTTGCACGAGAATGTTACATGGAAAGCCTTAAGATGGTTCAAGAACCTATAATACTGAGAAGAAGGGAGGACAGAAGAAATTTGGTTGCAATGGTGGATTTAGATTTGAGGATGCATGATGAAGAAAAGATGGAATCGAGAGAAGAGCCAACGCTTATTCAGTTGGGATAAAATGAAAAACAGTGCATATATATTGGAGGAAGTAGCATGCTTGAAGAGTTGATGAGTGGGTTGATTACAACATTGAGGAGAAATAAGGACTTGTTTGCATGGAAGGCTACAGACATACCTGAGATTGATCCTAATGTTATTTTCCATAAACTGTCTTTATGTCGAGAAGCGAATATGGTAGCTCAGAAGAGAATGAGAATGGGAGAAGAGAAACGAAAAGCAACTTTTGAAGAAACTGGAAAATTATTGCAAGTTGGTTTTATCCGAGAAATCCAATATACAACCTGGTTGGAAAATGTTGTGCTAGTTAAAAAACCGAGTGGGAAATGGAGAATGTGTATTGATTACATAGACTTAAATAAGGTGTGTCCGAAAGATTCGTATCCTTTGCCTAGTATTGATAGGTTGGTGGGTGGAGCTTCTGGTCAAGCAATGATGATCTTCCTAGATGCTTATTCATGTTACAATCAATTACAAATGTACGATCCAGATGTACCAAAACAGCTTTTACCACTGAGATGGCTAATTATTGTTACAAAGTCATGCCATTTCGATTGAAGAATACAGGAGCAACATATCAAAGGTTGATGAATAAAGTGTTTAAGGAACATATTTAGAGGAATGTGGAAGTGTATATTGATGACATGATTGTTAAGTTATGTGAAGTGGAAGAACATGTAAAAGATCTTGAAGAAGTGTTTGCGAGAATAAGAAAATATGATATAAGGCTAAATCCCAAGAAGTGTGTTTTTGGTGTGAGAGATGGAAAGTTTTTGGGGTTTATGTTAACCAATATGGGGAATGAAGCAATCCTGGAGATGAAAAGCTCAACCAATTTAAAAGAGGTACATAGATTAATCGAAAGGTTAATTGCTTTAGCAAGATTTTTGCTGGTGTTGCCGAAAGATCAAAACCAATAATAAAAATGTTGAGAAAAGCATAAGCTTTCAAGTGGAATGAACAATGTGAACAAACTTTTTCAATGATTAAAAAGATGCTAGCTGAACCTCCAATTTTAGTGAAACCAGTATCATCCCAACCCATTATTGTATACTTAGCAACCTCGCATGAAACCATAGGAGCAGCCTTAATCCTAGATTTTTCAGAACAAAATCCAATATACTTTGTCAATCAAGCCTTACAAAATGTCGAAAATAGATACCAGCTTGTTGAAAAGATAGCCCGTACCTTGGTGTACGCAACAAGATGTCTCTAACCATACTTTCATAATCATCAGATAATAGTGAGAACCAATTGTCCGATAGCAAAAGTATTGAGAAAAACATAACTTGTAGGGAGAATAGTGGCATGATCAATAAAGCTTCCAGAGTTTAGAATCAAATACGAGCCGAGAGGAACAATCAAAGCACAATCTCTTGTAGACTTTATTATTGAATTGCCAACAACAGAAACTGAAGAAGAAACATGGCTTTTGTATGTAGATGTATCGTCAAACAAGAAAGGAAGCGAAGCAGGAATAGTACTGGAAGGACCAAAGCACTTTCAACTTGAAGTATCTTTGAGATTTGACTTCAAGACCTCCAATAACCAAGCTGAATACGAAGCTTTAGTTGCAAGTTTAATTCTTGCCAGAGACATGGGAGCTATGAAGATTATTTGCAAACGTGATTCTTAATTAATAGTAGGACATATAAAAGGTGAGTATCAGGTAAAAGATCCTTTGTTGTTACGTTATTATCATAATGTCTTAAATATTATGCAAAATTTCAATAAAGTCGAGATTGAGCACATTCCGAGAGAACAAAATTCAAGAGCAGATTCACTATCCAAGCTAGCTAGTCAACGAAAACAAACTCAACACAATTCAATCATACAACAAACCATGAACAGTCTGACAATTGGAGTAGAAGAATGTTCGACAATTACAATAACAAAAGATGATTGGATCAATTTATGTAAAGAGGTGATAAAAAATCAAGAGCAAGGCATTGATAACGATGTTAATATTACAAGAAAAGCAACCAAATTAATTATGATAGGAGATGAGCTATATAAGACAGAACATTCAACTCCATTGTTAAAATGTCTCTCACAAGAACAAACCGAATATATTATTCGAGAGCTTCATGAAGGGATTTATGGACTACATTGTGGGGCACGAATGATGGCAACAAAGGTTTCACGTGTCAGATACTATTGGTCGATTGTATGAGAAGATTGTAATGTATTTGTTAGGTCTTGCAAAAATGTCAAGAGTTTGGCAATCTCAATCACATACCATCTCAGGAGTTGCAAGGAATTATTTCATCTTGGTCGTTTGCAAAGTGGGGTATGGACATTTTACGTCCATTTCCTTTGGGGAGAGGACAAACATAGTTTTTGGTGGTTGCTATGGATTAATTTATAAAATGGATAGAAGTCGAAGCCCTTACAAGAATAACAACTCAACAAGTTCAAACATTTTTTTGGAAAAATATAATTTGTAGATTTCGTATCCCACATACCATAATAATTGACAATGACCGACAATTTACTAACAAAAACTTATGGAATTCTATGCAGATCTAGGAGTTAAGTCAAAAACAACTTCAGTTGAACATTCACAAACAAATGGGCACGAGGAATCCACCAACAAAGTTATTCTCGGTCAACTGAAAAGAAGAATTGGAAACGCTAAGGGGTTATGGGTTGAGAAGTTACTAGAAATATTGTGGGCATATAAGTGCATGCCACAAACAACAACTGAAGAACTCCATTCAACCTTACTTATGGAACTAATGCCATGATACCAGTCGAGGTAGGCGTACCAACATTGCAAAGAAAAATCGAAAACTGGGAAATAAATAATGAATGTTTAAAAATGGATCTGGATTTGATCGAAGAACTTTGAGAAAAAACAAAGATAAGAGAAGAGACAGTGAAGCGAATAACATGTAAAAGATTTAATGTAAAGGTCAAGACGAAAACTTTCAATGAATGAGATTTAGTATGACGAATGAGAATTGAAGCAAGAAAAGATCCAACTCAAGGAAAAATAGCACCAAATTGGGAAGATGCAAAACAAAGCTTATAGATTGTAAACAGTTGATGCAAAATTTCTTTGGTGGAGTAGCGGAAGCATCAATGAAGGAAGATGAACAAGGAGCTCACGTAGAGCTTGTGGATTCCTTGAAGGTGCATGCTAGGTGTGGAGAGTGAGTGGTGAGGCCACCTCACTTGGAATAGGTGAAAATTGAAGACTAAATGTCTATCCTAGAGAGGTAGGAGACAAGGAGTGAAATTGGCACAATTTTGGCAGCAATTCACTCTATATTAATCTTGAATTTACATGACCCAAGCACCTCATTATATAGCAATTGAGGGTTGGATTTGAACAAGAGAATTGGAGGGAAATTCAAATAAAAATGAATTTGAAATTGGCGCCTAATTTGAACTTAGCACATGGAGCACATGAAGCATATTTAACATGTGATGGAAAATGTTTAGCACATGTATCATATGGAACATGTGGAAAATGAGTACTCTTCTCCATAGCTTAATCATAACCGGCCTTGGTTAAATTAGGTGTTTTAGAAACCCTAATTTAACCTAGGTTGGGTTTTAGGTGCCAAATTTCATCTAAGGAAAAATTACAAATAAACTTTCCTAGTCTAATTTTGACAAGAAAATAAAATCTTCTCTACACTATTTAAACTAGGATCTAGGCTTCTTCAAACATGTAGAGAAATGTTTCTCTGCCATCACTAGCAGCATCCCAGTCCTCTTGTAAGGAATAGACCTAGTTGTGGGCCTTGATCTTCTAGTTGTTGGGCTTGGGCTTGGGCTTGTGCTTGGGCCTCTTCTAGTAGTTGTTTATGTTTTGATGACTTGGAGGTCTTCTTGAAGATGTTTGTTCATTCCTTTAACCTAGAGTTGTTCACTTGATTGGGCCTACAAAAATAAACAAAAGTCCAATTAGACCCATATTTGCAATTAAATCAATAAACAACCTTTAGGTCTTCATCCTCCTTATTATATGGTTGTGTGAGGCTCGTGGACGGTTTCCATCAAAGGAAGTTTTCACTCCAGGTGAATCCCCCTCCGAGAAGCATATTTCATTTACTTTAAACTTCTCAGCCAAAGAAGTTTTCATTCCTGGTGATTCCCTCCTGAGAGAAACGTATCTTATTTGTCGTGAACTTAACGATCAAAGAAGTTTTCATTACAAGTGAATCTATCTAGAAACTCTTTTTATCATTTCTGAGTTCTCGGTTTAGGAAGTTTACATCACTAGAAAATCTCACAAGAAAAATACATGTTATGCATCTCCAAATTCTTGATTAACAGAATGCTCATTTTAAGGAAGGCTATTCTATCCAACACTCTAAACCCAATCAAAGATGTTTTCATCATAGGTAAATTTCCTTTAAAGAAAAGTCGATTTAGATTAAGTGATAACTTTTGGTTTAAGTTAAAACATAATAAAATAGCATAGTTAAAAAGATAACTTAGTCAAACTATTTTTCAGGCTAGGCCGAGAGGTCAAAAGGCATCGGCATATATTTAGCTATTTTTCTAAGTTTGTAAGTTGATACATTAGAAGACCGAAAGGTAGTTAACGAAATAATTTATTGGTTCAGTGTTCTTTTCATATATTAATGTTAGCATGATAATTACGAAAATAAACAAAGAGAGAGTTGAAAAACAAGATAATAGTTTATTGTAGTAAAACTAAAAAGTTCAAATCGGTTGATAAAGATCAAAGTAAGATACACAAAACAGGTAATTAATAACCGGGTGATATATCAAAAAGCAAAAGATTAATCATTCAACATCCACGATGTCGTTAGCATTTGTAGTTTCTTCTTCCGCACCTTCTTCATAAGGTATATCATCAATTGGAATAAGCTCCTCGTTATGAAAATCTTTCTGGACATCAAAGTTTCCTTCATTCAAAGGAATCTTGTAAAAGTATTCAGCTTGTGAAGTGCTTTAGAAAAATCCAACTTATGTTGTTCAACTACGAAATTTTGGGCTTCTTGTAAGTCTTTCTCCAATTGATTTATCTTCTCGACATCAGCTTGTTTTGAAGTGGATAAATTGGTCAAGCCTCCTTTCAAATTTTGATTTTAGCTTGCAAAGACCGTCTTTCAACAATTAAAGTAGCAATTTCATCCTTAAAACTTCCTTCTCGGCATCACAACGTGAATGAATATCCAAAATTTGTTTGATTTGATTAGTCAAAGCAGTATTAGCTCCAAGCATATATTCAAGGCTCTTTTCGGATTCAACAAGCTCTCTCTTCACCTTTTCATGCTTGGTGGTAGAAACACCATTAATAGTTTCCTCTTTATGCCTTTTAGAAACCAGCAAACACCGAGTTGAAAGCTCGATAGTTGCATCTGCCAAAGAAAACACATTTGCTAATCGAAAAAACATGCCTTTCTGGTCCATTTAAGTTTATATGAACAAATTCTGAAAAAACGTGTTGATGCACTGAAAAGACTTTCTGGCAGCGACTGAGAAGAACTGTCGACACCATGACAATGTCGTCTTGGTGAAGAATGAGACCGCCTATTACCTTTGTCTCTTTTCCTCTCTTCTTCGGAGGTTCAACATGAGCAGCATTAGTGTTGTCAAGAATGGGCTCAGCCCGAGAGATAGGTTCAATGTTCTCGGCCTCCCTTCTCGGCTAAGGGGTAAAGCTACCAGGCTTGTTAAGAAGTTTTTGAAAATAAGCACGACCTTTTGGATTTGTAACATCCATTAAACCTGAAATCCAAGAGAAAAGTTAGCAAAGTAAAAACTCTCTTATTAAGGCAACAAAATTTGAATAAAAGCGTACTAATAAAATTTCTTTCCAGTTTAGGGGCGAGGTAGATTCGCAACAAAGCACAAGTAGGAAGCTTTCGGGATAAGTGATCAAGAACTAAAAGAACTTGAAGGTCTTCTAGCTTCATTGAATGGCGTGTGACCAAGAGTTAAACTTCAAAGGGCTACTAGTCCAGTAGAAAGGAAATTTTGGGACATTTTCGTTATAAAAATATTTTTTCCCGGTTTTCTCAATAAGAATTTTTTAAAAGAAAAACCCTTTGAAATTTTTATAAGAAGAAGTAAAAGGAGAAAGAAAACAAGCCTTCGACCGGCTAATCAACGAAAAACAACCGGGACCGAGAACTATAAAAATGAAGAAAAACTTTCGGACTATGAGATAATGAAAGAAATTGACATATAACACGAAAGGCTTGCATAAAAGCTCAACTATTAGGATGAAGTTGAGTAGGGGTCACATTGAGAATGCGAAGAACACCCATTTGAAACTCATCAAGTGGAAATAGAACGTGAATGTCCGTAAAAAGACATTCATAAAAATAAAAAAATTCACAAGCTTCACCCTCACAACCATGACAAACATTGTTAATAGTCTAACAACGCCGAAAAGAAATAATTTCCTTAATGGCTTCAGGTGAATAAATAGAGATATTAGCAAAAATCTGCGAAGGGTTGAAGACCAACGATACCGGCATAAATATTCACAAACTCTGTAATCAACCCATTCATAGCTGCATCGTAGGCTCCAGTTTTCTTCTACCTTTTCGGCTCGTTCTTCATCCTCAAGATCTGGAGCTTCATTTCTTGAACTTACACCAATGCAAGCCTTACTTCTTGCAAGGGACAGAGTTGTGGATGAAGCGGCCGAATGAATATCCCTAATGTGGATGAAGCGGCCCCGTTACTCGCGCTCGAAAATCTTGAATCCCTGTCAGAATCAGAAACAAAGCTTGAGGAAGACATAATACCTTCTAAAAATTGGTTAGAAATACTTCTCGGATACAGAGTGACAAATGTAGTAAAGCAGTGGAGCAATGTTATCACTATTTATAGAAGTCAAAAATCTCTTCCAAGCGAAACAACATAACATTTCAACTGTTAGATCTTGAGACATTGCATGGCTAGAGGTCAAAGACGTTTCAAATCAATAATACATTAATAATCATGCACATGAAATGATGTGACTTTTCGTACATAGTGCATTTAATGTATGAGATGTTTTAAAAACAAGAACACTAAACATCAAGATGAATGAATAGGCCCAAAACATCTACAATATATTTAATAATTGCAAGGTGCAAAGAGTAAAAGTTCAATTAAGTCAAAAACCCAACAAGTGAGCACTATAAATAGATGATCTGCTTAAGAGGTAAGTAAAGTGATTTTATCTGATAACTAAACAAACTGATTCTGACTTATCATCGGAGCCCCTTGCAGATACACACCTATTCGAGAGTTGATCCTAAGCTTAGAAGATGAGAGTTGAACTTGACCAAACAAGACAATTAAAAGTCCATATCCCACAAACAAGAACCAACCCAAGTCCAAACCAGTGGATCATGTAACAAAAAGCTCTAGATAATAATGTCCAAAATAGCTAAAAGAGGAGAAGAATACTAATTATTTTGAAAGTACATATACAAATTTGTTTCTCTTCACATACATTCTCAGCATTTTTCTGTTTGGATGGCCGTGTTTTATTCAATAAAAAAATTGTTGTCATTGAAACGTTGTTGTACAGATTAAGTCTCTTTGAATGTGTATTATGTCCATGGTAATTACTTTTGTAAGTTTTTTTTGGGAAGTTGTTAAAAGTGGGTTTTTTAATCCCTGGTTGATGTTATTTATATTTTTTTTCTTAAAATTATTTTAAATTAAAGAATCATACTCGTTTTCATATATTTTAAAGATAGAGTGTGTTCTATAAATTTTTTTATAATATTTTCATTACAATCAATTTATTTGTCTGTGATGTTTAAAGACATTAAAATTAAAAATAATATTCAACTGCTAATTCATATCATTAACTTTCTTTTGTCTTATTAACTTTTATTTAGTTGCTACAATTTTCAGCAGCTGAAAAATAGTCAGAGACGCCTGTATACTATTCTAATAATTGTTAATTTGGATGAATTCGAATATTGGTACTTCTTATACAATTTTATTGTAATTTTGAAACAATTTAAAATGACATATTTATTAATAAATTTAATTAATTAATAACTATATTACTACATATAAATTTATCGCGAATTCAAGACGGTTATAACAAAATTATATAAATAGTAAAATAAATAAATAAATAAATAAATAATAATAATATTGATA
>Ga0123341_1006928_pt1 | contig 10295 bp, 10 predicted proteins | sample Turbeapinknodule_FD_89959 | JGI IMG/M metagenome (GOLD analysis project Ga0123341, IMG submission 89959) | Root nodule microbial communities of legume samples collected from Mexico - Turtle bean Mexico pink nodule | ecosystem: Host-associated > Plants > Roots > Nodule | place: Mexico: Nepantla...
ATTTTTCCGTCCGAGAAGTTTTTTTAATCTTTTTAACAAATATAAATTAAAAAAATAATACGAAAATAAAAGAAATCGTGTCATAAACTAAATATGTTAACATCACATGATAAAGATTAGATAGGTTAGATAAATACAGATAATATTATATATTCAATGATTTTGTTTGATCCAAACAAGAAAATATGTTTTAAAAGATTATATCTTGATTTAAAAGATTTTGGCTAATTTAAAAAAAAAGATTTATTGAAAGAAGGGAAGTTAAGAGTGGTAATTAGGAAATGCAAAGGAATCCATTCATTGATTTGATTCATTAAAGTTATAAAAACCAGGCATTATTTCTAGGTTTGTTTGTCTGTGAAATCCCCAAAATCTCAAACCCGCATCCCATCCAAAGCACACCACAATCGCACACCCATTTCTCTTTCCCTTGCTCCTTTTCCCACTCCCGCTTCTCTCATCCAACCCAACCGAACCCTAGCCTCATCCTGCACTTTCAATCGCTCCAAACCTATCTTCTTCTCTCTACAATCGATCTCCGATCCGCTTCGCTGTTGTCCCAAATCGCTCCAGATTATTGGTCGTTTCAACCGTCGCGAGGAGGAGGATGAGTTCATAGCGATTCGCACTCGAAGCTTCCGGCGCCGCTCATCGCTGAGATTCGATACGAATCTCAACGCGCTTTCTTCGACTCGAGCTATCCACCGAAGGAACGAATCTTCTTGTTCATCTATTTGATTCGATTGCACTTTTCTGTCCTAACTGTTGCCGCGGCTTCTTCGGATTTCTGATTTTTGGAGGGCTTTGCTTCACCGGATTCGTCTGATTCGCAGCCTCGATCGTTTGATAACGATCTTATTGTTCTGATACCGAGCCTTTGGACGGAATCTCGATTCTTTGGATTCCGAGTGCGGTCGAATTTTTCTGACGAAGTGAAGATTCGCCATCCCGTTGCTCGTGAAGAATTGTTGAAGTGAAAGTGAAATCTTCTTGTTGTGGTGGTTCGATTTGTTCGATTTTAACCTTAGTAATCTGCAAGTTGAGGGGAAAAACTGAAAAAGTAAAGAGAAGAGAAAGAAAAAGAGCTTTGTTATATTGTACTGTTTGATTTTCATTTAGTTTTAATATGAGGGCCATTTTTTTTATTATTTCAGATGCCCTTTGATTATCGTCTTTTGTTATTATATTGGTTCTAAGACAATCTTTTTTATAGATAGAAAGAGAAATATACCATGGCGGTGTATTATAAATTTAAGAGTGCAAGAGATTATGATTCAATTCCCATGGACGGTCCTTTCATCTCTGTTGGTACATTGAAAGAAAAAATATTTGAATCCAAGCATTTAGGGAGGGGTACTGATTTCGACCTTGTGGTCACCAACGCCCAGACCAATGAAGGTTGGTTCTGATTTTGATTAAACTATTCTCTTTAACTAGTGGTTTGGGGGCGATAATATGAGTGTGGGTTTTAGTCTTTTATTTTAATTCGGGCTTAATTATAAATTTAACCAATGAATGTGTTGCATATTCTTTAGCTTTGAGGAGGGCTCTCCTTGGATAAACTCGCAGTATTTATCCTGTGCCTCCTCGATTACAAATTTTTACTAGTCTTGTGACCTTTTCTGTCAAAAAACTGAAATAAGTTTGAGCTGAAATTTACCTTACTCACTTTCCTACAAAAATTAACAATAAAAATAAAACTACTTAAAATTTAAAGGGCATGGAGTGTTGATCTGGGTATTAAGATAAACTTAGGCTTCAATTACAGGTGCTCAACTTTGCGAAATCAGTATGGTAGTTCATATAGTAGGCTTTTGTTGAATGACATTTTTACAGTATTTTATAGTTGTCTGTTTGGAATTTCAGAATATCTTGATGAAGAAATGTTGATTCCTAAAAATACCTCAGTCTTAATTCGCCGAGTTCCAGGACGGCCACGTTTACCAATTGTTACTGAAATAGAGTACTATCCCAAACCTTAAATCTCATTACTGTTGTTGAATTTTTCACAAGTAGTCAGTCATTGTGTCTGTAATTTTTTAAAAACTCCCACTCATCAATATGTGTATAATGCCACAACCAGAAACTACACTGTTATTTGTTATTTTGAGATGATTTTTTGTCTGGAGTTGCAACTTTCTTTTGTTCTTTTGCAGACAAAAGGTGGAAATTAAGGTGGTGGAATCTGAACCTGGAAACAGAAGCTTCCTAGCTGAAGATGCATCTGCCATGAAATATGTCAGTCCCTTTCCTATTTCTTTTTGTCTTTTATAAACAATTCAATCCAATCCCTTTGAAATTGACCTCTTCATACCACTTGACAGCCTGAAGATTCAGACTGGGATGAATTTGGCAATGATTTGTATACAATTCCTGATCAAGTGCCCGTTCAACCAAGCAACTTAATTCCAGAGGCTCCTCCACCTAACAAAGCTGATGAAGACAGTAAGATTAAAGCCTTTGTTGATACTCCAGCCCTGGATTGGCAACGGTGAGTACAGTATTCTCCTTTCCTTAGCTGTGTTGTTTGATGTATGGAGTCATGTCAAGATGGAAAGAAGTGTGTGTAATGATAATAAACTTTTCCACCTGCAAGAAAAGGGTATTTACCTCTCTTCAAGAGGGAAATGGGATTCCTTAACTCTGAAAAACTTGTATTGAAATAGTTATTCCAAGTTTTTTCCTTCCAAACTAATACCATGTTAGGATACCTAATGATGGGGAGAATGGAATGAGTGGGAATGAGCATAATGGAATAAAATTGAATGTAGAAAGTTTTCTTTTTATTATTCAAGGAATCATAAGTGAATGGAATTGTAAGAAGATCATTACCAATATGTTAAGTGCATATCATACCTTCAAAATCAGTGGATTGAGGGAAGATAAAATAAAGGTGGATAATGAAATGGGATGGAATAATCTACATCAGGTTCCATTCTATTTCACCCTAAAAATCAATGGCAACTAATGTCATTCCACATCCCACCATTCTATGAATTCTAATATAGCCTTTGGTATCCTCATTCCTATTGGAGATTTTTTTTCTATGCAACCAAATGTGTTTTTGTTTTTGTGAAAACATATTCATTTTGGCTTTGATATTTTTCTTATTTTTTTTTTAATTTTGGCATGCAGTCAAGGTTCAGACTTTGGCACTGGTAGAAGCTTTGGAAGGGGTACAGGTGGACGGATGGGGGGTGGTCGTGGTTTTGGTGATTCTCTTTGCCTATTCTATATCCATATATTTGCTGCTTATGATACAAACCTTAATTTGCTGATCAACTAATTCTCATTTAATTGTTGAGGTATGGCAGGGATGGAGCGGAAAACACCTCCACAAGGCTATGTATGTCACAGATGCAAGGTGCCTGGTAGGTTGATGATTCTGAACTTTCTAATCACCCTCTTCTAGTGAATTGCTGCACAGCATTGCCAGTTTTCTTTGCTTACTTTTTTTTTAAATCACTCTTGTCTAGGACACTTTATTCAGCATTGCCCTACTAATGGTGACCCAAATTATGACATGAGAAAAGTCAAGCAACCTACTGGTATTCCAAGATCCATGCTGATGGTAAATCCACAAGGTTCCTATGCTTTACCAAATGGCTCAGTAGCAGTCTTGAAACCAAATGAGTAAGTTCACCTCGATTATGCTTGTCTATTCTGTCATATGTAGGCATGAAGTTTAGTTTAATATTTACCTTGCAACAGGGCTGCTTTTGAGAAAGAAATAGAAGGGTTGCCATCAACGCGTTCAATTGGGGACCTACCACCTGAGCTCCACTGTCCCTTGTGTAGTAATGTCATGAAAGATGCTGTACTGACAAGCAAGTGTTGCTTCAAAAGCTTTTGTGACAGATGTAGGTTTTTAATTCATCTGTTGTATTTGTTGTTTTCAGAATTTGTAAATTGTGGTAATGTTTCTCTAGTTTATAGTTGTTGCTCATTATCCAAGTACAGAACATTTTACATAGTGTTCTCTCTGTTATTTCTTTCTCTGAAGCTATTGCTTAAAAGTCCTTTTTTGAAGTTTTGTAATGTTACTCCAAAAATTCTTCAGGTATTAGGGACTACATTATCTCCAAATCTGTTTGTGTATGTGGTGCAACAAATATTCTTGCTGATGATCTCTTACCAAATAAGACACTAAGAGATACCATCAATCGTATATTAGAGTCTGGCAATAGCAGTGCTGAAAATGCTGGAAGCACTTTTCAAGTTCAAGGTTATTGAAACTATCGTGATTTCTTTTGAACTATTATTGTCTATCATTGTGCCAATGTTTACATTTTTGTTTATGAATTTGAGTTTTCAGATATGGAGTCTGCCCGATGTCCTCAGCCTAAGATTCCATCCCCAACTTCATCTGCCGCCTCCAAGGGAGAACTAAAGGTTTCACCTATTAATGAGAAAGCAACAAATATACTGGAAACAGTTGATGATAAAAAGGCTGTTTCTGCTCCACTGCAGACCTCAGAGCAAGTTAGGAACCTCAGAGTTGCTGATGTATCTGAAGCTACTCATGAGTCTATCAGTGTGAAAGAACCAGCCTCTCAAGGGAGTACTCAGCAGGTTGAGGAAGAAGTGCAGCAGAAATTGATTCCTACTGATGCTGGTAATATATATTCTTGCAACCTATTGACATCGAGTATGATTTAGATGACAAAATCTTCTCACTTGTGGGGGATGATTTATTTGTATTTTAAACGTTTCAGGAAAGAAAAAGAAGAAGAAGAAAGTCCGTTTGCCCCCAAATGGTAAATCTGCAGTTCTGTGACATGAATATCTGTATTAGCAAATGTTTTTACTGGATTCAGTGACATGACATCGTATAGTGGTTGAGGTACATACTGACTGTTTCTAATAATTTGAAATAATTTTTTATTTATTTTGCAGATTTGCAGTGGAAAACCCCACATGACTTTGGGGTTGAAAACTACATGATGCCAATGGGTCCACCTCCAGGCTATAATTCATACTGGAATGGCATGCAACCAATGGATGGATTCATGGCACCATATGGGGGTCCAATGCAAATGATGGGCTATGGTCTTGGCCCCTTGGACATGCCATTTGCAGGGGGTATGCCACAAGACCCATTTGGCATGCAAGGTTACATGATGCCTGTTGTTCCGCCTCATAGGTACATATTATTAGTTATTTTAAAATTGAAATTCGGTACTTTCCTTCTCTCATGCTCACAACCGAAACATGTCCTGGACATCATGGATATTCTTTTTGGGAACTTATTCATAAGTAATTGCAAGATAGAAAAATAAGAAGGAAAACATGAAATAAGTTTTTCCATAAGTTAATTTGTTGATGCTTTCTCATATTAGCTTTTCTAAGAGATGATTTTTCATTCATACATAAGTTGATTTTTAACTCATGATAAATTTATTTCACATTTCTTATTTGATTCTCTTAGTGCTTATGGAGAAATTTACCAAACAGGTCCATGTATTTTTATTGTGAAGGAGGGATTTGAGAGTTGTAGTTTGAAACTTCTGTTGAATTTGGTTGCATGTTTATCGAATCCAATGTCGATGTATTGGTATTTAGAATGTCTAATTGTAATGCAATAATTTATGTTCAGGGATCTTGCTGACTTCGGTATGGGAATGAATGTTCCACACCCAGTTATGAGTAGAGAGGAGTTTGAGGCCCGTAAAGTTGATATGAGGCGGAAGCGGGAAAATGAGAGGCGGGGTGAAAGGTACGGGCAATCACTTTTTGATGGCTAGCTTCCATGATCTGATATTGTTAAGAAGTTTGATTCACCTTTATTTGTCAATTACTTAAAATAGCAACATTTAAGACATTTACCTCCCACCATATATTTAACACACCATCAGTGTTTCAAATTAGTAGACTTTTTTTTTATATAATTCTAGAGTGAATTTATGATTATTGTCAGCCCCCAAAAATAAAGAAATGCCTTGCTATGTTTTCGTAAAATAACTAGCGAAAAACCTCCGCTGGATATATACGTGTCACATTAGTAGACTTTTTTTTTATAATTCTAGAGTGAATTTATGATTATTGTCAGCCCCCAAAAATAAAGAAATGCGTTGCTATGTTTTCGTAAAATAACTAACAAAAAACCTCCGACGATGGATATATACGTGTTATTGTTTTAGTGACTTTATTTTCTTTCTTGAACAGGGACTTCTCCAAAGATCGAGACTTTGGTAGGGAAGTGAGCAGTGTTGGAGATGTTTCTTCAATGAAACCAAAAACTGTATGTGCTTTTTATTCAATTTTACTCTCTTTTTCTATGGACTTTTTATGTGCCATTTACTTGCGTTTTTTCTATATCGAAACTTTGGCCAGTTACCTCAAGCCTGCAAAAGAGCACTGATTGCACAGATAATCCCACTTGTTATTCATAGTAAACTGTGGAAGTTAATTATTTTTGCTTCATTTATTGATAAAAAAATTATTCAAGTGACACTCGTTGATCATAAAATGATTGAGGGAACAAACGCTCACGCGTCTCACCATAATCCTGTGGTCAACAGCAGTCAATTGGTTAAAAACCAAAGTAGTGGATAGAGTTGCTTTGCACTGCACGATAATGGTGCAATGGTGTTATTACATTTTGGAATTTAACCTACATTCACTTAATAACCACATTTTATAGTAAAATATTATTAAAATAATAAAAGCAAAATGTTATAATAAAATAATAATTTATGGAGTTTGTATTTTGGATGTAAGAGAAAAATGGTGTCAAACCATCATTAGCCAATGATGATGTTTTTTTTTCTCTATTATGCTTACTGATGAGGATGGCATAAATTGGTTCATAAAATTGGGCTTCCTAGATTTGGATATTTGATTTTGAATCTGTAAGTTACGTAGCATGTGTCTAATAACTGGTGTATGGAATATGGACTTTTCAAGTAAGTCTTTTCTTTAAATACTAAGTGGGCTGAACCATGGGTTTATGGTTCCAGGGGGATTTGTGGCGCATTAATTTCTGGCGATGTTTCGCCGTTTTAGCGGCAACGTTTTTCCACTTATTATATATTTTGGGTAGGGGGAATACCTTCATGTCCTTGCCATGGATTCAGCTGGCCCCTGCCAATTTTTAGATACGAACATCATTCATGAAACATTTCATAAATCCCCCTTTTGTGGGCCACTAATGGTCCTTGTAATTTTTAGTAGATTTTTTTTTTTTTTACTTTAATCACTTTTTGGTTCGCAGTGGCTAAAAACTAAAGTTAATTATAATTACAGTTGAGAGGGGCACGTTTTTGGAATGTGGACAATTTATTTGCCGTGGATTCTTTTTCCGACTGGTCTAATTGACCATGGTGAATTATTGGGCTTTTTTGTTGGCCCATTTTCCGCTGTGCAACAAAATAGAATGAACCCTTAATTATACGGTTTTAATGTTTTATTTATATAACTGAGAAAACGAACTAACTTTGGTGTTGTCATGGTTATCTTTTATAGGTGACCCTTGTTTTGGTTGTCTTTATGATTTCCCAATAATGTTATTGTGAATTGTTAAGATGAATTTAATTACTACTTTTGGATGCTCCAAAAAGTACTGTAAAAATGGGGGTACTGTGCAAATTCATTCAGACAAAGATTATGAAAGCACTTAGAGTGCATTAACTTTTGAAAAGAAAATGCAATTATTTTTCTCTTAAAATCGAATACTTTTAATAATTCAAAAGTTGTCGTATTGGAAGAAGTGCATTTTATTTTAGTCTTTTTCTGGTTTGTTTTAATACTGGGTCTAATTGCTGGTCTCTACTGGTGCATTTGTCATGTTTTTAAACAGTTTTCTGCCTTACAGAACATGGTCCTAATATTTCGGCGTTTTTATTTTGGTGCAGAAATCAATTCCACCTTCCTCAGGTAGCGATTACCATCATCATCATCGTTTCCGTTCAGAGAGGTTGTCACCAGAACGTTCTCCGCGGGAGCTGGAACCTCCGCGCCCAGCCAAGAGAAAGTCCGACCACCACTCAGATCGTGAACGCGAAGATAGGGATCGCGATTACGAGCACGAGCGTCACCACCATCATCGTCATCACCGTTCAGAATCCTCGTCAAGAAGGTCATCGGAACCAGTGACCAAAGCTCCTTCCAACGCGGCATTAGCGGCAGCTGATCGCAAGCAGAAGGCCAGCGTGTTCTCCCGCATAAGTTTCCCGGCTGAGGAGGAGCCCGCTAAGAAGAGAAAGGTCATCGCTTCTTCGACAACGGAACCGGCCGCCGCGGCCGCCGCTCCCGGCGCCTCTTCGGCACACCTCAAGGCAGTGCCAAACGGGTATTACGAAGGAAGGAAAGGCAGCGCCGCTGCGGATTACGAATCAAGCGACGATGAGCGGCATTTTAAACGGAGACCTTCAAGGTATGAGCCGTCTCCTCCGCCTCAGGCCATGGAGTGGGAGGACGAAGGAAGGCATTCGAGAGGTTCGAGGGAGCGCAAACATAGGTGACAATTTTTATACAGTTGTGCCGGCAGCCATTTGCCTACGAGAAAGTAAACAGACTCTGTAACTGCTAGCGCTGCTGTGCCTGTGCTTGCTGAGAGTCGATTGTTATCAACTTCTCTCATCCAAACCTTGAAATAAACTTCTTTTTGGAAGGATTTTATTTCATTGTAACTTTGCTTCCCGTCAATTTTCAATAATTTCGCCCTGTAAAATTATCACTTTTTATTCAAATCTAATGAAATGCATCTCTATTTTGCTACCACCTTATGCTTTCTTGTTTCTATGATCTCTGCCTAGTAGATAGTTTCTCAATTGCTTTGGGTACACGCTTTATATTTCATTTTTACCTTTTCTTTGGTGTAAGGCGGTTAAGAAATTATATTTAAATTTCTCTACTTTTAGCTGCACCACCAATTTTACAATGTCAGCAAAATGGTTTGTTTTCTCATCTAATAAGAAATTATATAATAAAATCTCATCTATTTCCCTTTCTCTTCATTTTATTTTCTTATCAAACTTTTGAGAGAATAATGAAATGGATATGATATGCACGAGTCAGGTAGAGAAAATAAATTCGGTTTGTTTTGGGATCATAAAATGTTAGTTAATAATATATATGTATTCACAAACACTATAAGTATCCACTTATTCCAAGAGTAGAATAAAGAATTAGTTATACTTTAAATTTTTTTATTTAATTTTAAATTATAAGCTCAAATTAATTAAAATTCATTAGTGTATTATTATGTTTCTATCTCATGGAAAAAATAATATTTTGTAGAAATGTGTGTTCCGTGATGTATATTACAATTCAATTCTCTTTACACCTCATTAATTTATATGTATTGTTAAAAACTCCTCTCGCTTTTGTCATTCTTTTTCATTCCTCTTGCATTTATTCATATCTGACAAAAAAATTATAGTATATTTTGTTCCTATTTTTTAAAAAATAATTAAATTTACTTTCGTATTAATTTACAAATTCATAGAAACTGTAGTTTGTGGTATAGGTTGTATTAAATAATCCAAGTCAAACTACACATGTAAACCATATATAAACCATGTATGTTTAATGAATTAAGAAAAATAATATTCTTTACACGTTACACAGGTAATCACATAAATACAATAGTAAAATTTAAAAGCAAAAATGTTAAAGAAATTAAATCATTAATTTTCTTCTTACAAGTCCAAGTGTTGTCATCATGTTTTTCATATTCATAACATCTTTTTTTTCCTTTTTATTGATAACTTATCAAGTGACACTTCAAGTCCATTATTAAATCTACATTTTGAATCATTTTTAGGTAAATCACATAAATACAATAATAAAATCTAAAATAAAAAATAATTAAATCATTCTCTTTTTTTTAGAAGTCCTAGTGGTGTGATCATGTTTTTAATATTTATGACATTTTTTTTATGATAACTTATCAAGTGACACTTAAAGATCATTCTTAAATTTATCATTTTGAATCACTTTTAGGTAAATCACATAAATACAATAATAAAATTTAAAAGCAGAAAATGTAAAGAAATTAAATCTTTTTTTTTCTTACAAGTCATAGTGTTGCGATCATATAATTTTTATACTCATGATATTTTTTTCTTTTCAAGTTCATTTTTGAATTTATCATTTTAATCACTTTGAAGTAAATCACCTAATAATAAAATCTAAAAACAAAACAAATAAAGAAATTAAATCATTTTTATTCTTCTTCCTAATGTTGTGATCATGTTTTTCATATTCATGACATTTATTTTTCTTTTTTTACTATAACTTATTAAGTGACATTTCAAATTAATCTACTATTTTGAATCACTTAAAATGTCAAA
>Ga0123341_1006929_pt1 | contig 10295 bp, 4 predicted proteins | sample Turbeapinknodule_FD_89959 | JGI IMG/M metagenome (GOLD analysis project Ga0123341, IMG submission 89959) | Root nodule microbial communities of legume samples collected from Mexico - Turtle bean Mexico pink nodule | ecosystem: Host-associated > Plants > Roots > Nodule | place: Mexico: Nepantla...
ATTGTATCTTTATTTAATTTGACATTTTTCAATATAACTCTTTCTATTAATTTCATGTTTGCCTATATGAATTTTAAGGTGATAATATATTGAACTTTTTGGTAGATGTTAAAATGTGACTTTTCATCTACTTTTTCCTCTTTCAATTTTTTAAGAAATATTCATCTTCTTTTGATTTTGATCATTCTTTTTTATCTTTTTCATTTGTAATTAACTTCTCTTTAATCAAATCTAAAACAAACATTATCTTTCATATAAATTTTGAATACTTCTAACTTGTTTGCATATTTAATTAAACAAAGTTTGTTTTCAAAAACACTATATAACTTTTCTGTAACACTTTGATATCAGGAACATATAAGACATACAAAATTAATTTGATACATGAATCTCCATTTTTATTTTAGAAATATTATATTTCTTAATTTTTACTTTAGAAATATTATATTTATTGAGATCTTTGAAAAAATTTCAATCATGAGTAATGTGTTTGTATAATCACTATTTATAGGTTAATCTTTTCTTAGATTTGTTGGTTGTAACAAATATGTCTTCATATTTGTTTTTCTTTATCAGCAAATAATTAATTGAATTAAAGGGGTCACTTCAGGAGTGACCAAATCCGTATACAAACAAAAACAAAAACCAACAACAGCTTGCTACTAGAGCATACCTACTCTTGTTGTAACCCACAAACCCCTAGCCCATTAGAGGTCCGCACCATACCCATACAAGCATAAAAAACCAGCAGATCCATATTTAAAGACACTCCGACGCTCAAGTCAGAATTCAGTATTCGACCCTTGGTACTCTGAACACGATATAGTGACGTACCTGGTTTTTGGATTTTGTGCCTATTTATATGGTTATTATGGACCTTTTTTTATTGGGCCAGATTATGAAACTGAGTCATGTTTAGAAGTGTATTACCTAGCTCTTGATTGCATATTAGCCTCACTAATCCTGCTTAAGCATAATTGTTAAGAAGTGGGCTTTAAGCCTAACTCAACCCCATAAAACCGGCTCATAGGGGTGAGGTTTGCACCCATTTATATATTATGAAATGTCCTTATCTCTAGTCGATGTGGGATTTCCAATAATAATGGTCTTTGCAGCGTCGATTGACATAATGATCGGGTTTCGAGTGAATATATTTTGAAAATATAAAAAATATTGAGTTTTTGAAAATAATTATTACAAATATTAAATATTTGATTTTTTGAAAATATGTTTTGAAAATATAAGAATTATATTATATGTATAATTTATTTTATTCGTATAGACTAAATGTTAACAATATCTAGTCTTAAAATATATTTTTCTCTTTATATAAAATATTATAAAAAATAAAAAATTCTTTAAAATTAATTTAAATAAAAAATATTAAATAAATATTTTCCACATAAACCAGTAAATTTCATATATCTTTACTAATAACAATACTTATTACCGAAAAAATAAGAATAAATTAACCTCACGAGAGATAATAGATAAATCCCTACTACGAAAAAAAAGGAGATAAAATATATCTTAAATTTTTTGACTAGAACAATGTCTATAATTTAAAATCTATAAAATGAATATATTTAATTATTGTATTAAATTTATAAACTACATGTTTATTATTATTTTAAATAATCTATTCCGCAGTTAAGTAAGTATCTGTGACATTCTTGTCTTTAATATTATTTTTTGTGTAATATATTCTAAAGTGATAAAAAAATTTAAAAATAAAAGAGACTAATATATTCATAATAATTTATTTTTTATTTTTAATTATTATTACAATAGTTAATGTAATTATTAATTTTTGTTCTAATATTTCTATATTTTTCATCATCATACTTTTTGTTTGAGATATATTATTAACTTTCAATGATCTAAATTTATTAAATGTAATTAGGCTGAAAATTTTAATTCTTTATTAAATATAATTATCTCCTTGAATTTGATTAAAATGAAGGAATGGTTGTAGAAAAGTCAAAATCTACATCAAAATATGACTACAGTTTTGTTTTTGTCCAACTTTCTGAAGACGAATCTTTAGCAGCTAGCATCTGAATGTGGAGCGCATGAAACGGTGTTCAAAGTAGCAACGTTTATTACAAGGAATCATGTTGTGTTGGTCGATTACATCGCACATGCCAACGTTTAATATCAACTTCTGTTGATGACCTGAAAAATGAGTTTCACCCTAATTTTTCAAAAGTTGCCATGTTCAAAGAGATTTTTTATATTCTCCCAATTATTTAGGAAGTTTTGAGGAATTAATATGGGAAAGGAATAGCAAAAATGTTGAAAATTCCGGAATAGTACCCATATAAAAAATCTCTATCTAAGGATACTGATATCCAAAGTTATATTTCTTCTATTCCTGTATCTAATTATGGTAAAACAACACATTATGTATCAATTATAGTGTTTTTTTCCTCAAAATCTATATGTTTATATGGAACTCACAAAAAAGTCCTCAAATTGTTCTATCAATCTACTTTCATCAAAATAGAGATTTTTCAACTTATGCATGCAGTCAGTCTTTTTTGTTTGTCCTCACATCCACATATTAATCATTCAAATATATGTAAATAATGAAATCAGACCTTCAATGAATTAAATTTAAACATGAAGACAGATTAATGTGCCAATAAGAATACATGAAGACAAATTAATGTGTCAATAAGAATATAGGGAGACAGATTGATGCACCTATAAGATTAATGCACCAATAAGTAAGAGTAAGAGAAATTTGCATTTCATGAATACAAACAATAACTGAACAAGAGATACATACACTACACCGTGGAATCCACCCCAAAATCCTAACTTATTGACCAAACTTCAAGTTATGAAGTTCACATTATCCTTAAATAGAAGTAGAGATCACTGATTTAGAGCTTATAAATAAGTTCTACTGTGACCATTAATATCATCCCACACTGAATCTGACTTCAAAGTTTTAACACTTTTTGGTTAGAACACTATTATTCATCAACAATGAGAATCCATCAAATCTTCTCCCATATCTTCATACCCCTGTGCATGATATTCTTGAATATCATCATCAACGTAGCAACGTGCCACAGTCTTGATCATCAACAATTCTTATTACTTCACTTGAAAGAAAGCCTGGTATTCAACCCAGCCACATCCAAAAAATTGGTCTACTGGAACCAAAGCAGCGATTGCTGTCAATGGAATGGAGTAACATGCAGCATGGGCGGTGTAATTGGCCTTGACTTGAGTGAGGAGTTTATTTTTGGAGGACTTGATAATTCCAGCCTCTTTGAACTGGAATATTTGCAGAGGTTGAATCTGGCTTACAATGATTTCAATTCTTCCATTCCTTTGAAGTTCGGCAAGCTAAAAAGTTTGAGGTATTTGAATTTATCAAATGCTGGATTTCATGGCCAGATTCCAAGTGAGATTTCTCTTCTGACAAATTTGACAACACTTGACTTGTCAACACCACTTACCTCACAACATATTCTCAAACTCCAGAATCCAAATCTTGCAATGTTTTTGCAGAATCTTGAAAAAATCACAGAACTGTACCTTGATGGTGTAAAGGTATCTGCTGAGGGAAAGGAGTGGTGTCATGCTCTATCTTCTCTTCAAAAACTTGAAGTGTTGAGCATGTCATCATGCAATATCTCTGGACCAATTGATTCTTCACTAGCAACACTCGTGAAGCTCTCAGTAATTAGACTGAGTCTGAATAACATCTCAAGTTCGGTGCCAAAATTCTTTGCAAATTTCTCCAATTTGAATGTCTTAGAGATTAGCAGTTGTTCGTTGAGTGGTCATTTTCCAAACGGCATCTTTCTACTACAAGCTCTAAAGGTTCTTGATATATCAAACAACAGGGATCTTCATGGAGTTTTGCCAAACTTCTTACCAGATGCTGTTCTTCACACCATGAATCTTAGTAATACAAACTTCTCTGGTAAGTTACCAGGTGCTATTTCAAATCTGAAACAGTTGTCTTTGTTAGATGCATCAAACTGCCAACTTATTGACACACTCCCAATTTCCTTGTCAGAACTCACTCAACTTGTTCATTTGGACTTGTCTTTAAATAGGTTTACTGGTCCCCTTCCCTCTTTCAAGATGGTAAAAAATCTCAGATATTTATCAATCTTCCACAATAATCTGACAGGAGTCATCACTACAACTCATTTTGAGGGACTTGAAAATCTCCTCAGTATTAATTTAGGAGATAATTACCTTAATGGAAACATTCCCATGTCTCTTTTTACACTTCTATCTTTGCAAGAGCTTACACTTTCTCATAATCGACTTGATGGTCTATTAGATGAATTTGTAAATGCTTCTTCCTCAAAATTAGAGTTGATTGACTTGAGCAACAATATATTGCATGGTCCTATTCCCGTGTCTATCTTTCATATCAAAGGACTTCGTTTCCTACAACTTTCTCACAATAAATTCAATGGCACCATGCGGCTGGATATGGTTCAAAGGCTTCAAAATTTGCATACATTAGGTCTTTCACACAACAAATTATCAGTTGATGTAACTCTTGATGATCATGACATTTCATCCTTTCCCAGCATGAAATATTTACTTTTGGGTTCTTGCAATTTAGGAGAATTTCCGGGGTTCTTGAGAAACCAATCCCAAATAAATGCTTTAGACCTATCCAACAACCAGATTAAAGGAAAAATACCTAACTGGATCTGGAGATTTAACTATCTGGTTTATTTAAATCTTTCCAACAATTTTCTCACAAATATGGAAGGACCCTTTGATGATCTGAACTCCAATCTATACATCCTTGATCTTCATTCCAATGAACTTACTGGATCACTTCCCATTTTCACAAAATATGCGGCCCATTTGGACTACTCAAACAATAAATTCAGCACTGCCCCACTCGACATGGATAAGTATGTTCCTTTTCTATACTTTCTCTCCCTTTCAAAGAACAACTTTCAAGGAAAAATCCCCGAATCCTTTTGTAATTTCTCTTCTCTCCGGTTGCTTGATCTTTCTTATAATAGCTTCAATGACCTCATCCCCAAGTGCTTGATGAGAAGGAATAGTACCCTCCGAGTACTAAATCTTGCTGAAAACAAACTCAGGGGTTATGTTTCTGACACAATTTCAAGTTCATGCAGTATACGATTCCTCAATCTCAATGGAAATCTCTTGGAAGGTGTTATCCCAAACACTCTTGCAAATTGCAAGAGTCTACAAGTCTTAAATCTTGGAAACAATTTGTTCCAAGATAGACTTCCGTGTTTCTTAAGAAGGATTTCCACCCTGCGAGTGCTAATTTTGAGGTCAAACAAACTCAATGGTCCTATTGCATGCCCACGTAGCACTAGCAATTGGGAGAAGCTTCACATTATTGATCTAGCCTCCAATAATTTCAATGGTATTCTACCTGGACCAGTTTTGAGAAGCTTTAAACAAATGAAGCAATGTGAGGCAGAATCACATGAGAAGTACGGGAGTCTATTTTTTGACATGTTTGATAATGTTGACACTGTGAGTCTCTCCAGTTTGTTGTCATTTTTCAACAAATTTCTAGTAATAAAATTGCACAAATTGTTGGAAACTGAACCTTATAATGTGGTTGACCACATATTGTCTTATTATGCCATTTCCAACGAATATGGTTGTCGCTACTTGGACTCAGTTACAGTTGTGAACAAGGCTTTGCAAATGAAGTTTAACAAAATTCCCACCATCTTCACTTCCTTGGATCTCTCCTCCAACCATTTTGAAGGTCCAATACCTGAAGAACTTGTGAGTTTGAGAGCACTGATTGTTCTTAACCTGTCACATAATACTCTGTCAAGCCATATCCCCTCATCAATTGGAAATTTGATGAATGTAGAATCCTTGGACTTGTCAAATAATAGTTTGAGCGGTGAAATCCCTCCTGAGCTTGCTAGTCTAAACTTTCTAGAATGTTTGAATCTTTCATTTAACCGTTTGTGGGGGGAAATTCCCACAGGTGCTCAAATGCAAACATTTAGTTCAAGTTCTTTTGAAGGCAATGAAGGATTATGTGGGCCACCGCTAGAAGATTGCACCAATGATAGAAGGGGACACTCATCTCCAACACCAGTACATGAAATGTATGAATCAACTGACTGGAATTTCTTAAGTGTAGAACTTGGATTTATCTTTGGCTTTGGAATTGTTATCCTGCCCCTTATTTTGTTTGAGTGTTGGAGGCTTTTGTATTGGAAGCATGTCGATGATCTGCTTTACAAGCTTGTTCCTCAACTGGGTTTTTCTTATGAACACCATAGAGGACAAAGGTACAGATCTCTGAGGTGGATTGGATAGTGTAGTTGATCTAATGATGCTAAAGCAAATAAATCTTGTACTATGTTCTGTTTGGGTTTGTGTTTTTTTCTTATATTTCTGCTCTAGTTTGTGGTGAATTTTATGTGCTGTAATGGTGTACTGAGTAAAACTTAGCAAGCTACAAACTTGCTTTGTAATATATGATGGTTTTTCATGAAAGCATTGAGATTTAGAAAGGTATATGCAGATGCTAGAAAAGTGAAAAAATAAAAGCACGCAAATGTCTGTATCATTATATATGGAAGAATGCTTCTAGTGCGAGTTAGAAAAAATTCTTCTAATGAAAGTGCACTTTTAAAGAATACAGCTGAATAAAAAATCAACCTATATGATAATTATTTTATATTTTATTATTTTTATTTTTTAACAAATAATTAATCTTACCCATTATACTCAATAAACCTTTTGGTGAAGACGACTTATCACATCAACAATAAGTTCTTCAAATAATAATTAATGAGTATCTTTCTCATCTAAGTTCTTAAATCATATGTATTTCATAATGATCCATTATGTGAAATTATTATTATTATTATTGTAATTATCACTTATGTTATTATTATTATTATTAATTTTGTATTAACACTATTATTAATATTATTAGAACTATTATTAATATTGTAAAATTTACTAACAAAATTTATCGGCAAATAATATTAACACCCAATTACTGTGGATATTACTGACGACTAATGCTTCGTGCTTAATTATTGATCAAAATGGATATTGATTCACGTTCAAATTTTTGTTTTAAATTTTCAAATTTGTGATGGACACAAATCTGTCGAGAATTTCATTTGTTAGTAAAATTTATCGATAATAAAACAATTACTGACGAACACAAAATTGTCGGTATTTTTTGGTCGAAAAATCAATAATTTCTTGTAGTGTTGAACTTGAAGAGGTGAGAGTACTCAGTTGGTTAGTTGAAGCTCTTAAGAAGTTACTTAAGGGGACTGAACGTAACTAGGATTTGGATAAACCAAGATAAGTTTTTTGTTTTGATATCTCTTTACTCTTGTTGTTAATTTAATTCTGATTATTGGATGATATTACTAAACAATACATTAGACGGTGTTATTATATGATTCATTAGACGGTCTAACTATACAATCTAACTATCCACTGCTGACACTATTTATGCGGATGGAAAGGAGAGTGTCACACTTGTTTGGATCCAGTGATCAACAAAGAAATGGGAGCAAGGAAAGGCAAGGGCAATGACTGAAGGCTTCCTCGCACATCTATGAAGAAACAAGGGGAAAGCCACGTTGGCAGCTTGGTTTTGCCGTAGTACCCTCCACTTTTGTGGTTCACTTGTGCGTGGTGTTGCTCAGTGTTGGTGTTGTGGTCCTTTGGTGGTGGTTGGTTGTGATGGAAAAAACGCACGTGGAAGCAACACACAATCACGAATCAACTGCAGAAAATAAACAACACAGGATTTAATGTGGTTCAATCATCAATCTGCAACCTACGTCCACAACCAACTAATTAGGTTTTCCTTTTTTTTGTTACAATTTTATTACAAGCACAAAGATCTCTTAAATAGAGATTATAGAGGGAACACAATAATTAAGCCCACTCACCAAAACATGGTGTCTAGTCAGCCCAACCCAATTGGTCCTGACTTTACACTTAACAGGTTGTCATTCAAGAGTATTACAAAAAGGTAAGGAACCATGAAAATCCAAGAACGAAGCACAATGATGAATGAAACATGGATAATCGATTCTCTAAAGACATCATAATCGATTATGGTTGGTTTTTCAGTTCATAATCGATTATGCATTCCTTTTATCTAGTTCAAACATCGATTATGACTCTTTTTTTAGGTGAAAATCGATTATGGCCTAGCTATGGGGTGTGGTTAGTTGTTGGTGGTGGTGCAGTTAGTAGTTACTACTGGTGTGATTAGTATAAATAACAATAATAAAATATAATTATAATATAAAAATAAATTTATAAAATAATAATATTAATTTAAAAAATGAATATAAAAAATAATACTATTTAAATTTAATATAATAATTATTTGTTGATTAAATTTTTATAATTATAAATATTTAATAATGTTTTATTTATCAATAATGTATTTTTTTCGAAAATAATTTGTACTATTCGGTCGTGATCGGGTCATGACCCGATCACTTAAAGTAGCGCCAATGTCTTTTCATGTCAGACACATATAAACCTCTTTGTGTTGCTTTGCTCGACTCAAGGCTGGGGTTTGTGTATCGTTCGGTCGTAATCAAGTCATGATCAAATCACTTAAAGTATCTCTTCAGCCCACTTAGCTCGGGCCCAACAAATAGAAATTGACCCAAATAAAGGTAGGTTCAATGACCTTGAAAGAGGTCGACTTAAGCATATAGCGAATAAATTAAATTCGTCATGAATAAAAACAAAACGACTTAAATATCTAATACCACTGAATCAGTTGAAATATATTACTTCAAATATCAACAAAGTAAGACCATACTCTGCATATCAATACTCCAAAAATAAAGAGGATATATTAACAACTTATTATGCGGTTACTAACTCCCGAAGAGGGATCTACGAGTGTTATAAAAGGGCCTAAGACCCAAAATAAAAGGTGGAACTCCTCTCATTGTGATCTTCAAGTATCTCAAAGTGGCAGTTTTGAAAGATTGACCTCCAAGATCCATCCCAAATTTGTTGGCGAGAACATAATTATTCAACGAGATCAAAGTAATTTACAAAATTTTAATTAACTCAAATCTACACAAAAATACATCATATTTCATTATTCAAATAATTGTAAATACAAGGGTAAATTTATAAACTTACATTTTACATCTTTTAAAAAATAAAAAAATCTCTCAGAACCATCACATCTCTCACAAATTTCAATAAACTTTCCTCACAAATCCACTCTAACATATACCTTAATCCAAACAACTTCACTTTCTTTACATTTTCCTCTCAAATTCACACACATCCACTCCCTCAAATCCTCACACATCCCCTCTCCAATCAAACACAAACCTCTTATAATGACTTCCTTCTTTCATTACTTCAAGCATCCATTTCTTTTCAAAATCTGAAAAAAAGTATTCCACTTCTATAATCTAAAATATTTTAATATTAATTTTTAACACCAATTAAAAAAAAAAAAATCATAGCATGAATAAAAAAAATCCATTACATATGATAAAACAAATTATTACAAGAGTTATCAACACCCACTCTTACGTCCCTTACATTAAAATACATGATCACGTGTCAGTAGTACATTATTACAAGAAAATCATGAAATAAAAACCTTGATAGTTAAAACCTTGGTTGCTAATTAGATACCAATTTAGAAACTATTTAACAATAATAGAAACTAATTTAGAAACAATTTTTGTTTAGTTTCTAAAATGGTCTAATTAGTTACTATTGCAACTAATTATTTTGGTCTCTAAAAATTGGTTTCTATTTCATGATTTTCTTTGTAGTACATGTCCCACCAATATTAAAGAATAACATACATTACTGTTTGTGTTTGGATTAAGGAATGAGAGTGTGAGGATTAATTTGATTTGAAGAGTGTACATGTGAGGATTTAAAAGGAAAATATAAAGAAAATATATGTGTTTGGATGAATATTTATTAAAGTTTGTGATGTTTTTGAGAGTATTTTTTTTTTTAAATCTGTAAAATATAAGATTACAAATTTATCCTAATCTCTAAAAAAATATAATAAAAAGTATTAAGTCCTTTTGTCTAAATTTGGATGAATTAAAATTATTATAGTATAATCCGATATAGTTGAATAATTAATTTTGAAAAAAAAATATGAGTTACTTGATGAAAAATAATTTACACGTAAACATTTGTATATATGTAAAAATTATAAATTGTTATATAGAAATAAATAATTTAAATACTCATAAATTTAAAAATTCTAATTAAAAATCATTTTATATTAAATATAAATAGTATTATTA
>Ga0123341_1006931_pt1 | contig 10293 bp, 11 predicted proteins | sample Turbeapinknodule_FD_89959 | JGI IMG/M metagenome (GOLD analysis project Ga0123341, IMG submission 89959) | Root nodule microbial communities of legume samples collected from Mexico - Turtle bean Mexico pink nodule | ecosystem: Host-associated > Plants > Roots > Nodule | place: Mexico: Nepantla...
AATAATATTAAAAAGTGAACTTTAAATCTAACTTAATTTTATAAATTTGACTAGCATATATTTTAAGATTTTCATCCACTCATAAAATGATTTTTTTTTTAATCAACGTGATATCTTTAACAAAATGTCAAACCAAATCAACAAAACAAGTTATTTTGAGTTATTAGTTGAATTGGATGTTTAAAAATTAAGAATAATAATGTTAGATCTGCATAGTAATATAATTTTCCCGGAGTGGTGACATATTTTCACATTGAAATAAGATAAGTAATGTGAGCTTTCCTAGAATTTTTATACATAAAAAAGCAAGATGCCTATAAGCAAAGTATAAACCGATGCACGTTCTTACATTGAAGATGAAAGATTCAAAGAAATAACTCCTAACAAGGAAAGAGAACTTATGCTTTGCTCCTAAATCAAAGTAACCCAAAGAGGCAGAGAATAAGAAAAAGTTTGAAAAGCTTCACTGCCACATTTTGTAAAGTTTACATGCATCTGATGCCTACAAAAACCATGATGTTGGTCCAGTTTATTGCATCCCTCTATCTCCAACATTTGCTTTGCAATACCCACTTGCCTCTTCTCAACTCAATGGCTACCATCATTTTAAGGTCAAATGAAGTGCCTCATGCCTTGGTCTTGTTCTGTGTCTTGTTCTCTGTCTTGCTGATGCTGCCCAACTGTGGTGCCTATGAATTTTTAGTTGGAGGCCAAAAGGGTTGGAGTCTCCCAAGTGACTCCAGTTCCAACCCTTATAATCAATGGGCACAAAAGAGCAGATTTCAAATAGGAGACTCCCTTGGTAAGTTTTTATTCAAACTTAAGTCACCAACCTTATGCATGTCTTCTTCATTGCTTTTAACTTTAATCCAAGGCAGGGGAAACAAGTGGGACTCTTTAACAAAGTCTAAATCAAATGGCATTTTTTAAAGTAGGATCTGTGGAATTAGTTAGATTTGTTATAAGATATACATATAGGATTTTTTACCAATTTGATGAATTTTTTTTTCTTAATTATTAAAATAAATAAAATTTTAAAAAATTATTAAAATGGATAAATCATATCATAAGAATACAACATTTAAAATCTAATTGTACTGAATTCAGTTCAAATAAAATAAAGTTGTCACATCTTGACATGACTTCATATTAGTACAATTTACTCATTTTAGTAATTATTTTAAAATTTTACCTATTTTATTAAAAGGTAAAATTTTATCAAATTTATAAAAAATTCATATATAATTAATTTAATAATATACAATTTATTCTAATCATATATAATTTATTCTCAATAACTCTTGTCATATATAATTTATTCTAATCATATATTATTGATTTAATAATAATGAGAGAAAATAGTTTATTATATCTTAGTATAAAGGGTGTTTAATTAGTAACACAATTTATTTTTTTTTTACATAAATTAGTAACACTACCTTATTAACACATACTTTAGCATTGCTTAAAGTTTATTGAAAGCTACAATTTAAGAGACTAGTTAAATATGAGATGAGACCAACCAAAATTTATGATTTTCAATAAATTTCTTTCTCCCTATATTTGCTATGATAAAAAAAAGCTGTACTTGTACCTTGTGTGGAAGTTTAGAAAACTTTCAAACCACAGTGCTACACTAATCAGAAGGATCGAAACATTGTGTTGTACATATCCCTTTCCAACAACACTAAAATGTTAAAACTTTGTAACAAGAAAGATGACACAATCAATCATTTCAATTAAAGAATCTGAAGTAGTTGGTTATTGAGAAGAGTGGAGTTATATTTGAACTTACAAACATGCCAATTGCAGTGTTCAATTACCCTTCTGGAAAAGACTCAGTGATTGAAGTAAGTAGCCAAGACTATGGCAGTTGCAATACTGATGCATACAGTGAAAAATTCTCAGACGGTCACACAGTGATCAAGCTCAACCAATCAGGGCATCACTACTTCATCAGTGGAAACAAAAACAACTGTCTCAAAAATGAGAAACTGGAGGTGATTGTGCTGGCTGACAGGAACAACAAAAACACACACACCAACCAATCAACTCCTTCACCTTCTCCCTCTCAATTTACAACAGAATCATTAGCTCCATCCCCAGCACCTTCTCAGCAACAGGTTCCATCTCCAGTGGCAGCACCTCCTCAGCAAGAGGCTGCTTCTCCACCATCTCCACCCTCAAACCAAACTCCAGCTCCAGCTCCAGCTCCTGTCAGTGATCACCCTTCTCCTCCTTCTCCTCCTCACAATACTGCTTCCTCAGTCCGGGTCAGTTTTGCTGGTTCTGTTGGAGCATTATTCATGGCCTCAGTTCTGGTTTTTTCTTTCTAAGTGGGGTGTATGATGTTGTATGAGTGGTTGATTATCATTTTTTAGTTTTGCTCTTTTTCTTCCACAATTTTTTTTTGTTTTTTACGGATTTCTATACTTTGAGTTCAGTATTATTAAACTGGACTTTGGTTCAAAGTTGGAATGCTATCTGATATTTGTTTGTGAAAATTTGAGAAATAATCTGACAAAAAATGTACCCTTTTGTGTGCTTCTTATTTGATGATTGCAAAAGTATTCTATATGTATACCTGTTGATCTTGAAATAAAGTAAAACAACTTTTAATTGTAATAGAGTCACAAAATATGGTAGATTAACGTAATTAATATCATAGATTAACGTGATTAGTCTATATATCTTATGGAAATATTTATTTTGGAATTTTAAGGGAACTCCACTTGTACATTTCACTTATTCTCACTCCTTTTAAGTTAAAAAACGTTTATAAGCTACATTTCTCCATTTTAATATATACCTTTGGATTTTTAAATGGATCCTAAAAACATAACACATCTTTAGATTTTTATCAATAATTTATTTATTAAGTTATAATTATTTTATTTTAAATAAATAAAGTATAAAAGTTAAGAGACTTATTTATACTATTATTTTGTAAAAACAAAAACTGAAAAATAAAAAAATTACCTAGATTAAACTTTATTTAAAATAATAAAAAAAAAATTTTATTACGGTAAAAAAATTAGAGTAAATTACAATGTTACTATAGATTTTTTTTTTTCAAATTAGACTTACACCTTTCTACTTTTTTTAAGAGTTAGAGTGATTTCTTTTAAAAACTTAAAGGCCAACATAATGACAATATTATTAGCACAAATAACACATATTACACCGATTTTATGAGATATATTATACCGATTTTATTATCGATGTAAAATATCAATCACATATTGCATAGATTGTAAAAACTGATGTAAAAATACCAAAATTTGACTAAAATATAATTCAAAAAAATAGCATCTAGAAGGGACATATTACACTGGTTATGACCCAAAACCGGTGTAATATATTACAATTTTTACATGGGTTATTCACATAATCGATGTAATATGTCACATTTTTTTAAAACAAATATTAAAATGTGATTTTTCCCAACTTCTAATTGTTAAATCAAACCACGATACCAGCCAGATCAATTTCTATATTCAGAAATATAAAAACATGCAATTGAAACTAATCAAAATAGTATAATTAAAACTAATGAAAATATACATATATGTAGAAAGTTACAAATCATGACATGTTTTGATTCCTAATTTGTATAAAATATTTGGACCATTCTTGACGGATTTGTTCAAGAGTTTATATGTTCAGTGGCTCAATTTCTGCAAAAAAACTGAGAAATGTAATAGTATATTAGTGTTCATAATAACAAATATGAATTTATAATAAGAAGTTAGAGTATTTAAAATCTTATAATACCTATTCCCAAGAGTCTATAATATTCACACAGGCTATGGTCTACATCCAATGCATTACATAATAACCACATTCAAAGCTTCCTTGTTGCTTATTGCACTATTGTGAAATATAAGTAACAATTAATTTAAATGAACAACTAAAAAAATAAAACTTAATAGTCCCAATGAAGAGGTAAATGTACTAGGATAAATCTAATGTATAGTTTGTGATGATGAAGTGGATTTACCACCTAAGACACTGCATATATTAATTGCATTAAAAATAAAAAAAAAAATAAGTAGTAATTGACAATAAATTATATAATTTACAATAAAATTAATAAAAAATACCTTTGTACTACGATCTTCATATATGGACTTGACTTCCTATACAATGAACAAAAACACACAATAGTTGTCCATGAGACAAATAAGCATCAAATGCAGTGAGACCTAGTATAAAACATTTCATTATTCATTTTTATAATTATGTAAACTCTAAATGTAACAAGTTTTACTTACCCATTCATAAAAGGAACCATATAAATCATATTTCTAGATGTCTGAATCCATATTTTAATGTGAGTTTGACAATCAATATTTTTATTCCTAGACATTTGTATCGATTACAACTCAAGAAAACCATAAATATCAACATTTCCCATGTTGATAATTATCTTATTTATATACCTACATTGTTAATATAAATATCAGTGACATGATTTATGAAACATCATTCGATTAAATAACATGCAATTATTAAGGGTATTTACATTATCCATAGTTGAATAACTTGTAATTATTAAGGGTACCGACCAGTCCTCGGGCGTCATTTGACCACTAGTAATGATGGGGCCGCGTAAGGTGGGTCTCACGAGCGGCATGGGTCAGTGTCTCGTGAGGCACCTGCGCCAAGGTACTGAAGAGTGGTCAGACATCGATCACCAGGATGTGTTGATGTGTCCCCGGTAGTGTAGAGAGGTCGGACATCGGTGACTCAAACAACAGAGCTGGGCCACGAGAGGTGGATCCCAGACCACACACCAGTTATCAATTAGGGAGAAACCTAGGTCACGAGAGTCCATGCGTGTGGTGTGGATGACGTGTTCAGGCGTAACACAAGTAAAGAGCCACTAGAAAAGATATGACCTGAGAAGGTCACGTTCCAGGGGTGAGCTGCATGCATGACACGTGAACGGCTAAGACGCTCCCAGGACGGGTGATCCCAGAGATCAGGTGCACGAGGTGGCACCCAGGTGATCATCCCGTCAGAGGTTGCACTCCAGTTAGGAAGCCCTACACGCTAGGTTGCCCTAAGAGTGGGTAATAGCAGTGCTAGGGCCCACCCTCAGAAAGCCTATTTTGGGTAGTGGAAACAATGGAAACCCTAGACTATATAAAGGGTAGTAATAAACCTAACAAGGTACGTTATTCATTTGCGCCGCTTCACACACACAAATTACACAAGAGCTTTTTACAGCTTACTTTGGTGTTTCCCAGTCCTACACTGACTTGAGCGTCAGAGTGCAAACGGCCTCTAGGGCGCCCTTTGTCTTTGTGATTTTAGGTGTTTGATCGAAAGAAAGGCACGAACGAAGGCATAGAGAGAATTGGGCGTGGGAGTATCGTGAGACATATGAAGACCCTCGAGTCAACTGGCACGAACATATACCTACATTGTTAATATAAATATCAGTGACATGATTCATGAAACATCATTTGATTAAATAACATGTAATTATTAAGGGTATTTACATCATCCATAGTTGAAATGACTGTGATGTTCAACAATTGATTACCCTGGACGATTTCAAAGACATCATGTATGGTTATGTACAATGGTATACCACCATTGTCAACACCAAATAATGTGGGATCCCAAGGAATGACACAAAAATCCTGAAACATTTGATGTGAAACCCTAACCAACTCCTGGATTGGATTCACACATGGTTGGACTTGCATTTTGTCTCGTACCAGAGTCCTGTAAAACATAATAACAAATATAAATTATAAATCTAAATAGCATTAATAGCCCTTAATGAAATATACCTTATTTTTTTAAAATGACCTTAATCAGATGTGTAGACCATGCAATAAATGTTCCAAGTGTCTCTCCCACTGTAATAACCTATGTTATGGGCACTAGAGTTGCAGCAGATGCATCTCTAACTTTTTCAACCACCACCCTAGAGAAATCACCTTGCATGGGCATGATGTGCATGGTTGAACCTCCTAAATACACTCTCCCAATGGCCACTACACGAGGAGGATTTTCTTCAACAAACAACTTGCACTGATAGGAGGATTCAGTGTCTTCATCTTCTAAATCCTCAACATCACAACTACCTTTTGTGCTAGCTCAACCACGAGCATGAATTACATCTACTAGTTCAATTGGATTATATCGTTGCTTGAATTCAGCTATTATCTCTTTAATTACTTCTTCTTTTATGTTTTGAGTTAGTTGTGGTGTTAGCCTCTCTGTCAATTGTGCAACTAATTGCTCCATCATCTTCTGACTGACATTTGCAGTAGAAAAGTTGGGTCGAGAAGTTGATCCAAAGTACTATCTCACCCTAACACCAAAACTAGTTGTATGTACACCACCAGAGTGGTCTTCAGTTGCAATAGCCACGATCAAGATGTCATCTCGACCTTTAGGAACAAAACTTCCCTGTGAGCTTTGCTCCACTAGCGAATCATGTAAAGAATAACACAATATGTTACATAATATGTAATGATAAGTGTGTAACACTAAAAATAAGACATGCAATTATGAACTTACAATACGTTGAGAAATCTCTAATGATTTCTCAAATGTCATTTGACCCCCCTGCTTTAGTTCTGTCCCACTTCCAATTCTTATTTCGACTAGGAGGGGATGGAGGACAAATAAGTTCACTAAAACCAGATTCTATCTACCTCTTCAACTTTTCTTCCATTATCTTTTTCTCTAACAAATCATTACCTCCCAAAGACAGTCTGTGGGGAGTAACATTATTTTGTGAAATGATTTTAGTTTTCTTCCTTTTTTTCATGTGACTACATCATACACATAAATTATGAATTTCATGATAAAATTTAATGAAATATATAATGAAATGTTCACGAACTCGCCATGAGGGATCCATTCAATTCAGAACAAATTGAGACCATGTTTTTCATCTATAAATATTTCCCACAAGGATAATTGTCCTTGTATTTGCCAAAGATGTAATAGCATATCAAATTTGTCTTGAATTGCATCCATTTTGTTGCTATTGAAGACAAATTCGAAGTCTCAAACTCAAAGTTTATCTAAAAATTATAATAAATAAATCATTAAAATGTAAATGACATTTTCTATACACAAATTATTTAATGACCTTTAAATAAATAACTTACACAAATATCCTTCCAAATAAGATTCTTCTCTACTTCAGTTACATGGTCCCAATCAGGTACCAAGATAGACAACTTAGATCGAGCTAGGACACCTAAATAACTTATAAATTGTGCATGATTAGGGCCTGATGCCCTGCCAGTCTATGGGTCTATTTGAACGGGAACTCTATTATTATCCACACGCCTAATGACAAGATTTCTCAGTTGTATAGGCTCCCTAGTCTTCTTTGATGAGTCATCCATGTGATCGACCTACAAAAAATAAAAATATGTTTAAGAAATATATTTAAATTAAATAAAACCAATTTTTAAATAAAAAAGATAATAAAAACATAACTTGATTTCTACTGTGCAGGTGTTAAAATGTTCTCTCATATTCCTTCATTGTGATCATGGCATGTAACATGTAGTTCATGTGCATCATTTTCATCATTCAAAAAGGATATTTGTCTACAAAATGAAGACTTGTCTACAAATTGGACCCTTGAGTCATTCTATGGATGAACATCATGTTCAATTCTCCCTTGTACGACAACTAACCACCTTTCATTAGAAGGATCTCTCACATAAAGAACTTGTTTTTCTTGGTAAGCCATGATGAAAGGATATTCCTTCCACACTATCTTTGTAAAATCAACCAAAGTAAAACCCAAGTCATCATTTTGATAAAGTATGACATGCAAAAACTTATTTTTCAAATTTTGATAAAGTATGACATGTTGGAGGCAAATATGTTCATTTACCATGAGGTTGTGGTTGCAACTCCAAACGAACACCCATCTCAATTAGATCTTTACGAGCATTTATGCCATCATTCGTCTTTCTTTTAATATTCAACAACGTGTCAATTATACTATCACAAACATTATTTTCCACATGCATTACATCTATGCAATGCTTAACATCTAACTTTGACCAATATGGAAATCAAAGAATATTGATTTCTTCTTCCAAATATTTTTCTCAATGTTTTGCTTCTGTGTTTTTCCAAAAGTCACATTGACATGACAGACTTGGTTGTACACTTCCTCGCCAGTTAAGGGTGGAGGTGCAATTTTGTCATCCCGAGATCCTTTAAAAGCTTTCTTTAACCTACGATAATGGTGATTACGTTTCAGAAACCTTTGATGCCCAATGTAATAATTTAATGGTAACTTTTGTTCTCTTCACATATCAGACAAGCATTATGTCATTTAACACTGTAACCGCTCAAATTCCTATATGTTGGAAAATCATTAATATTGCACACAAATTGAAATTGACCTTCTCATATACATCAAATACTTCAACTCCTTGATCTCATAACAACCTAAAGCCTTCTATCAATGGACTTAAGTAAACATCTATGTCATTTCTAGGTTGTCTTGGTACCGATATCATCATAGACAACATCATATATTTTCTCTTCATACACAACCAATACAGTAAATTATAAATAATGACTAAAACGGATCACAAACTATGTTTGCTACTTAAATTACCGTAAGGATTCATACCATCTGTTGCAAGACCAAGTCTAAGATTTCTTGGATCACTCCCAAACTCAAAATACAAAGAATCAATTTTCTTCCATTACGGTGAATCGACAACATGTCGTAACAACCCATCAAGTTTTTTCCCATTTGCATGCCACGTGAGGTTTTTTGCATCATTAACATTGACAAACAAACGTTTAAATTGCGGTATGATTGGAAGATACCATAATACTTTTGCAGGAGAACCCTTTTTCACATAATCTTTCTCACTGTCATCATCCTTCACTTTATATTGTGATACCCTGCATCTTGGACACTTGTGAAATGATTCAAATTCTTTTCTATACAATATAAAATCATTGGACATGCTTACTCCATGACCCTCAAACCCAATACCAAAGCGTTCAACATATAACAAATAAAAAAATTTAAAACATAATACATTATAATATATATATATATATATGTAAACCAAATAATAAATTATAATTAAAATCAAAATATTTAAAAATAAAAAACTAACTTGGCAGGAATGGACCTGTGGCAGTAATGGCGGCGATGGTGGGGGCAACAACAGTGGAACAAACAATGGACGACAAAGTGGCAGTGGTAGTGAAAGGAGCCCTTCGATGTGGATGTTGTGATGATGAAGACGACGAATGCACAATACAAGCAATGCGACAACAACAACGGTGGCAACAATGGTGGAAGCAAGTTCAGGCAGAGAGCAACTCAGAGGCAAGAAAATTTAGTTAAAGCGTGAAGTGCAGTGAGAGCGCAAGACAAGAAAATAGGGTAAATAAATATATTACAACAGTTAAAAGTGATAACCGACGTAAGATAATTATATTATTTTCTTAAAAAAAATTTTTACTCTGAAATGACATATCACACTGATTGGTCCATCCAACCGATGTAATATGTCATGCTCCATATTTTAAATTTTCTAAAACTTTTTTTTCTCTAAAATGACATTACATCGGTTTGATAGACTAACCGGTGTAATATGTCATGCTCCAACTTTAAAAGATTTTAGAACTTTATTTTACTTTGAAATGACATTACACTGATTGGTCCATCCAACCGGTGTAAATGTGTCAAATATTTACAACAATATCATCACATTTTTTTTACACCGGTTCTCAGATAACTCATCCAATATGTCATTGTAAAATATGTTATTTACACTACTGTGTTTTTTAACATAAAGAAAACATTTATTGAAATTTAAAAATTTTGAACTTGTTATAATATGATAAAATATTAAAAATGTTTCTCTACTCAAGATTTTAGCATTCAAAAACTGTAAATAACAACATTTTGAGAAATTGTTAACATTACAACTTCTATTTTCACCATTTTAATTTAATTTTATATTATCATGTTGTTGGTGATGATTATCACTCTCATATTATTATGCGCTATTTATGTTGAATTATTTTACATAAGAATTTCGAACACAAATTCCTTAAGTGACTAAAGAAACTTTAACCACTACATCAGACAAATTATTTAGTATTATTATGATTTTTATTATACTTATTATTGTTAATAATATGAATAGTATGAATAATATGGATAGTATGAATATTAATACTATTAATAATATTAATACTAATATTAATAATATTATTAATATGAATAATATGAATATAATTTATATTATTATTATTAATATA
>Ga0123341_1006932_pt1 | contig 10292 bp, 11 predicted proteins | sample Turbeapinknodule_FD_89959 | JGI IMG/M metagenome (GOLD analysis project Ga0123341, IMG submission 89959) | Root nodule microbial communities of legume samples collected from Mexico - Turtle bean Mexico pink nodule | ecosystem: Host-associated > Plants > Roots > Nodule | place: Mexico: Nepantla...
GTTTCTTATGTTTCCCTCTTAAGCACCATCTACCAAAGATATTACAAATAAAGAAAACAATTGTCCATTATTTCCTAAGGCCTTGAACATGCTTCTTGTAAGCCTTTGAGAAGGATGAATAACTTCTTGCACATCTACCTCTTGATCCTCTTCCTCCTCTTGTCCTTGTTGATTGGCTTCTATTTGTCCTTGGCCTTGATCTCCATCAGCTTGTCAATGACAACCAACCCACAAGGTGAGTCAGTCGGGAATTATAATAAAAAAGAAACGATTGGAGGGACAACTTCATCCTAAAGGCATCACAAATTAGCCTAAAGACCTAAAGGGTCACCCATGCATATGGGTGTAATTGGGTGGGAAAGAAATATCTTTTTCCCATCTGTACTTTCCTCTCGTCAATACACCTTAAAAGAAAACAAAATCTTAAAGCATTCCTGCTTTACACACATATATAAGTACAATACCAATTGGATTGGAGTAGTGTAATAATTATTATATACACTAATCTTTTAGAGAAAAAAGACAATAATAATTAATATACTTTAGAAAATGTTATGCGAAAGCCTCAACAGATAACGGGCCAAATCACAAACTGGTAAAAAAGAAGAAAGAAATGCTTTATTTACCCAATGATGGGGCGTGGACGACGCGGTGGGGCACGCCACAGTTAAAGAGCCACTGGGAAAGAGATGACTCAGGAGGGTCACGTCCCAGGGGTGATCTGCATGCATGGTACGTGAACAACTAGGGACTCCCAGGGCAGATGACCCCAGAGATTGGGCGCATGAGTTGGCACCGAAGCGGTCATCCCGCGCCAGTTGCACTCTGGAAGGGAAGTCTTGTTGGGTTCAATAGTGTCAAAGTTCAAGAGGGGGGTGAATTGAGCTTTTAAAACTTTCGCACAGATTCAGATTTTATCACAGTACACAAAAAATAAATCGATTTATTTAACAATGAACAAATTTATTTTTATACTGTTTATGTACTTTAAGGCATTTATCTAAGTTGAATGATTTTTTATTTTAAGATTGAGTTAGATGATCTGCAGGCAAAGTTCAAATTGATTTTCGCAGAATTGAAACAAAGAGCTACAACAGTTAATCACAACCTTTGAATACAAAGTCAATGCTTGTTTTTAAAACACTTAACAGATTGTATTAACCTTCACAGAGCATGAACTTCAATGATGTTTCAACACATATAGATTTATGCAGAAGTTCTTTAGAAAGTTTTCCAGAAAATCAAGAACAATATAAACGTACCCAGAAAGAACAGATTCAAATACAATTGAATCGATTTATTTCTTGACAGATCAGTTTATTAAGCAATTTATTAAGTGCAGGAATTAAGAGAGAATGAACACAAAACAGTTATACTGGTTCACTCAAATGAGCTACATCCAGTCTTCACCTAATCCAAGGTGAAATTCACTAAACCACAATTCAAAACAATTACAAAAACCACTGTTCTTGAAGCCTACAAGAACATGGCACACTTTGCTGAATAACATTATTCCAGCACACACCACTCTTCAAGAAACCCTATCAAGAAGAGTCTATAACCACACTTTACAAGAAATTGAAGAAAGAAACGAATACACCTGATAGAGAATGCAGAAATTTGCCTTAAACCAGTAGAACAAATTGCTCACAGAATGACAACACCTCTAACCAAGCCTTAGAACCAACCAAGAACAAGCACACTTAGTGATTTCGAAAATCTTTCAAGAACACATGCTAATCCTCTGAAAATTCTTATTTCTCTATTGTAAAACTAGTTTTCTCGATTATTTGAACAACCCTTTAAAAGCCAGAACCAACTCTCCTTTTATAGAAAACATTTTATAACAAAATTTAAAAAAACAGTTAAAGCTATTACAAAAAGAACATATTGAAAGTAAAATGAACAAATTTATTTTTAAAGGCAGTTAGAGAATTTGTTATATGGAGGAGACTTAGTCAAATACCCTAGTGCAAGGATAAAACGTAAAAAGCCCTTTAAGGTAAGCATGGCATCAGACTAAAAAGAATCTATTCATTTACAGAAGAACAAATTTATTTTCAAACCGATAACAGAAACTCTTTAACAAGTGAAACACAGTCGTTTTGATGGAATGAAGACTTAGTCAAAATACTTGATGGACAAAACATGATTTTCAAAAGCACATAATCAAGGCATCAGTTTAAGAAAAAGAATCTATTCATTTAGAGAAGAACATATTCATTTTTTATGCAGTAAGGATATTTTTGCAAAACATGTGAAAAACAGTTTCATAAAACATTGTGCTTGCTTCTATCAGATGGTCAGGGGTTAAGAGGTGAGTTACTTAGCAAAAAGCCTACTTTAAACAACCTCTAATCTATGCCTAAGATATCCTTAAATCAAAAGCAAACACTAAGGAAAATTACACAATTGGCTTCATCAAACACATGTCTTGAAGGGGCAGCATCCATCTTCAACAAGTCTTACGCACTAAAGGCCCTGAGTGCAGGGTTAGTGACGCTAAGGCATGCCTCCAGTAAAGTCTAGCTACAATGAGCGAAGGGTCAGAAACACCAAAGGGTATATAAAAGGTAATAAATAACAGAATAAGGTATGCATTTCTAATGCAAGTAACACACACAGAGAGAACACACACACATGATCTCAGAGCTAGGAGTTTTTGGTGTTTCTTTGCCCGAGAGTTTGACTTGAGCGTCGGAGTACAAACGGCCGCGAAGGCGCCCTTTGTCTCATTCTTGCAGGTGTTTGTTCATCGAGGGAAAGGAACGTAGAGACAGGATTCTTGAACGCGAAGTTATCAAAGGTGCACGAACACGTTTAGGTCACCGGCGGGAACATTTTGCGCCCACCGTGGGACTCGATCTAAAATGTTTGTCCCAACCGCAAGAAGTGAGAAAGACTCATCAAGAATCGATCAAGAATGAGGAATACAAGGTAAAGTTCTACTGCACCGGGCATAAGTGAAGGTTTGACCCTGCAACAGGTTATGGAGATGATGCAAGGCCTCCAAGAAGCGATGGCAGCGTCAAGCGCTGACCAAGAATGCATCCAGATGGATCTGGCCGCGTCGCAAGTAAGAAATGAAGAGTTTCACCGAACCAATGAAGAGTTGTGGCGTGGTTTGCGAAACCAGGCAGGGAATCATGAAATAGAGGAACAAGAATGCGCTACACCTCCCAGGGAGTTTCCCATGCCATTTTCACAGGTGATTATGGATGATGTCATACCTGCTACGTTTGTGGGGCCGAAAGCCATGTTCACTAGGATGGAGGATCCAGAGGCTCATCTTACAACTTTCCACACATAGATGATACTGGTTGGTGGTTCTGATGCAGTAAGGTGCAAATTGTTCATGAGCACGTTGGTAAGGACAACGATGGATTGGTTCATCAGCCTCCCTGATGGTCATGTGACGTTATTTGCCCAGTTGTCAAAGTTGTTCAGGAAGCAGTACATTGTGAATCGCGTTCCCCCACCCAATTCTTACGATCTCTTCGACGTAAGGCAGTACGAGGGTGAGTCGCTAAAGGAGTTTGTTAATCGTTTTGGGGCGCAGGTGGTGAAGGTCAACACCAAGGACGAGACGATGATGGTTCACGCATTCAGGAAGGGGATTTGTCCAGGGCCTTTTAGTGAATCACTCATTAGGAACCGCCCCAAAACCTTCGCTGAGATTAGGCGTCATGCGGTGGCTCACATCGCGACAAAGGAGAGGTGAATGAAAAGCACGCGTGTCTTGTCCCCACGCGCCCACGAGCGACAGCGCGTGCGCAACCCATAAGAGTGCACGAGGCCGCAACGGGGAAGAGGAACCATGGGAAGAAGCAACCCTATGAGCCTAGGAAGCCTCAGACTAAAGGGCGTGCGAGAGAGAATAATCCTGTAAGGCATAACTTCGTAGGTAATGTTGTTCGTAGTTAATACTGAATTTACCTACGGATTCATATCTGTGGGTAAAAATCTATAGAAAATACTGATTATTTTTGTAGTGGGAATGACTACCGAAGATAAGAGTGCGACAACTTTGTTTTCTTGTAATGATGAAAGTAACAATAAGGGAGATGGTGGGTTATCAAGCCTAGAAGCGGGGAGGAGAAGCTTGTTGGGACTCATTCCCATAAAGATTTCAGTATCCACCAAGTGTTTGGTCATCCCATACGCAACTGCTTGGCGTTGGAACACCAGTTGGATGAGCTGGTGAAGAGTGGGTTCCTAAATGACTATTTGGCGGAGCCACAGGGGACTGAGACCTCAACAGCGTCAGGAGAGGACCAAGGGCATGAGATGCCCATTCATAGAGAGATCCAGACCATCTCGGGGGGTTTCTCAGGTGGAGGGCGCACTGCCTCTTAACGTAAGAGGTATGTATGCTCTTGGTAGATGATGTGCTCGACATCGACCTTACTTTCACAAGGGTCGATCTTCAAGACATCGTTCCTCATGATAATGACCCTGTGGTGATTTCTGTTGTGATCGCGGGAAGAAAGGTGCACCGAGTGCTAGTACACCAAGGCAGCTCGGCGGATGTGATGTTTTGGTCCACTTTTAATAAGCTACAGTTGTCTCCCGATCAGCTGAGGCCTTACACGGGATGCTTGTATGGTTTCGCGGGAGACCAGGTGGAGGTGCGAGGGCATTTGGAGCTGAGGACCACCTTTACGGACAGTTTTGCATCCCGCACGGAGAATATAAGGTACATGGTTGTCAATGCCCCCTCGGCCTATAATATCCTATTAGGAAGACCGGCTCTGAATAGGCTGAGGTCGGCAGCATCAACACGCCACATGAAGATGAAGTTGCCAGACCTGAGCGGGAAGGTGATAGTAATCAAGTCAGACCAACAAGAGGTTAAGAGGAGCTACGAGAACAGCCTCAAGACCAAGAGGAGGGTGTTCACGGTTATCGAGCGCCCACCTAGCGGAAACGGGGACACCCGCGCAGGGGTGTCCCACGCAGAAAACACTCGGGAGAGGTGATCCGAGTCAGCTGGGAATATCATGGAGAGGCAGATTGGGGGCAAAACGTTCAAGCTTGGTAAGTCATTGAACCAAGCAGAGCAAGATCAAGTCGCTGGGGTGATAGCACGACACCTGAACGCCTTTGCATGGTCCGCCTCGGACATGCCAGGCATAGACCCAGATTTCCTATGCCACCGCCTCACCATGGACCCCAAGGCAAGGCCCGTCCGCTAGAGAAGAAGGAAGTTCAATGAAGAAAGGCGGCGTGTCGTCCAAGAAGAAACAAAGAAGTTGCTGAGAGCCGGCCATATAAGGGAGATTCAATACCCTGAGTGGTTGGCAAATGTGGTCTTGGTGAAGAAAGCGAACGGGAAGTGGAGAATGTGTGTGGACTTCACCGACCTCAACAAGGCGTGCCCAAAGGATTCGTACCCCTTACCAAGCATCGAAACTTTGGTGGACAGCGCCTCAGGTTGTAAGATGCTCAGTTTCCTATATGCTTTCTCCTGGTACAACCAAATCAAGATGCACCCAGAGATGAGTGCAAGACGGCGTTTATGATCGAGACGTTCTGTTACTGCTACACAGTGATGCCGTTCGGACTGAAGAATACGAGCGCTACCTACCAAAGGTTGATGATCAAGGTCCTTGCACCCATGTTAGGTAGGAATGTGCAGGCCTACGTGAATGACATGGTGGTGACTTCGCAGGCGAGGGGCCAGCATGTGTCTAATCTGGAAGAGCTATTTACGACAATAGCTAAGTATCGTTTGAAGTTAAACCCCGAAAATTGCGTGTTCGGGGTCGAGGCGGGTAAGTTCTTGGGTTTCCTACTCACCGAGCGTGGGATAGAGGCGAACCCGGAGAAGTGTGCTGCAATCCTTGCCATGAGAAATCCGACCTCGGTGAAAGAGGTGCAGCAGTTGACAGGGCGGATGGTCACCCTATCCAGATTCGTATCTGCTGGAGGGGACAAGGGCCACCCCTACTTCCAATGTTTGAGGAGGAACAGCCGTTTCGTGTGGACCGCAGAGTGCGGGAGGCATTCCTCAAGCTAAAGGAATACCTGGCCACCCCTCCCGTGTTGTGCAAGCCGCAGTTGGGCACTTTGCTTCGATTGTACTTTGTCGTAACGGAGCGGGCGATTAGTTCGATCCTCGTTCAAGAGCAGGGCCAGGTACAGAAACCGATATACTTTGTGAGCAAAGTATTACAAGGGCCGGAGGTGAGGTATCAAGCCCTAGATGATGGAGATAAAAAAGAAGAGGATTTCACTAATGGAGGAAGAGGCCATCCACCCAAGCATTTAAAGTTCTTCCTTCTAGTCTTCTCAAAATAAAGAAGAAATGAAATAAAGAGAGGACCAAGCCTAAAAGAAGACTACAAGCATTCAAGAATAGGCTCAAATTAATATCTCTCTTTATAGTTTCTTTTGTATAAATTTGTAAATAATATAGAATAGCTTTAGGATGTGCTAAAGAGGGAAACCTTAAAGACATCTCTTTTGTAAAGTACCTTAGGCGCTAGTTTGTAGGAAAAAGCTAGAAGAAGTGATTCTTCTTAATTACTTCTCTTTAGGCTCTAGTTTGGGAAGGGGCTAGAAGAATGACCTTTCAAGCTCCTTCTCTTTTGTACATTTGTGACCAACCCTCCCTATTATAAAAGGGGTGCTTGGGTCTTTGAAATAACAAGTTGAAATTGATTTTTGAAAGTAAAGAATCTCTACCAAATTGGTGAGTGAGTGTGAGAGACTTGTGTCTTCTCCCCTTCTAGTCTTATCTTGGGAGATCTTAGGCTCTCAAGTGGCGGCAATAGTTATCTTGAACTCAATCCTCCTCTTCAAGTGGCGTGCACAATTCCAAGAGCTTCATCTACATAAGTCCATTTTCCCCTTCACTTTCCAAATTACCCATTTTTGTTCTACTTGTTTGTTTTCACTTTCAATCGGTGCGATCTCTTCCTTATGATGTCCTCTTTCATTTGCTGCACTCATATTCAATTTTAATCGGTGCAAATTGGTTGTTCTCGCTGTTTTGGTCACGGCCTCCATGGGTAAAAATGCTATATGTTGTGTTCTTGAGTTTCTCCATGGGTTTGTTGTTCTTGATAGGTTTCTATGTGAGTTTGACTTGGTTCTTGTGTTCTTGATTAAGTTCTTGAATGGGTAAAGAATCGTGATCCAATTCTAAAGGTGCCTAATCATTTTCCAACTCTTATGGAATCCATAACATGTTCATATCATATCCATATCATGTTCCTAGGATCACATCATGTGATATCATGAGTCTTAGGTTTGTTCTTGTGTGTGTTTGAGTTGTTTTGGCACTTTTAATTCAAGAACTTTATATTCTTGTCTTTACCTTTCTGTTTTAGGTTTATTTTTGGGTATTTCTTGCTGTTTTCTTGTTCTTAATACATTGTTTTTGTGTCATTTTGATTTTTGAATCTCTATAAGTTTTGTCAAAGTCCTTTTGTTAATAATTTTGGTTTCTTGATTTTTAATTGAGTGCAGTTTTATGTGTTTGTTTTCTTGATCCTTTGGTGCCTTTTCCTTTTAGATTTGAGTTCTTACTTGTATTTTAGATCTATAGAAGTTCTTGAAACATCAATTCTATTATGTCTTTTAAAGTTTCTCAATTTTGTTTTTAATTCCAGAATAGGTTTCCTCTGTTTTTTTTGAAAACGTGCTGACTGTTTGGTTTATCAAAATTTCTATGCTTACTGGAAAATTCTGAAATTCAGGATTTCAGTACTTTGAGGTGTTATAAAAGAGTGAAAAAAAGAAGTACATCAAAATTCAATATACAAAAAAATGATAAATGAAATACGTACCATGTGTAAAATTCTGCTTCTGGAAAAACGGTGATTCGGCAGTAATTTTCGGAAATTTATCACAATTTATTGGCTTACTATTTTTGAGTGATTCCAGTGCCAAATTTTAGATAACATCTTGAATTTATAGTGGTTAAAATTTCACATTCCTGTTCGCTTTCTACAGTTCCAGTTAAATCTGTAAAGTCATGCACAGTTTACATAAAATTTTAGTAGTTCTGTTTTTTGTTTTCTTCATCTACTGTAGTGCTTTTCTCTAGGTTTCTTTTGTGTGTCATCTTTTCATTGAGTACCTTATTTTTCTTGTTTTTCTTTTCTTCACTATTCTTTGAGTTTGTCATATATCTTGTATTCCTTTTGCTATAGCCTTTTCTTTTTTACACCTTTTCTTGATTGTCTTTTATTGTTCTTTAAGTTTTGTGGTGTATTGGCTTTAAGAGAGAATGCTTTGCTTTGACATATTTCATTTGAGAGTTACCAAAACCTCAAGAGCAGATTGGTTGAGGGAATTATTCTTGGAGTGCTTTGAGTGTCTTTTACTTTTCATTACAGCAGCATCATTGTTCCATTTTCTAACCTTGTTTTTCTTAAAATTGTTTGTTCTTTTTGTTTGCTGTTTTGATTTTGCAATGGATACCTTATCAAGTGCAGCACCTTCTAAATGTCATTCCCCTCCAAAATCATACTTCATTGATGAATTACAAGAAGTTAAAACAATATCTGCACAACAAGATGAGGAATTGAGACAAATGGAGGCAAGGCTTCAAATTTTAGAAGTAAAACACATGGAGAAAAGATTGTCAAAACTTCCCATGAAGCATGAAAGATCCATTCCTCACGGCCAACATCATCATGGGAAATGTTATAAGGAGTTCCAACAACTATGGGAGCTTTGAAAAAAAAGAAAGAATGGAAAATACATAAACGTGAAGATAGGCGCCAACATGAGGCATTTCCTTATTCTCAAATTGTAAATTTTCCTACTTTTAGTGGTGTTGATGATGGTTATGTGTATTTAGATTGGGAAGCTAAGGTTGACCATATTTTTCATGTGTATTAGGTTCAAGATGACCATAAACTTAGGATAGTTTCTTTATACTTTTTGGACTATGCCAAAGAATGGTGGCATCAAACTCTTAGGGACATTGGTTATAACAAGAGGCCTCCCGTGGTCTCTTTGAATGATTTGAAAGAGTGTATGCGTGCGAGGTTTGTTCCTCCTCCTTCTAGGAAGGAACACTTGTTGAAGTTCCAAAGGCTTCCTCAAGGACATAGGACGGTAGATGATTACTTTAAATATTTTGAAACAACTTTGACTAAAATGAATATGCATGCTAATGAAGAGTCAAAGATAAAATGGTCTATAAGTGGTTTGAGAAGAAATATTAGAGAATTTGTAGAACTAAATAAGTACTCTATTTTAAAGAAAGTGGTTCGTGTAGCCATCAAGGTGGAATCATACCTTTTGAAAACAACTTTCAAACATACTCATGATGATGGTTTCTACAAATCTTCAAAGAAGGATGAAAAACTTTCGCCTAAACTTTCTCCTTCAAATATTTCAAACGCTACCTTTTCTAACCAACAAGTTTCTACAAAGAATTCTTCTACATCTCCTAAGTCATTTACCAAAACTTCAAAAATAAAATGTTTTAAATTTTTAGGTTTTGGGCACATAGCTCTTCATTGTCCACAAAAACGAACTTTAATGATAAATACGGTAAAAAAAGACCTAACTCAACCACTTACCAAAAGTGACAATGAAAAAGACAAAGAAGGCCAAGTTGACATGGGTCTTATCCTTTCACCTCCAAGGTGTTTCCTTCCTTATCTTTTTCATTACCAAGGTTCTTACTTCACCACCATCTTGGTTAAAGAATGTTAGGAATGATTTTTTCATACCTCCTAATGGTTTTCACCATTTAAGAGTGTTGAACCAAGTGGTGTTCCAGCTTTGAAGAATCCAAACCCTTTGAAGGATGTTGAAGGCTAGGCTGTGCTTGTTGTTGCTGAGCTGTCTTAGATAGGATCTGGGGTATTTTGTTTATGTAATCCACTCTTGATTGAATCCAAAGCATAGGCATTCTCAATCTTTTTAAAAGAAAGGTGTTTTTCAAACTAAGTGAAAAACAACCGATTGTTTTATACTTAGGTGTTTTTAGAAAAGATTGAAAATTGTTTTTATGGTTGACTTGCTGTCAAAACCAAAACAATCGATTGATTCGTGGAAACAACCGATTGTTTGTTTTGGTACCATAACAGAAAAATGGTTTGTGCTTTGACTGAGCATTAAATGTTTTTCCAACTGTTTACGCTCCAGTTTTTAATGCTTTGACCAATCCTTAAATGAAATGAATAGTTTGTTAAGATTTGATAAAAAACAACATCTTTGAATATATTCAGAAAAACATATTTGAGTTTTAAGAACTTACACAAGATTTTGAGATTTTCAAAGAGTTGAGATTGCTTAGAGATTGAGATTGATCAAAGAGTGTGAGA
>Ga0123341_1006933_pt1 | contig 10290 bp, 5 predicted proteins | sample Turbeapinknodule_FD_89959 | JGI IMG/M metagenome (GOLD analysis project Ga0123341, IMG submission 89959) | Root nodule microbial communities of legume samples collected from Mexico - Turtle bean Mexico pink nodule | ecosystem: Host-associated > Plants > Roots > Nodule | place: Mexico: Nepantla...
AAAAAATCTAAAATTTGAATTAAGGATTAAAATCAATTTCAACAACCAATTGAAAAACAATACACAAACTTTTGTTATTTAATATTTTTAATAATAATATAATAATAAGAATAAATGAATGAAGTTTTTATTTTGATGAGAACAAAATGAGTTTGTCCATGCATAATTTCTCATGAATTTTGTCACATGCAATGGGACAAATGTGTGCACGTGCTTCTCACATGCAAAACACAAACACTATCCATAATAGCTATGGACATGGAATAATGCATACTATTCTTATTCTCCCATGTTTCACCAGATTTTGAGCTATAAAAAACTACCATACAATGCAAGCTTTTCTGCATCAGCATTCACATTCAACACTGCAGAGAACCAAAAAGCTTTTGCATTAAGCAGAGAGAGTGATCCAATGCAAGAACATTGGAGAAGAAGATAAAAAGAAGAACATATTCAAAAGGTTTGTTGATTGATCTGAAAACCCTTTTGCGTGATTTGGTTCTCTATTGTTTGTTTTATTCACATTAAACTAAAGAAAGTGCAGATAAGAATGCACAATAATGACTCTGCTTCACAAAACTAACCTAGCTAGCTTCACATATATAGATGTATCTGTGTCTGACTCGGATCCATGTCACATGTGATCACGTTTCTTCATAAGGAAGGTTATGAAATTTTAACCTATTAGGGTCCTACCCACGTTAAGTTTTTCTGCATTTCTTATTTCTGAGTTTTGTTTGACCAACTGGGACAGAGTTAGGCTGAGATAACCAATCTGAAGCCTCAGAATATATCTCTTTCTGCATGTGCTATCTTCTGGGAGAGGTTTTGTTTTGATCTTTCTTTCTTTTGTGATTTGATTTGTGTTTTCTGATTCTGGGTCGTTGAGTTTTTTTTTTTTGCTGTAAGTTGATTAATATATTATTGGTTGGAAAAATGACAGAAAGTGCTGTGAAGATTGAAGGGAGATGAAGAACTCTGGTATGGAAAGTGGTATGTTCATTGACAGTGATGAAGATATGGAGAAGGATCTGCATAAAGATGAGAATGATGGAAACGATTCTGATTATTCGAATTATTCCAATGAAAACAATTCAATGAGGAAACCCAGCAGCTACAGCATGGCATGGCCTCAAAGTTACAGGTTAGCTTCACCTGTGTGTGCTCACTGTGTTTTGATCTGCCATGAATGAGTGTGTTTCAGGCTATTCATTTGACTTTTCTTTTTTAATTTCTCATTTCTTAAGGCCAAAACAAGGCTTTTCTTTCAAGGAATATTGACTAATTAATGGTTGGAAAAAGAAGAAAAGTAAGATGTTGGAATGAAAATTCAGAATGTCTATGCTTCTCACTGGTGTTTATTAGCTCTAGAGTGAAAAAAAAAAACAGTTACTGAAAATAGTTATGGCATTACATTATTCTAAGAAAAAAAAAAGTGAGAGATAATTAAGATAGATGAAAAATGAAAAAAATAATGGAAGAAAACAAATGAGTAACTAATATAGCAAAAAAGATTTGTTTTTGGTTTTGAGAAAAATAAAAAAGTAGTATAAAAGTATAGAAAATAATAAAACCCCTTGTCATCCAATTAAACATATCACAATAGATTTTTGATAATCAATTATAGTTTTTTTGACATTGATTATGTGTTTCACAAAATGTTTGTGGTAATTGACTATATATCAGCCAAATTAATCTTTTATTGTGTTTAAAAGTGAATATTTACAGAGAAATGAAAACTGTGTAACCCTTTTTTATTATTTCTTTTCCCCTAAAATTTTCTCTTTATCAAACAAAGTGTTTTTAAAAGACTAGAAAACACTTATTCTTTTTGGCCAATTGCTGATGGGTGTATGCACTATGAGTCTCTCCATATATCATTATCCTTGGCAAAAGTGCAAGCACACACACCTTATTAGAAATAGATTGCTTCAATTTTCTACCCTTAAAAAATAATAACTTCTGTAACAAAAGCCCTTTTGGTATACCAAGGAGAGACAAAACTTAAAACATTGTTTTGAACAAATCAGTTGTGTTAATCATTTTACTTTCAGAAGTAATAAAAAGTGATTACAGAATCAGACTTTTGTTCATCACCCTTGCTGGTTGAATATCTGTTTCTTCATCTCTCATTTTAGCATTTTGCTTAATGAATCTGAAATGCTTCAAGTTGAAGTACTTATTTTGATGCAATTAATAATGTTTCAGGCAATCCATTGATCTATATGGTAGTGTACCATCACCAAATATTGGATTTCTGGGGACCACATCACTGTCAAGATTAGGAAGTTCTTTTATTTCTTCATCTTTGACAAGGAGGCAAACTCTTGAAATACTTCAACAAGAGAAAAAACCACTCTTGCAACCCACAGAAGAGGAGAAAGTGCATCATACCTTGCTTCCTTCACAAGTATCTAGAAAGTCTTCCATTAGGAAAGACCCTTCCAAGGTTTCTCATGAAGTTCACATACCAGGCCAATGCACTTTTGGACAAGCTGTGCTTAATGGTAACTATACTGATAACTGCTTCTTCAATGCAAAATATTAAAAAAAATGAAAGCAATTATGGTGAAGCCATATTAAATGAAGACACTGCCCATGATTTCATTCCTTCATACAAAGACTTAGGAAACCTTGACACTCTGTTTGTTCTGTTTTAACTACACGTTTATAGATGTGAGTATATTATTATTTAGTTTCAAGATGTTGCATTTCTCTGAAACTAAATCTGAGAGACAAAAACTATACTGCACTACTCTGCATATTATGCTTATGTTTTCTAAGGTTTGGCTTGTACTCAATATAGCTTGTAGATAACAAAAATTGTAGATGTAGCTTGTAGATATAACAAAATTGTTGAATTAAAATATTTGGCTTTTAAAATTTTGCTAGAATGTGTACTCTTGAAAAGAATTAGTCCAAGTGTTGGCTTAATTGTTCTGGATTTTGCAGGCATAAATGCCCTTTGTGGAATAGGAATCCTTTCAACAGCTTATGCAGTTAAAGAAGGTGGATGGGTTAGTCTTTCTATATTGTTATTGTATGCACTTTTTTCCTTCTATACTGGTTTGCTTCTGCGTTACTGCTTGGATAGTGCACCTGGTCTTGAGACATACCCTGACATTGGCCAAGCAGCTTTTGGAACTACTGGACGTATCATAATTTCTGTGAGTTTTAAATTTTTTTCATCAATGGTTAATTTCAAAGCATTAATTAGTCTCTAATCTCCAGCCACTGCTTTTTAATCTATATTTTTTGCATGCAGATAATATTGTACATGGAACTATATGTAAGTACTTCCTTCACTCTTTCTTGCTTTTGAAATCTCAGTTGTTATTTGTCATGTCAAGAAAATATGGATTATATAAAGCTAAAGAAAATCTTATTTGAACAAATTCTCACTTTGATTTCTGAACTATTTAGGTGTTTACATTTGGACCCTTAAAATGATTCAAAAGATGAATCATTATAACCTTTCTGTAGTTAAACAAGCTTATCCTTGCTTATATATCCATTAGTAACTTTTCATCACCAACTTGAATCACAACAAAATCTCAAAATTGAAAAGACATTAATGATACTTCCTCCTTTACTTTTCCAAACAGAAAGGCATAAATGTTTACATGTAACTTAAAACTTCTGGTTTGATTTGATTTTTCTACCTTCTCTAATTAAGATTTTGATGAGAATATCTTAATCAATTGAATGTTTATTAATTTTATGTAGGCTTGTTGCATTGAGTACATAATCGTAGAGAGTGACAACTTATCTACATTATTTCCAAATGCACACATTAGTTTGGGTGGAATTGAAGTGAATGCACACATTTTGTTTGCAATATTGACAGCAGTGGCTCTTCTTCCTACTGTTTGGCTTCGTGATCTACGTATTCTCAGTTACGTCTCAGGTACAAGCTTTATCCTTTCTCTTTCTTTCCTTTTCTTTTGCAAGCAAATGTTAACAAAAGTGCTTTTATAAACAATGTCAGCACATATATTCAAGTACCAACATTAATCAATCATTTTAAGTACCCTTATTGAAAGTGGTTTTAGTGAACTTATGATGTAAATTGTCACATGAAATGTTTAGAAATGAAAATTTGGAAGCACCATTGTAACCCTTTAAGATGTTGTTGCAGCTTGTGGAGTTATTGCAACGTTTCTAGTGGTTATATGCTTGATCTGGGTTTGCTTCGTAGACAAAGCTGCTATTGATTATACCAAAGGAACAACAACCACATCAACATTCAATCTTGCAACATTTCCTGTTGCAATTGGTCTCTATGGTTACTGCTACGCAGGACATGCTGTGTTTCCAAACCTCTACACTGCCATGGGAAATCGGAATCAATTTCCTGGAGTGCTCTTAGTATGGTAAACAAATAAAAAACTTCTACATTAGTTATTCACACTCTTAGCTAGAGAAATTCTCTCTTATAAACATTGAGAAGTTAAAGGTCAAAATCAAAGCTAACTTAAACCAACCATACCATCTAATTCTTAGGCTATTCAATCCCTTAATTCTGTATAAGAATGCTAGTTTTTGGTAAGTGAAGCACATGTATGCAAAAAAGAAGAAGTGTTGGTTAACAACATTTTGCTAACAAGTAATCCATAATATATATAGATAGATAGATATCGATAGATATATGTATGTCTCTATATGAAATGGCTAACTTAAGAGTCTTTTTAATGCAATAGTTCATATGTTACAAAGGGATTCTCTTTGGTTAATACACAAAAGAGAGATGTAAATCTCCACAAAATAAGTACCAACACTCCTTTTCACTTAACCACTGACCATACGACTAACTCTTCCACAAAAATAAGATTTATCACTAATTTCAAACTAACAAGACAGAGCAAACAGAAAATAAGATCTTAAAGTATCTAGAAAAGTCTCAATTTCTAAAAAAAACAAATTTTGTAGAATTTATGTTTAAGTGTTTGTCTAATTCAATGTGCAATTATTTTTCCATGCAGTTTTGTTATTTGTACAACTATGTATTGTGCAGTAGCTGTTATGGGTTACTCAGCATTTGGAGAAGCAACACTCTCTCAATTCACTCTTAACTTGCCCCAACACTTAGTAGCTGCCAAGATAGCTGTGTGGACTACGGTATGCTCATTCTAGATTCTGACCTTCTTCCATGTTTCATTATATATATATATATATATTTCACCATATTATTGATATTCTATCAGTCAGATAAAATTGCTAATCTTAGTATAATGTGATTTTATTTTGCAGGTGGTTAATCCATTTACCAAATATCCTTCATATGTGCCATATAAATAAATACATTTGTTCTTGCTTACCAAAATAGTGTGCTCAGCAACTAATATAAGTTCTTAACAGCAATTGGATGTTTAAATATAAATATTTCTCAAGTTTAGAAGATAATAATTTTCATTACATACATATGATATATACATACATTGATTGGATAATTTTGGAAACAAATCATTGCCCTTTTATTCTTGAAAAAAGAGGTAAGATAGAATCAATTTATTTCAATCTATGTACCTACACTGTGAAGATAAAGATAAATGTTTTTCTTAATTAGCACCACATATGCATTGAGTCTATCTCCAGTAGCAATGTGTCTAGAGGAGTTGATACCACCAAACAATCCCAACTTCAACATATATTCGAAGCTCATTAGAACAGCTCTAGTAATTTCTACACTGCTTGTTGGTCTTTCAGTTCCCTTTTTTGGTAAGCTATTATTCTTCCTTCCTTATACTTTTATCAGTTTTAGAGCCAAGTGTAACAACATTTTGTCAATTAACTCAAGAACTAGTACATAAATCAAACAGATATGAAGGAAATATGGTAAGGATTGATTTTATGTAAATTTATTGAACCAAGGGTTCTATCCCTGATCCTTTTTTATGGTCAGTTACTATCCAGTTACAAAATTTATTAGCCTTGTGGAAGTTGAAGACATGGAAGAAAATAAATGAAAAGTAATCAAAAGTGCAGGAAAAGAGTCTTGATTCCAAATGAAAAGTTATATTTGATTGAAAAGAATCCTTTTTATCATTGAAGAATGAGGCAAAGAATTGCCAAATACTATGGTTCTCATTATGAGACCCTGATTTGTTCCACTTATGTTTATAAAAAAAGAAAGGAAATGAATAGTAAAGAGTGCTCATTCTGAACATTAAAACATAACAGAATTGGTCCTAATTAATCTTCGGAATGGAATGTAGAAGGAGAGAGATTCTCAAACCGAAGTATGAAATGGATTCAATGACTTCAAAATAGTTGAAGAAGGAACCATATTAGTTAAAATCTCATGTACTACTAGCCAAATTATTTTACTATTGCCTAGTTGGATTATGTTTTACTATGAACTGCATATACTTTTGTTGCAGGTTTGGTGATGTCATTAACTGGATCTTTACTCACTATGTTTGTTGTAAGTGCCCTCAAGTTCTTCTCTTTTCTCTCCAAGAGGTACTGCTAGCCATAACATTCATTTTAATATGTTCAACCTTTTTATGCAGTCATTGATTCTTCCTGCTGCTTGTTTTCTAAGCATAAGGGGTCGCAGAACCTCACGCTTTCAGGTATGATGATTACCTCTTCATAATAGTAATGCTAAATGAAAACAGAAATACAATCACATTTTTGTTATTTAATGAGAATAGCTTTCCTCAGCCAAATGGCTAGAATACAAACAAAACATCCTTGTAGTGTTATACTATAGACATTTAGTTTGTATATGTTGGCAATTGAGATTGTTTTTAGATGTTATATTAAAGTATTTAATGTTTTTCTAATGTTCTATTTTGCTTTTAAGTTTGGTTAAAGTTTTCTTATGTTCAGAAAAAGAGTTGTAGGTGTAGATTCATGATGTCTTCTTTTAATTTGGTCATAGTTTGTTGTCTGTTATGTTCAATTGAGAGTTTCATAATTTTTCCATTTAAACTTCTGATATAAAATTACAAAGTATACTAAATCTGAGGAATATTATATATCAAGAAATCAGTTTTTCTCATTTCTTCTACCTCTTTTATGTTCAATTCTGTTTTTTAACAATAGAGATGAATGGCAAAACTTTTCCATGAACTACTCAAAGTGGGAGCATTTATCGTCTCATCATATTTATGTGAACTGCTCAAGGATTTTCAAATAGAAGATGTTGATTCAATAAAACCTAATTGGAAAATAAAGAAATGAAAAGGGAAATTTGAATTGTAATATGCTGTGTTGATATCAGTACAACTTTGATTATGTAGCAATGCTAGACCATGAGATATTTTTGTTACATGACCAAATCTTTTAAAACTTTTTTCGCTTGTTGTCTATTTATGATTACCTCTAATGTGACTCAACTTTTCCTCCTTATTCTACAGGTAGTACTTTGTGTTACAATTATTCTAGTAGGTCTTGCATCATGCTGTTTTGGATCATACTCAGCCCTCTCTGAGATCATGGAGAAATTGTTTGGATAAAGTTTTGAAGCATAAATCCTAAACAATGAGACATGTAGCAACCAAGGTCTAGTGCACTTGTTATTCTACATCCTTTTTTTTTATTTCTCGCCCCAAATGTCCAGTCATTTTTCATTAGAAGATGATTTCACATTTTGATGTTGTAATTGTGGTTAATTATTCTGGTTTTGCTTCCACACTGTAAAAGGAAATTTTGCTCATGTTTGTTGTATGGACATAGTGAATCACAGTGGAAGATTCAAATGGTCAAAGGCTGGTTTAGACTGCATTTTTCTCCACAGATAGTGTTAATGTTCTGAAGTCAAGTCCTCTTATATTGTTTAGAATGTATTTGAAGTATTGTCTACTTTAAAACTATTTTATCCTTAAAAAACGTGAGTGGATTAAGAGAAAAAAAAAGTATATATAAACTCCTTTTGACATCTAGTTATAAACAATGTAGAACCTTTTTGGATTACCCAAAAAGAAAAAAAGATAATGAAATTTCATACTCTATCTTTTTAAGCTCTTAACTACCATTTTAGTTTATATATTGAGTATGATATGATTTTTACTAGCTATGGTTATATAATTACACGATTCAATATAAAATATGTTATGCTCTAACAAATTTATATTCACGTACTAATACTTCGTGATATGGGGTTGGCCTGATCAATGAACAATGGTTGAGAATAACTGGACTCAAAGGAATCTTTATCAGAAGGTTAAAGGAGATGGTGGATAATTTGCCATAAGGGTAAGAAGACTAGAGAGTAATGCAACATTTTGATTTTTTTCTTTGTTCTTTGAGACTACATAACCGACACATTTTGACTTTGAAGAACGATAAGAACATTAAATTAAAATTTTATTATGGATGGGGACTACAACAGAGTCATTTATTCTTCTAAACAGATTGAACTCAAGGACAAGACATTGTACAACATGGAATCATGGGATGTGATTCTTATGAAGTAAAAGTAATACTATTCGGCAATGGTGCTACATATCAGTATGCATGTAACAATAGGTTACACAATGAGGATTCTAGAAAAATAGGTGGATGGTGAAAATCACAAGTTATTTGTTGTTGATTCCTATTGGCTGGTCACTGCAGCTCCAGGTTTTTCAGCCTGCAAATAAGAGTTTCAAGAATTAACCACAAAAATTGAGTTCATAAGGCAAGTTAAAAGGGAAATATTTGCAGGGTTGATAGATATATGACTAACTATTGCAACAATAACTTGTGAACTTTTGGGAGAACCATGAACATGTAGAAGAGCTTTAAGTACATCTAAAGATATTGGATTTAAAGAGAATTGAAGATTGCACTTGTTTAAGTAGCTGCATGCCTATGGGAATTCAAATATATACACTGCATAAATGATGTTGAAAAATGTTGTACCTTTTCTCCTCTTCCTCAGACTCAACAGTTTTCTTGTACTTTGGGAATGGAACTTGGCCTGATTCAATTTGAGTAATGTCTTGGAGGAGGAGCTCATAGTGCCTTTTGACTTCATCAGGGGTTTTCCCACCAACAGCAAGGGCAACATTGTTCCAACGGTCAGGGGTGTCCTTGTCATAAACTGCTAGAGCCCTTTCAAAGGCCTTGTTGTCCTTAGCACTCCATGATCCTGTAGCTGACATTGAGCTTGATGCCATTTCTGATAGTTAGTTAAGGTAACTAGATATATAGATATTCAAATGTGGTGGAATTTAGTGAACTACTGGTATATGGTAGTGCTCAAGTTCAACAGAGAGATGGCATTAACTAAGAAAGGTTGAAGAGTCTTGATGATATGTGCAGAAAGGAAGCACTATGCATGCTCCTTTTATATGCAGAAATGGAGGGTGTGACCATGCAAGGTGCAAGTTGTCTTCTCTTGCAACTTTGCCAAAACAAAGCAGAATTTGAATGATTTGTTTCATCAGGAACCACAGAATAGATCAGGACCAAGAAGTTGAAGAGTAATATGAGAGAATAAGTATCTTCAAAGGTTTAAACTGTCTTTCTGAATCATGGTTGAGGACATTGCAGCTGCTGCTATTGTGAAATTATTCTATTTGTGCACCACAGAAAACTATGATTGATAATTTTGCAATTACACTAATTATTGGTATTTCTTTTGCAATTGTGCATGTCACTATGATGTTTAAGTAAATGAAAGTATATTATGTAGGACTTGAAAAAAACAACAAAGTTGTCACACAATAGAAGAACATTCCATTGAAATAAGCTTAACATTGCTATTTTAGTTTGATTTTGGTAATCATTAGCTATAGATAGTTGTTTACTTGATTTTTTAAATGTTATTGTTTATCAAGTAAAAAAATTAATAAATAAGAGTATTCAAAATATTCCAACCCTATTACAAATTAAATAAAAAAAACACATATCTGATATTATCCCAGCATATTGTTTCTTTCAATAATATTATCAAACATATTGTAGTCATTTTTTAAAATATGTGTATAATCTTGAAAAACAAACTTTGAAGTAAAACAACTTTCATATACAGCAATTAAAACTCTTAGTCAAGATATAAAAAGCAAATAACAAATAAAGTTGAAAAAAACCAAAGAGGAAGATATGAGAAAGTCACCTTATATTGTTGTCCAAAAATAAGTGCAATGAAGATAGTCAAAATTCTCAGAAAAACTTATTTCATTTCATTTCAAATATCATATTTAGATGATCGAAGCCCTTATTTATAGATGAAAGACTTTGATCAACCTTGCTTCACTTCAGTTAATGTTTCATTAGAAAATATTTTTTAATTTAATTTAATTTAATGAGTTGGTAAAGTAATTTTCACTATAAAGTAATGGATAATACTATTTACCA
>Ga0123341_1006935_pt1 | contig 10289 bp, 16 predicted proteins | sample Turbeapinknodule_FD_89959 | JGI IMG/M metagenome (GOLD analysis project Ga0123341, IMG submission 89959) | Root nodule microbial communities of legume samples collected from Mexico - Turtle bean Mexico pink nodule | ecosystem: Host-associated > Plants > Roots > Nodule | place: Mexico: Nepantla...
ATTAATATTATATTCATATTATTAATATTATATTAATATTATTAATATTATATTCATATTATTAATATTATATTCATATTATTAATACTATATTCATATTATTAATATTAATATTGTTATTAATATTGTTAATAATAATAAGTATAATAAAAATCATAATAATAATAAAGAATTTGTTTGGGTAGTGGTTAAATTTTCTTTTGTGGAATTTGATTTTGAATCCCATTCATTGTAAATTTTATACGTAATAATTTGTATATAATTTGTGTTTTTCTTGTAGTGAAGCCATTTGTCCTTATCTGTATCCTCTTCCATCATTATCAACACAGTGCAGAATCCTCATAAATATTTTGTTGCCTCAGTTGCTATACATTTTTTAAAAAGAGATTTCTGACTCTCTGCATAAAATAGAACATACATATAAATAACATATTGATTTACAAGAGCCACAACTCCATCTTCATATGCTATAACACTAAAAAAAAAATGTTTAAAAAATGACGATTTTAATATAATCGCCACAAATTTCAGTATAATACGTCATTTCATTAACCGCCACAATTATCTTTCAAATTATGTCATTTTTAACTGTCATAATTATCATTCAGAATTGAAAACTTTTCACTTGAAAATGGATTTTTTTTTTAAAACTTACTTTCACGAAAACTAATTGAATTGAATTTTGAAAATTGAAAATTGAATATTTTTTTAAAACTTAAGAAAATAATTTTGTTTTGAATTTCAATTTGGAAACCAGAGTGAACCTAACACTCTTCACTCTCGTCCCTCTGCCTCCACACAAACCCTACCGCTCTCTGCCTCCTCACGAACCCTAACGCTCTCTGCCTCCACACGTTTATTGTCACGAAACCCTACTCTCGCGTCCGCCATCGCCACCTCCGCACAAGGATTCAACATAATCAGCTACCAGTGACCAACACTATCGCCTTCAGAAGTTCAAATTACGCCTCCGATGTGAAGAAGCCCGATTTGAAGGTAATTAAATGCTCGTGTGTTCTCTTATAAATGCCGACCATCGGCTTCATTGATGTTTTGGATGTGCTTGCTTCGTAGATTTTTTTTTAATGTTTCGTGCTTTGTTTGATGTTTAGGATTTGTCATGTGGTTATATTTGTGTATCCACATCTTTTTACTAGGTAGCTAAAGAACAATCGAAGCAAGTTATCACAGATAGCGCCCTCTGCCTCCACACGAACCCTAGCACTTTCTGCCTCCTTTTGAACCCTAGCACTCTCTGCCTCCACACGTTTATTGTCACGAAACCCTACTCTCGCGTCCGCCATCGCCACCTCCGCACAAGGATTCAACACAATCAGTTGCCAATGACCAACCCTATCGCCTTCAGAAGTTCAAATTACACCTCCGATGTGAAGAGGTCTGATTTGAAGGTAATTAAATGATCGCGCGTTCTCTTATAAATGTCGACTATCAGATTCATTGATGTTTTGGATATGCTTGCTTCGTAGATTTTTTTTTTTAATGTTTCGTGCTTTGTTTGATGTTTAGGATTTGTCATGTGGTTCTATTTGTGTATCCGCATCTTTTTACTAGGTAGCTAAAGAGCAATTGAAGCAAGTTATCACATATAGCCCTCTCTGCCTCCTCACGAACCCTAACGCTTTCTGCCTCCTCACGAATCCTAACGCTCTCTACCTCCACACGAACCCTAGCTCTCTCTACCTCCACATGTTTATTGTCACGAAACCCTACTCTCGCGTCCGCCATCGCCACCTCCGCACAAGGATTCAACACAATCAGCTGCCAGTGACCAACCCTATCGCTTTCAGAAGTTCAAATTACGCTTTCGATGTCAAGAGGTCCGATTTGAAGGTAATTTATTGATCGCGCGTTCTCTTATAAATGCCGACCATCGGCTTCATCGATGTTTTGGATGTGCTTGCTTCGGAGATTTTTTTTAATGTTTCGTGCTTTGTTTGATGTTTAGGATTTGTCATGTGGTTTTATTTATGTATCCACATCTTTTTACTAAGTAGCTAAAGAGCAATTGAAGCAAGTTATCACAGATAGCGCTCTCTGCCTCCACACGAACCCTAGCACTTTCTGCCTCCTCACGAATCCTAGCACTTTCTGCCTCCAAACGTTTATTGTCACGAAACCCTACTCTCGCGTCCGCCACCACCACCTCTGCACAAGGATTCAACACAATCAGTTGCCAGTGACCAACCCTATCGCCTTCAGAAGTTCAAATTACGCCTCTGATGTGAAGAGGCCCGATATGAAGGTAATGAAATGCTCGCGCGTTCTCTTATAAATGCCGACTATCGGATTCATTGATGTTTTGGATATGCTTGTTTCGTAGATTTTTTTTTTTGAATATTTCGTGCTTTGTTTGAAGTTTAGGATATGTCATGTGGTTATATTTGTGTATCCACATCTTTTTACTAGGTAGCTAAAGAGCAATTGAAGCAAGTTATCACATATAGCACTCTTTGCCTCCTCACGAACCCGAAGGCTTTCTGCCTCCTCACGAACCCTAGCGCTCTTTGCATGCACACGAACCCTAGCTCTCTTTTCCTCCACACGTTTATTGTCACGAAACCCTATTCTCGCGTCCGCCATCGCCACCTCCGCACAAGGATTCAACATAACCAGCTGCCAATGACCAACCCTATCGCCTTCAAAAGTTCAAATTACGCCTCTGATGTGAAGAGGCCCGATTTGAAGGTAATTAAATGCTCGCGCGTTCTCTTATAAATGTTGACAATCAGATTCATTGATGTTTTGGATATGCTTGGTTCATAGATTTTTTTTTTGAATGTTTCGTGCTTTGTTTGATGTTTAGGATTTATCATGCGATTCTATTTGTGTTTCCGCATCTTTTTACTAGGTAGCTAAGGAGCAATTAAAACAAGTTATCACATATAACACTTTTTTCCTTCTCATGAACCCTAACGCTTTCTGCCTCCTCACGAACCCTAACGCTCTCTGCCTCCACACGAACCCTAGCTCTCTTTGCCTTCACACGTTTATTGTCAAGAAACCTTACTCTCGCGTCCGCCATCTCCACCTCCGCACAAGGATTCAACACAATCAGCTGCCAGTGACCAACCCTATCGCCTTCAGAAGTTCAAATTACGCTTTCAATGTGAAGAGGTCCGATTTTGAAGGTAATTAAATGATCGCGCGTTCTCTTATAAATGCTGACCATCGGCTTCATTGATGTTTTTGAAGTGCTTGCTTCGTAGATTGTTTTTGAATGTTTCGTGCTTTGTTTGATGTTTAGGATTTGTCATGTGGTTTTATTTGTGTATCCACATCTTTTTACTAGGTAGCTAAAGAGCAATTGAAGCAAGTTATCACAGATAGCGCTCTCTGCCTCCACACGAACCCTAGCACTTTCTGCCTCCTCACGAACCTTAGCACTCTCTGCCTCCACACGTTTATTGTCATGAAACCCTACTCCCACGTCCGCCATCACTACCTCCGCACAAGGATTCAACACAATCAGTTGCCAGTGACCAACCCTATCGCCTTCAGAAGTTCAAATTTTGCCCCCGATGTGAAGAGGCCAGATTTCAAGGTAAATAAATGCTCGCGCGTTCTCTTATAAATGCCGACTATCAGATTCATTGATGTTTTGGATATGCTTGCTTCATAGATTTTTTTTTGAATGTTTCGTGCTTTGTTTGATGTATAGGATCTGTCATGTGGTTCTATTTGTGTATCCGCATCTTTTTACTAGGTAGCTAAAGAGCAATTAAAGCAAGTTATCACATATAGCATTTTTTGCCTCCTCACGAACCCTAACGCTTTCTACCTCCTCACGAACCCTAGCGCTCTTTGCATGCACACGAACCCTAGCTCTCTCTTCCTACACACGTTTATTGTCACGAAACCCTACTCTCGCGTCCGCCATCGCCATCTCCGCACAAGGATTCAACACATTCTGCTGCCAATGACCAACCCTATCGCCTGCAGAAGTTCAAATTACGCTTTCGATGTGAAGAGGTCCGTTTTGAAGGTAACTAAAAGCTCGTGTGTTCTCTTATAAATGCCGACCATTGGCTTCATTGATGTTTTGGATGTGCTTGCTTCGTAGATTTTTTTTAATGTTTCGTTCTTTGTTTGATGTTTAGGATTTTTCATGTGGTTTTATTTATGTATCCACATCTTTTTACTAGGTAGCTAAAGATTAATTGAAGCAAGTTATCACAGATCGCGCTCCCTGCCTCCTCACAAACCCTAGCGCTCTCTGCCTCCACATGAACCCTAGCTCTCTCTTCCTCCATACGTTTATTGTCACGAAACCCTACTCTCGGTCTGCCATCACCACCTTCGCACAAGGATTCAACACAATTAGTTGCTAGTGACCAACCCTATCGCCTTCAGAAGTTCAAATTTCGCCTCCGATGTGAAGAGGCCCGATTTGAATGTAATTAAATGCTTGCGCGTTCTCTTTTAAAAGCTGACTATCGGATTCATTGAAGTTTTGGATATGCTTGCTTTGTTTTTTTTTTTTTGAATGTTTCGTGCTTTGTTTGATGTTTAGGATTTGTCATGCGTTTCTATTTGTGTATCTGCATCTTTTTACTAGGTAGCTAAAAAGCAATTGAAGCAAGTTATCACATATAGCATTCTTTTCCTCCTCACGAACCCTAACGCTTTTTGCCTTCTCACGAACTCTAGCGGTCTCTCCCTCCTCACGAACCCTAACGCTCTCTGCCTCCACACGTTAATCCTCACGAAACTCCGCACAAGGATTCAAAACAATCAGTTGCCAATGACCAACGCTATAGCCTTCAGAAGATCAAATTACGCTTTCGATGTGAAGAGGTCCGATTTGAAGGTAATTAAATGATCGCGCGTTCTCTTATAAATGCCGACCATCGGCTTCATTGATGTTTTTTATGTGCTTGCTTCATAGATTTTTTTTTTAATGTTTCGTGCTTTGTTTCATGTTTAGGATTTGTCATGTGGTTTTATTTGTGTACCAACATCTTTTTACTAGATAGCTAAAGAGCAATTGAAGCTAGTTATCACAGATAGCGCTCTCTCCCTCCACACGAACCCTAGCACTTTCTGCCTCCTCACGAACCGTAACACTCTCTGACTCCACACGTTTATTGTCACGAAACTCTACTCTCGCGTCCGACATCGCCACCTCCACACAAGGATTCAACACAATCAGATGCAAGTGACCAACCCTATCGCCTTCAGAAGTTCAAATTACGCCTTCGATGTGAAGAGGCCCGATATGAAGGTAATTAAATGCTCGCGCATTCTCTTATAAATGCCGACTATCAGATTCATTGATGTTTTGGATATGCTTGCTTCGTAGATTTTTTTTTGAATGTTTCGTGCTTTGTTTGATGTTTAGGATTTGTCATGCGGTTCTATTTGTGTATCCACATCTTTTTACTAGGTAGCTAAAGAGCAATTGAAGCAAGTTATCACATACTCTTTCCTCCTCACGAACCCTAACGCTTTCTGCCTTCTCACGAACCCTAGCGCTCTATGCCTCCACACGAACCCTAGCTCTCTCTTCCTTCATACGTTTATTGTCACAAAACACTACACTTGCGTCCGCCATCACCACCTTCGCACAAGGATTCAACACAATTAGTTGCCAGTGACCAACCCTATCACCTTCAGAAGTTGAAATTTCGCCTCCGATGTGAAGAGGCCCGATTTGAAGGTAATTAAATGCTTGCGCGCTCTTTTATAAATGCCAACTATCGGATTCGTTGATGTTTTGGATATGCTTGCTTCATAGATTTTTTTTTTAATGTTTCGTGCTTTGTTTGATGTTTAGGATTTGTCATGCGTTTCTACTTGTGTATCCGCATCTTTTTACTAGGTAGCTAAAGAGCAATTGAAGCGAGTTATCACATATAGCACTCTTTGCCTCCTCACGAACCCTAACACTTTCTGCCTTCTCACGAACTCTAGCGGTCTTTCCCTCCTCACGAACCCTAGCGCTCTCTGCCTCCACACGTTTATTCTCACGAAACTCCACTCTCGCGTCCGTCATCGCCACCTCCGCACAAGGATTCAAAACAATTAGTTGCCAATGACCAACCCTATAGCCTTCAGAAGATCAAATTACGCTTTCGATGTGAAGAGGTCCGATTTGAAGGTAATTAAATGATCGCGCGTTCTCTTATAAATGTCGACCATCGGCTTCATTGATGTTTTTTATGTGCTTGCTTCATAGATTTTTTTTTAATGTTTCGTGCTTTGTTTAATGTTTAGGATTTGTCATGTGGTTTTATTTGTGTATCCACATCTTTTTACTAGGTAGCTAAAGAACAATTGAAGCAAGTTATCACAGATAGCACTCTCTTCCTCCACACGAACCCTAGCACTTTCTGCCTCCTCACGAACCCTAGCACTACCTGCCTCCACACGTTTATAGTCACGAAACCCTACTCTCGCGTCCGCCATCGCCACCTCCGTACAAGGACTCAACATAATCAGTTGCCAGTGACCAACCCTATCGCATTCAGCAGTTCAAATTACACCTTCGATGTAAAGAGGCCCGATTTGAAGGTAATTAAATGCTCGCGCATTCACTTATAAATGTCGACTATCAGATTCATTGATGTTTTGGATATGCTTGCTTCATAGATTATTTTTTTAATGTTACGTGCTTTGTTTGATGTTTAGGATTTGTCATGCGGTTCTATTTGTGTATCCGCATCTTTTTACTAGGTAGGTAAAGAGCAATTGAAGCAATTTATCACATATAGCACTCTTTGCCTCCTCACGAACCCTAACGCTTTCTGCCTCCTCACGAACCCTAACGCTCTATGCCTCCACACGAACCCTAGCTCTCTCTTCCTCCACACGTTTATAGTCACAAAACACTAGTCTCGCGTCCGCCAACGCTACCTCTGCACAAGGATTCAACACAATCAACTGCCAATGACCAACCCTATCGCCTTCAGAAGTTCAAATTACGCCTCCGATGTGAAGAAGCCCGATTTGAAGGTAATTAAATGCACGTGTGTTCTCTTATAATTGTCGACCATCGGCTTCATTGATGTTTTGGATGTGCTTGCTTCGTATATTTTTTTTTAATGTTTCGTGCTTTGTTTAATGTTTAGGATTTGTCATGTGGTTTTATTTGTGTATCCACATCTTTTTACTAGGTAGCTAAAGAACAATTGAAGCAAGTTATCACAGATAGCGCTCTCTGCCTCCACACGAACCCTAGCACTTTCTGCCTCCTCACGAACCCTAGCACTATCTGCCTCCACACGTTTATAGTCACGAAGCCCTACTCTCGCGTCCGCCATCGCCACCTCCGCACAAGGATTCAACACAATCAGTTGCAAGTGACCAACCCTATCGCCTTCAGAAGTTCAAATTACGCCTCCGATGTGAGGAGGCCCGATTTGAAGGTAATTAAATGCTCGCGCGTTCTCTTATAAATGCCGACTATTGGATTCATTGATGTTTTGGATATGCTTGCTTCGTAGATTTTTTTTTTTGAATGTTTCGTGCTTTGTTTGATGTTTAGGATTTATCATGCGGTTCTATTTGTGTATCCGCATCTTTTTACTAGGTAGCTAAAGAGCAATTGAAGCAAGTTATCACATATAACACTCTTTGCCTCCTCACGAACCCTAACGCTTTCTGCCTCCTCACAAACCCTAGCGCTGTCTGCCTCCACACGAACCCTAGCGCTGACTGCCTCCACACGTTAATTGTCACGAAACCCTACTCTCGCGTCCGTCATCGCCACTTCCTCACAAGGATTCAAAAAATTCAGCTGTCAGTGACCAACCCTATCGCCTTCAAAAGTTCAAATTACGCCTTTGATGTGAGGAGGTCTGATTTGAAGGTAATTAAATGATCCTGCGTTCTCTTATAAATGTTGACCATCGGCTTCATTGATGTTTTCGATGTGTTGCTTTGTATATTTTTTTTAATGTTTCGTGCTTTGTTTGATGTTTAGGAATTGTCATGTGGTTTTATTTGTGTATCCACATCTTTTTACTAGGTAGCTAAATAGCAATTGAAGCAAGTTATCACAGATAGCGCTCTCTGCCTCCACACGAACCCTAGCACTTTCTGCCTCCTCACAAACCCTAGCACTCTCTGCCTCCACACGTTTATTGTCACGAAACCCTACTCTCGCGTTCGCCATCGCCACCTCTGCACAAGGATTCAACACAATCAGTTGCCAGTGACAAACCCTATCGCCTTCAGAAGTTCAAATTACGCCTTCGATGTGAAGAGGTCTGATTTGAAGGTAATTAAATGATGGCGCATTCTCTTATAAATGTTGACCATCGACTTCATTGAAGTTTTGGATGTGCTTGACTCATAGATTTTTTTTTTAATGTTTCGTGCTTTCTTTGATGTTTAGGATTTGTCATGTGGTTCTATTTGTGTATCCGCATCTTTTTACTAGGTAGCTAAATAGCGATTGAAGCAAGTTATCACAGATAGCGCTCTCTGCCTCCTCACGAACCCTAGTTCTATATACCTTCTCGCGAACCTTAGCGCTCACTGCCTCCACACGAACCCTAACGTCCTCTGCCTCCACATGTTTATGGTCACGAAACCCTACTCTCGCGTCCGCCATCGCCACCTCCGCACAAGGATTCAACACAATCAGCTGCCAGTGACCAACCCTATCGCCTTCAAAAGTTCAAATTACGCCTCCGATGTGAAGATGCTCGATTTGAAGGTAATTAAATGCTCGCGCGTTCTCTTATAAATGTCGACTATCAGCTTCATTGATGTTTTGGATGTGCTTGTTTCGTAGATTTTTTTTTAATGTTTCGTGATTTGTTTGATGTTTAGGATTTGTCATGTGGTTTTATTTGTGTAGCCGCATCTTTTTACTAGGTAGCTAAAGAACAATTGAAGCAAGTTATCACAGATAGCGCTCTTTGCCTCCTCACGAACCCTAGTTCTCTATACCTTCTCACGAACCTTAGCGCTCACTGCCTCCACACGAACCATAACGTCCTCTGCCTCCACACGTTTATTGTCACGAAACCCTACTCTCGCGTTCGCCATCGCCACCTCCGCACAAGGATTCAACACAATCAGCTGCCAGTGACCAACCCTATCGCCTTCAAAAGTTCAAATTACGCCTCCGATGTGAAGAGGCTCGATTTGAAGGTAATTGAATGCTCACGCGTTCTCTTATAAATGCCGACCATCAGTTTAATTGATGGTTTTTATCTGCTTGCTTCATAGATTTTTTTTTTTTTAATGTTTCGTGTTTTGTTTTGTGTTTAGGATTTGTCATGTGGTTACTAGGTAGCTAAAGAACAATTGAAGCAAGTTATCACAGATAGCGCTCTCTGCCTCCTCACGAACCCTAGCGCTCTCTGCCTCCACTCGAACCCTATTGCTCTCTGCCTCCTCACAAACCCTAGCGTTCTATGCCTCTACACGAACCCTAGCGCTTTCTGCATCCACACGTTTATTGTCAGGAAACCCTACTCTCGCGTTCGTCATCGCCACCTACGCACAAGGATTCAACACAATCAGCTGCCAGTGACCAACCCTATCGCCTTCAGAAGTTCAAATTACGCCTCTGATGTTAAGAGGCCCGATTTGAAGGTAATTAAATGCTCGCGCATTCTCTTATAAATGCCGACCATCGGCTTCATTGATGTTTTGGATGTGCTTGCTTCGTATATTTTTTTTTGAATGTTTCGTGCTTTGTTTGATGTTTAGGATTTGTCATGTGGTTCTATTTGTATATCCGCATCTTTTTACTAGGTAGCTAAAGAGTTGAAAGAAGTTATCACAGAGGCAAGGGAGAGCAATTGAAGCAAGTTATCAAATTGGAGCAACCTAAAATTCCAAGGTATAATTCTCTGGTGGTATTCTCTTCTGGTAACTGGTGTTGTATGATGCACCTTCGACAGTGTGTGAATTGGGTAAAAGAATCATTATGGAGAAGGTGTTAGGAAAGTTAACTAATAAAGAAGTCTTTGTTAACTTTTTCTATTTTGAATTTTCCCATCATATCCATCTCTTTGAGTTTTCACTTGTTGTAGAACTGTTTATTTATATTAATTGGATGATGTTTAGAAAGTCATAAATAAAATAAAATCTAAGGTTATTAAGCATTCTACAGAAGCAGTTGAATGTTCCATGAATAAGACCCAATAGTTGAGAGAGAAACTTACCAAGATAAGGATTTGGTTTGCTGTAGAAACTGCTTTTCTGTATTAAGCATTGGATCTATGGAAATTGTTAAAGAAGTCAAGTCAAGGGATTTTATTAAGTCCTTAATCATGACTAAAAGATTATATAAAAGTGAGTTTATATTTTAA